>Ga0315274_10001015_pt1 | contig 43699 bp, 50 predicted proteins | sample YL17G02_20_MG_FD_203700 | JGI IMG/M metagenome (GOLD analysis project Ga0315274, IMG submission 203700) | Sediment microbial communities from Yellowstone Lake, YNP, Wyoming, USA - YL17G02_20 | ecosystem: Environmental > Aquatic > Freshwater > Lake > Sediment | place: USA: Wyoming | collected...
CAGGGGTTGTTGGCGGATTGTGCGTGAAAATTTTTGAATATTGGTATTTTTGTGGCAGATTTAAGTCGTGGATTACTTGTATTAGTTATAAATCAAAGGAGTGTATTATGTTTACCAAATTATTTAGATACTTATTTAGTTTTTTTAATGAGGAACCAGGAGTTGGAAGTTCTAAACGTCTTATCTTTATAGGCGGTTCAATTTTTAATATGGTACTTTGTTTCAAATTAGCATTACTTGGTAAATATACATTGATTGAATTATCGAGTTTTGTTGGTATTATTCAAACTGTTTTTTCAGGTACTTATCTAATAGGTCGTTCTCAGGAGGATAAGAAATGAATAAGGTTGCACAAATAGTAACAGGATTAGCAACAATGGTAATATTAGCTGGTGGATTATATTATGGTTTTGATAAAGGTAATCTAATAATTATAGATGGTAAAAATAACAAATATTCGTTTGTCTCATTCAAGAGGCAATCATTTGTTAATGTACCCGTTAAAGAATTTGATAGTTCCGAAATAATTGGAAGTTCATTTTATCAGGATATACCCTATTCAAAGGTATTTCCTGATTCTATTAAGGGTGTTAAATTTATTAATTGTAATCTTGATAATTGTATTATTCCGATTGGAGCAATTGTAATTGGTGGGACTAATAAACATTTTAAAGTAATGAATGATCAGGAATATTGGATTGTTGATAAAAATAAAAATCCTATTATTCCACTAGATACAATAACATTCAAAAGAGTAGGAATATCCATAAATCCCAGAGATATTTCAATACGACCATTATCTGAACCAATTACAATTACCTATGACCCTGATTTAATTATGATGCGAAAACTTGATGTTATTATAAATGATAAACCACTACTTATTTCAGCGTTAAAAAGAGCAGGTGAATTATGAAAAAATTAATTTTTTTATTTTTTCTTTTTATAATTATTTTATCTACTTTTGCTAAAATACGTCATGTTAAAGCAACCGGTACTGGTGATAGGAATGGTGGAACAACATGGATAAATGCTTTCAGCCCGGACACTTTTGGTTATTATCTTAATAACCTTGTTGATTCTGGAGATGTATTTTATGTAAAAGATTCAGGTACATTAACACTGACTGCAAGTATTGATTTTTCAGCAAGAGATGGAGGAGCATCATTACCAATTTTTATTATAGGTGTTAAGGACACTGTTACTCACGATTCAGAAGCTATAGTATTTACAGACTGGTCAAAAGATACTACCAATAATCCGTTTTTTGATTGTGGCTCATATTCGTGGACACTAGGAGATTATACAAGAATTTTTAATTGTAATTTTCAGGGTGATGCAACTAATGTTATTATTTTTGGTACAAACTGTTTGGTTGAACAATGTAAATTTGATCAAGACTATGGTTCTTCCGCTGGTAGATATTCAATAAGGTTAGTTGGTGGTGGTCAATGTATAAACTCTTATTTTATATCAACAAATTGTTCTGGAATTAATCCATATTCAAGTGCTTCAGGGTGGGGTGTTATTAATTGTATTTTTAAAAATATGAAAAATGCAACTGGAGGGATAGCTATTTATATTTCTACTGGTGGAGGATTAATTTTCAACTCAATTTTTGATTCGTGTAGAATAGCAATAGAACTTGTTGCTAGTGCTGGAACTCGTATAATTAATAATACATTTTATGATAATACAACCTCTATTGATGGAACAAGTACTTTTCATAATATAGTTATAAATAATATTCTTGATTCAACAAAAACTGATGGATTTAAGGCTACCGGATTGCGCGAATCAAATTTTCTTATGGCCAATCATGGCGATAACACAAGAAATAATGATATGTTTGATACTTGGTCTGAAATTAATATTTGGTCAATAGATAATTATATAACTTCGGGAAACCCATTATTTACTAATCCATCTAATTATGACTTTACTTTACAAAATGGATCTCCTTGTCTTAATACTGGAAAGGATGCACCAACGCAATGATCTCAAAGGGTGCAAGACAACCTGGGGGAATGAATAAGGGTGCACGCCAAGACGAACCTGTTTCTTCTTCGCGTGTATATGGAACTAATAATATCACTATTAGTAATAGTGGTAATATTAAGGGTACTGGTAGAATTTATGGAACTAATAGTATCACTATTAGTAATAGTGGTAATATTAAGGGTACTGGTAGAATATATGGAATCAATAATGTTACTCTTACTAATAGTGGTTCCATAAAGGGTACTGGTAGAATCTATGGAACCAATAATATCACTATTAGTAATAATGGCTCTATAAAAGGTATTGGTAGAGTCTATGGAACTAATAGTATTACTATTAGTAGTAATGGTTCTATAAAAGGTACCGGTAGATTTTATGGAATTAATAATATTGTTATTACTAATAGTGGATTACTTGAAGCAGTTGGTAGAGTATATGGTACAAATAATGTTGTTATTACCAATAGTGGAAATATTATTGGTCTTGGAGGAAATAGAATATATGGAACCAATAATGTTACTTTTACTAATAGTGGTTCCATAAAGGGTACTGGTAGAATATTTGGTAATAATAATATTATTATTACTAATAATGGCTCTATAAAAGGTATTGGTAAAATTTCTGGAACTAATAGTATTACTATTAGTAATAGTGGTTCTATAAAAGGTACTGGTAGAATTTATGGTAGTAATAATGTTATTATTATTAATAGTGGATTACTTGAAGCAGTTGGGAGAATTTATGGAACTAATAATATCACTATTACCAATAATGGTAGTATTATTGGTACTGGTGTAGTTAGAGTATATGCTATAAATACTGTTATTTTTACCAATATTGGTAATATAATAAATTCAAGTGCTATTGGTGTTGGAGTAGATTTGATAATAGTACCATATGATGATAATATAATAACAGTTCCTAAAGATGATAATATAATAATAGTTCCCTATGATGATAAATTAATTACAGTAAATTTTTAAAAGGAGATAAATTATGTCTATGACTAATGCTGCTGAAACAGCACTATGGAATTTAATTTTCAATAATGCTGCTTGGGCAAATATTGGAGATGCTGGCGGATTACAACCTTCTGCTACTGCTGGTAGTTTATATATATCATTACATACTGCAGACCCTGGAGAAACAGGAGATCAAACTACAAATGAATGTAATTATACTAGTTATGCTAGGGTAGCTGTAGCTAGATCAGCTGGTGGTTGGACTGTATCTGGAAATAATGCAGCCAATACTGCTGCTATAGATTGGCCAGCTTGCACTGGTGGTACAAATACTGCAACACATTTCGGTATTGGTACGGCGGCATCTGGAGCTGGAAATTTACTTTTTAGTGGTGTCTTAGGAACTAGTTTAGCCATATCTGTTGGTATTACTCCTAGTGCTCCTATTGGTGATATTGATAATAATGCTGATTAATTTATTAATTTTTGGATTGGTGGTACTCCTTTCATTTGGGTGTGTGACTGATAGATAGGATCATATATAAATATATTTTATATGATCCTATCCCTAATTAAACTTTAATAGGAGAATCTATGTGGAGAATACCTACAAGAAAAATGGATATGGATGAAGAAAAAACTTTTGGTTTTAACCATACCCAATTTTTAAATGGTGATACAATATCAAGTTCAACCTGGATTGTCCCTAGTGAATTACTTGAACTAAGTAAATCAAATACGACAACTCATGCTTATATTAAAATTAAGAATAGTACTGGTATAGAAGGTTCTATTTATAGGATTACAAATAGATTTATTTTTGCAATATCTGGTGATATAAGAGATAAATCAATTGATGTTTTATTAACTTCAGAATAGGATTTTTATGTCTAATATTAATGTTCAAGAATTTTATTTACCCCATTTATTATTCCGTCAAATTGGGCATATGTCTCAATATGAGATAGAACAGATGGGAGTTAAATACCCAGAAGCTAGAAGAACTGATAAGGGAATTCCAGTTTTTGGAATGATTTTTGCATTAAATTCAGAACGTAAAAAATTAACTGAAGCCTTTGGTTCAAATATAAGTCAAGATATGCCTGGAGCCAAATTGGAGTATGAATTAAAAACAGAAATGATCTTATCTAAACGTATATTAAATCAAGCTAAACTTGGTATTCTTATTCCTAAAGAAGAAGCATCAGATAGGGTTAAACGGATTTTAAGCACTGTAATTAATTTATTTAAAAATAGTATAAAATTAATAGCTCCAAAGCTATTGAATATAATTAATCAACGAGATGTAGAGACAATTATAACCAATGAGTGGAATAAGTTAATCTTAGAATTGGAAAAAGATTCTCAGGTTATAACTTGGGGCGAAGATGGTTCTAGTAAATTATTACAGACTAGATTAAATGAGATTAAAATGGAAGACCCATTATTTGCAGAGGTCGTAGAAAGTAGAAAAATTAATGATAATAATAATAATGATATTGTCAATGAAATTGATAATAAGTATGATATTAATTATGGAGATACGGAACTAGGAGAAAATAATGAAATTGAAAATTAGTAAAGAGGAATTAAATATCTTATATTTGCCACAAAGATTATCAGCATTGGAAGTAGCAAATATGATAAGATTACCTCTCCGTTCTAATTTTCAAGAAAAAATTGATTTTGATCTGACTCCATATTTAAGAATGCCTACTTCATTAATTGGAAAAAATCATGTTAAAGTAATGGGTATTATAGCACCCACTCAATCTGGAAAAACTGTATGGTTACAAATTGTTGTTGCAGACTCAATTGAACAAGATCCAGGTACTTTATTTTATGTGAATCCAGATGAGAAATTATCTAAACGGGGTATGAAAGAAAAAGTCATAGATATGATTTTACATACTCCAGAATTGAAAAAGCATGTAAGATCAATACGGAATGTTTCTAAAGCGGGAATAGTATTAGACAATATGACTATATATCCAGCATGGGCTGGTAGTCTTGCTTCAATAAGTTCAACTCCAGGAAAACGAGCTATATTAGATGAAGTGAGATTAATGAAATTAACTATAGGTAAAGAATCAAATGCCATAAAACTTACGCAAGATAGATTAACTACATATTATGATCTTGGATTAGCACAGTTATATATGGTTAGTACTCCATCTGTAGAGGGTGATTTATTGCATCAACAGTTAAAAGTTCCTGGTACTCTAGTTTTATGTTGGCACAGTAAATGTTGTAATTGTGGTAAAGTGGAAATTTTAGATTTTTTTAGAAATATAAAAGTTATTGATAGTGTTGTTAGATGTGTTTGTAGTGATTGCGGTAATTATTATCAAGATAATGATCAGAAAAGAAAAATGAATTCTCTAGGATTCTATGCGCCTCGTGGATCACTTGAACTACCTCTCATTTTACCAGAACGTGTATTTTTTTGGTATGATAGTTTGGTTTCTCCATTTAGAACTTTTAAAGCAATTCATAAAGAGTATATAAGCACTAAAGATAGACTTCATGATTATAAAAATTTCTGGCAATGTTGGTTAGCTAAATTTTGGGAAGATGATATTAGTAAAACATCAGTAGATAATTTACATCAAAAATGTGTACAGGATAGGATAGGTACAATACCTAATTGGTGTTTATTATTAACTTGTGGTATAGATACTCAAGATGATGGATTTTTTGTAGTTGTACGCGCATGGGGAAATGATAAATTAACTAGGTTAGTGGATGCTTTTTTTATTGAATGTAAAATTAAAATAGCAGATTCAGAAGAAATTAAAAAAATACTTAAACGTGAAGTTATAAATAAAATATATCTTACCGAGTTAAATGTTAAGTGGAAGATTGGATTAACTGCAATAGATACCGGAGGCCATAGAACAAAGGAAATATATAAAGCTACAGTTGATTTTGAGAGGTTTATTTGGATTAAAGGGGCTCATGAATCTCAAAAGATTACTATAACTTATAGTTCAGAATATAGATTATATTTAGTTAGAACAGTTGAATATTTGGATGAAACAGAAGATAAATCGGAACAACCATATTGGGAGTTACCCAAAAATATTCCAGAAGACTATCTTAATCAGTTTGTTAATTATAGAAAGATTAAAAAACAAAATAATATTACTGGTGAAGATAGAGTTATATGGGTAAAAAAGGGACAAGTTGATTATAGAATGGCTGATATACATTCTGTTATTTGTTTAGATATTCCTACAGATATTGGTAAATTTAGGTATGAATTAAATCAACCTAATTTTATATATAATCCTCTTAAACGATTTGAGGAAATAAAAATACAAGAAGATCATGAAAAGGTAATACATAGTGAGGAAGATAATGAAAATAATTATGATATAGGTTCCTTTAAATGGTAAGGAGTAAAATATGGGTTTTTATAGGACAGAATTAGAAAGATTTAAAATAGCTGTTGCTGCTAGGGATATAGATTCTTTTTGGATTATGTCCAGTGAAAATAGTCGCAACATGAGAATTGTATATACTAGATTAAATAATATACAAGATTATATTCAATGGTTAGAGTATATGGCAGATATGGAAGATAATAATAATTCTGCTGGAAGTGTACTTATATCTGTAGGGGGTGTTTAATGAGTGGATTTAATATTCTTAATGATAGTCCTTATTTTTCAAATATAGATTTAAGTATACAAGAATCAATTCCAGATTTTGAATTGACTGAAGATTATTCATTAATTAAGTTAAGAAAAATTAGTAAAAATCTGGTTAAAAATAATTTTTTAGCTGTAGCTGGTTTATTAATTTATATTGATTCTATTGTAGGGGGAGAATTAAAAATTGGTATTTTGGATATTACTGATGATATAACAACTATAGTTGATGATAAATTTAAAGATTCTATTATTGCTTTGTTAGAAAAAACTCTAGTGGGAATAGATATTAATAGGGAATTATCATTGGCTCAAATAACTGAACAAATTATATCGTCGGCTTTTACTGATGGTGATATTTTAATAAATTTACCAATGGATAATAATAGAGATGAAAATTCTATTCAAACTTATGTTGAACTTATTGATGCTAGTCGTATAAAAACACCTCCTGAAGAAAGAAATAATAATTTAGTTAGGGAAGGTGTTGAATATTGGTCTTCAGGTAGACTCAAAGGTTATCATGTAATTAAAAATAACCCTACTAAAACATTGGGTGCATATAATTTAAGTGATACAGATTTTACATTTTTACCAGTATATAAATCAGATGGGAAAATAACTAGGAGAGTCTGTTATCTATTTAAAGCACCAACATTTATTAGAGTAAACCAATCCAGACAGTATCCTGTTATGACTGGTACCATGCAGATTATAGAATATTTCCATCAATACCTAGAAGCCGTACTAATCGGTGCAAGGGTAGCAGCCTGTTTTTCTGCATTTGTTGAGACTAATAATCCAGAAGCAGCAAAGAAAAGTATGACAGAGAGTGGCGAGACTACTTCTGTTACAGTTAAAGGAAAAAAATTAACTAAATTACAACCTGGACTTGTTTCTTATTTAAGGATGGGAGAGAAAATTAGTTTTGCATCACCTAATAAACCTTCAGATAATTTTGATCCATTCATTTTGAGATTATTAAGGTTTATCTCTTCTGCTTGGAGGATACCTTATGAGAAACTTTGTATGGATTTATCTATAGTTAATTATTCCTCTTGGCGTGGTGGATCACTTGAAACAGATAGAAATTTTTCACGTTGGAGAAGAGATTTGACATCTGTATTAAAATGGATAATTTTAACTTTTCTTAGAGAGGGTTTATCTAAGAAATTAATTAAAGGAAATTTAAGTAATATTTTATTACAAATAGTTTTTCCAAAGTATAAATCTCTTGATGAAGAAAAATCAGCTCGTTCAAAAAAGATAAATCTAATAACAGGGACTGTATCTAAAAAGCAAATTGTAGATGAAGAAGGTGGAAATTTTGAAGCACTCCAAAAAGAGTTAGATACAGAAATTGATTTAGATGTGGATAGAAAAGCAAGAGAATTAATTCGACAAAAAAAATGGCAAGAAAAGGAAAATATAATATTTAATAATACCAATGATAATAATGATAGTAATAATGTAGATGAAGAGGAAGCTAAAGAAAGGAGAAAAGAAGATGGAAACTGGTAAAAAATCCTATATTTTAAATTACTTTAATGATTCAGTATGGTTAATTAGACCTCAAAGGTTACAATTAATTTCCAATGTGTTATTGAATAGGTTTAATGATAGTGAATTACTTAATCTAGTTCAATTAGAACCTAAGGAACATAAAATTAATTTTATTCAAAGACATAATAATATTGGTATTCTTAATATAGAAGGTGTTTTAATTCCTAAGGCTAGTTGGTTAGATACTTTTTGTGGATTTGTAAGTACATTGGAACTTAAAACACAATTTTTATCCTTATTAAATGATAAGTCAGTGGATAAAATTGTGTTATATATTGATAGTCCTGGTGGTGTTTCTACTGGAATATTAGAGTTCGCAGAAACAATATATCAGAATAGAAATATTAAAGAGATTATATCATTTACGGATGTTGATATGTGTTCTGCCGCTTATTGGATAGGATCCGCTGCATTAAAAATAGTTGTATCACCTAGTTCAGAAATTGGTTCTATTGGTTCATATATAGCTTTAATTAAAGAAAAGGCAGTAAGTAGGGATTTTGATGTTTATTATATACAAGCTGGAGATAATAAAACTTTTGGCAATCCAGATATACCTATAACTGAATCAGAAAGGGCTTATTTTCAACTTAAAGTAGATCAAAATAATAATGATTTTGTTAATGCTATTAGTAAATATAGAAATATTGATATTCAAACAATAAAAGATACAAAAGCTAGTTATTATACTTCTAATGTAGCTCCCACATGGATGTATGATGAACTAGCAGATGTAGAATATATATTACAAATATAAGGAGGTTCTTAATGATATTTTCTAACAAAAAACTAACAGTAGAGGATATTAAAAAGGATAAGGAACTTATGGGTGCTTTGACTACTGATATAAAAGCATCTTTAATACCTGAAAAAAATGATGTAGATAATGCGAAACTTGTTGAGTTACAAACAGCATTATTAGAAGCTAATAAAAAATTGGCAGAATTTGAAAACAATAAAAATATCACAAGTTATGCTAGTAAATTAGGACTTGAAGTTGAACCATATCTTAATAAACCATTTAATGTGGTAATTAAGAATATGGTTGATGAACACCTTAAAATTCATAAAGATGTTAGAGATTCTTTTAAAGATACAGCTTCAGAAGCTGTTGGTACTCCTCCTGTTTCTAATGGAACATCTGATGAGATTACTACTTTCCACGAGGCTATGGTTTTCATTCAGAAAAGAGATAAAATTTCAATGTTAGAGGCAGTTAAGAAAGCACAAGTAGAATTTAAAAGTCTATTTAATAAAATGTATTCTGAAATGCCAGATGAACCTGATGAACCAGAGGAACCCGAAGATATTGATGAAACTGATGAAACTGATGAAAAATAAATAAATATTAGTGGATTACTTTAACTAGTTTATTATTATCAAGGAGGTAATAATGAGACAGAATGAGAATCTTAAGTTTTTGTGTGATACTGCTTTAGTAGATTATCGTTTCGTAACAATAACTCCCTCTACTGGAAAAGTTGCTTATACAACTGCCGGTGAGTTGCCAGATGCAATCACAACTGGTGATGCAGATAATGGTTGCGTAGCTGTACACTTGCTTCAAGATTTAAGTAAATCTTTTTATTTTGAATCTGGTGGTACTATAGCTGCTGGTAATTATGTTGATGTTGGGGCTAATGGTGTTGGTGTTGTACATGCTGCTGGTAAAGTTGCTTGTGTGGCCAAAGAAGCCGCTGTAACTGGTTCATATTGTACTGGTTATGTAAATTCAATTATTCCTTTATCAGATGTAGGGGCTCCAGGTGCTGGTGTAACTGCAGATGAAAGTATTTCGGTTGGATATCATAGAACTGTTCTTACAGTTAGTTCGGTTTTACCTGCTATTGCTGGTGGTGCAAATTTAGCTGTGGGTAAACTTGTTTATACTCTTCCAGTTGGAATTAGAACTGTACGTGCTGCCTATATGAGTATGGCATTAGATACGGCTGGAGCAAATATTCCTGCGGATACACCCGATGTAGGTATTGGTATCACTATTGGTTCTGGTGTTGTAAATGTTCTTAGTGGTACTCCTGCTTTTGAAAATCTTATTACTGGTCAGACTGCTGCTGATTGTAATGGTACAGCTACTGTTGCCTCTATTACTAACCAGCCGTTGATTATATTGGCTGCTGATGCACACACTGTATATTTTAATGTGGCTGATGGTTGGGCTGCTGGTGGTGATGCAGCGTGTCCCATTGCCGGAACCATTATTCTTGAATGGGCATAAAACATAAACACATAGAATGTATTTATTTAATCGTGGATTATTTAAACTAATTATAAATTTTTAAGGAGGTTAATATTTATGGCAAAGTACAAAGGTTCAACATTGCGCCAAGATTTGCAAGATTTGCTGGTTGAATCTCCAATGGAAACTATTAAATTCATGGGAGATATAGTTTTACCTCCCATCTCTGTTAGAACTACCTCAGCTAATATTCCTGTACTTTCTACATCAGCAGGAATGAAGTCTCTTGATCTTAAACGTGGTAGACGAGGTACATTCGAACGTGGAGAGTGGGTTTGGAGTTCAGATTCTTATAATACCTATGAGTATGGTTATGAGGAACCTGTTGATTTGACAGAGGCTCTTGAACACTCAGAGATTTTTAATGAAGAGTTTGTTGCAGCACAGATAGCACAATCTCAGTTAAAAATAGCACGTGAAGCGAGAGTAGCTGCTGCTGTATTTAATGCTACCACTTTTGCGGCGGCAGCAGACTCTTATACAGTAACCCAAGAGTGGGATGATGCTACTAATGCTGATCCTTATCTTAATATAACACAAGCTTATGCTGATCTTAAAACTAAAACAGGAGTTGCTAGAAGTGCATGTCATTTGTTAATCAATGATGTAGTATTCAGAAATATAATGCGTGCTGATAGGGTCAGAAATGATATTAAATATACTATTACATTGGATACTATGCCAATAGAACAAAAGCAGCAGGTACTTGCAGATTTTCTTGGTATTAAGAAAATAGATGTAGCTACTTCTTTTTATGATACGACTAAGATTGGTATTGAAGAGGGAGAATTTTCAGATCTTTGGTCAAATGAATATGGTATGTTGTATCTTCCTTGTCCTACTATTAATTCTTGGAGAGTTAAAGGACTTGGCAGACAACCTGTTTGGTCAAAGTATTCCCCTGATTATGTTGTAGAATCTTATTCAGAGGAACAGACTAGAAGTACTATTGTTCGGTGTCGTGAATACCGTGGAGAAAAAGTTAATAAAACTTTTGGTGTTCTGATGGATAATATGACGACCTAAATAGATAGGTACTGGTATCCTCCTAGTTTGCCAGTATTTATTTGGTATGGGTATGGCTCGTAATAGAGCCATACTCATTTTCCTCAAATAAAATTAACATTAATATTAAAAATTAGTGGATTAATTATGCAATTCTCTCTTAGAAATCATGGTTTACCAACTATAATGTCTATTAATAAAATTAGTAGACACCATAGAGAAGCTATACAACGAGGTTTAGCAATAGCTATGACTTTAACTAGGAAAGCAGCGGCAGAACATTTAATTCCAAATACAACTGGATATGTAAATCCATACATAGCTAGAAAAAAACAACCTTCAATTCCTGGAAGATTAACTAGTAGGACAAATAAATTACATTATATGTTGATGAATAAAGTTAGTTCAAGTAATCCACTGAGGAGTTGGATAGGTTTTGGTAATAGATTAGTTAAAGAAAAATCTGTAGGGTTAATGGGACAAATAAGATCAATAGGTACTGGTGATAAAGAGTCTTATAGAGCTACATATAGAATAGGTATCTCAAGTGATTCCCATTTATGGGATACACATCGAGGAAAACCACAGGAAAGTATTAGAACCTTGACTATGAGATTTATTTGGGAATATAGAGGTAGACCAATATTTTCACCTGTGGTTAATTTAACTAGTTTTACTATGAGAATACAAATTAAAAAAAGAAATGAAGCAATATGGAATAGGAGGATTTAAATGGAACCTTGTGAGCAATTTTTAAGTAGATTAATGGATAAATTATGGAGTCAAGGAACAGTCGTTAAATTAGAAGATAATATAGTTATTGGGGAAACATTAGATTTAATGAATAAACCTGATTCTGGTTTTCCTAGGATGGAACTTCTAATTGAAAAATTAAAATTTGACGGATATATTGATCAGGGAATACATGCACAGAGTTTTAGATTTTCAGTTGGGGCTCATTTCCGTAGAAAAAATATGGATGTAGTCCCAGAGGATATGTTTACGGCTTTACGATGGGGAAGGGAAATTAAAGCAATTGTTGCTTCATTTCATAATGATAGAGCACAAGGAATTTTACCATGTGAAGGATTTGTTCAATTAGATGGATATCCAGAGATAACTTTTGAACATGAACTTTTTCCAAAAATTACTAGTGTAATATTTTTTGGTGAAGCAAATATAGAATTAAATGATACTTATCAAAGTCAATAAGGAGGTTTATAAATGCCTACTCCTAAAATGTTTCAAACAGGAGCTATGCAGTTGGAATCTGGCCAGAGTGGTCTTAAGAGTACTATAGTTGTAACAATTAATCCATTAACGGATATTTTTACGGCAGCATCAGCTCATGGAATGAGTACAGGTGATCCATTCCAAATTGCAGCTGCTACTGTAATGCCTGATCCTTTGGTAGCTTTGACTAATTATTATGCCATAGTAATTGATGCCACTACTTTTTATGCTTGTACATCCAGAGTACATGCATTAAATAATGAATATATTGATATGATTGATGATGGTACAGGTGAGATTACACTAAAGCAATTTGGTATTGCTCATAATGGGTGGGGTGATACTAATGCAGTACAACCTTTGGGTGCTGATGATGCCTTTCCATGGATCACTTTTGGGCATAAATTAGCAGTAGAAACTACAAGGGATGATTCTGTTATTACCAGATCATTTGAAATGACTCCGAAAATGACTGGTAAAAAAGTAGATAACCCATTATCTTATTACTCCAGATATAAGGGTATGAATAGATTTCATTATTGGATGTTTGGTTTTGAGAATCTTGTTAAAAAAGTAGTTGTTTTTAGAGCAGGTACAAGTCCATGGGCAACAGCTACACCAATAATTGGTGATGCTTGTACAGATGTAGGTGCACATGTTTTTTATTTTTTAAGATCAGAAGTTACCAGAAATGAAACTCTTTATATATTTGAGGCTGCTACTGTTGCTCCTACTCTACAGACAGGAGTTATTACTGAAACTATAGGTGCTCCTCAATGGACATTCACATTTACCTCTCATTCTGGTTTAATGTATGAGCATTTATATGAACTTGATTCATTGGGTAGACATTTAAGGGCTTATACAACTGCTGAACAGGCTTTATTGACTGCTGATCCAGCAGATAGACGAAATTTAATGGCTACTTTTGGAAAACGGATGGAATCTTATGATTTACGTTATATGAATGCAATATGTAAAAACTTTTCCCTTAAATGTAGCGCGGCTGGTATAGCTTCTTGGGAAGGTAATTATGTAGCATATAGTGAAGCTCGTGGTGACTATTCTTCTTCTGCGTGGACATTATTAACTGGATTAGATCAATCCAGTTTGATACCTGCTCATTTTGAATATATGTTTAAGATAGGTGAGTCTTTTACTGTACCTTCTGGTATTATGACAGGTTTAACGGAAATAGCTTTAACTGAATTTGGATTAAATATTGAACCACCATTACAATCAATTCAGGATACTGTATCTGGTTTAACAATTGCAGAGCCAGTTCTTGAGGGTAAATATGGGTTAAAGATGTCTGCAACAATCTCTAGACATTCAATACAAACATATCAAGCCTTTCGTGATGCTCAGACTGAATTGTGTACTCATTTAGTAGCTAATAGTGGTTGGAATATGCAAGAAATATTAATTAAAAATTGCAGAATAGTAGAGGCAGGCGCTAATGATGATAATGTAGCGGCTGAACCATTGAATTTAGAAATTGGTTATGATGGAGGTTCACATAAATTTACTAATTGGCTTACTCGTGTAACTGAGATGCATGAGAGTCCAATTATATTCAGAGTCAGAGACGATTCTATGTATAATGAAATGTTAAGATATTAACATTATCAATGGTGTTGATAGTGGATTATTTAAACTAGTAAATTAAACCATTGCCACTATTATTATAGTGGCAATGGTTTATTCACCAAATAAAATATAAACAATAGGAGGAAGTTATGGCTTTAAAGGTTAATCCAGTAAGAAAAGTTATAATACACCACATATCAAAAGAAGGTGATGAGTTCTCAATAACATTACAATTTAGAAGTGCAGAAGATTTTGATTATCCCAAGTTGAGAGAAATAATGTCAGATAAGTCTACAATGATGGTAAAGAATTTAGATACTGGAACAGAGGAGGAGAAAGATTCTGGATTTATCAATGCTTATTTTCATACTATAAGAACATCAATTGTAGACTGGAATAATATTGTTGATTTAGAAGGAAATCCATTACCAGTTAAAGACTCTAAAGGAAAAATAATAGAGAATAATCAAATTGCTGTTTTTGAAGCATGTAGATTACAGACTGGAATGATGGATAAAATTTCTACAGCCTATTTGGGGTTGAGCGAAAAAAACTCACAAGCTGGTGCGATGCCACAATAGATTTTAATTGGACATATTCATTATGTTTATCGTGCCAGCAAAAGGATACCTGTAAAAGATGTATTCATGTTATAGGACAAGAAATTAATTTACGGTATTTAATTTTATATACTCCATTATTAGAGTTATGGAGTATATTTGATCAGATAATATCAATAAGTCCTGTAACTGAATCTGGTTTTTGTCTATCTGGAGCAGATTCTTTTTTACAAGATTTTAATTTTAAACTACTTCAAGTAACTCACTATGAATTTTGGAAGACTATGATATATTTCTTAAGACGATTAAATGAAAAATATTTGGCAAAAAGAAAACTTAAATCATTAGGAGATAAATAATGAGTAATCCTTTAATGTTAGATATTAGAGTAGATGATAGAGGTAATCCAGTTTTGCAGAATATGCAATCTAATATCAGAACATTAGATAAGCACACATCAAATATGTTTACTACTATGAAGAAAGTTTTTGCTTCTAGTATTTTAATTCAAGCTATGTATAGTCTTAAAAATTCTATTTATAATGCAGGAAAAGAAGTAATGGAATTTAATAGAATTTTTAAACAGGTGGAAGGTATTACGGGTACTACTGGAAAGGCTTTAAATGATTTAAAATTAAAAACTATAGATATTAGTAATACTACTGAACATGCATCCACTGCCATTGCTCAGGCTGTACTTAATCTTACTAAAATGGGTCTTACTACAGAAGAATCACTAATGGCCATTCCTCATATTGCTAATTTAGCTACAGCTTCTATTACCGATTTAGATATTGCTAGTGAAGTAGCTATTCAGACTCTTAAATCTTTTGAGTTGCCTGTAATTGAAATAGGCAGAGTTGTGAATGTTATGCATGGAGCAATATCAATGACGGCTATTGGTTTTGAAGATTTTGCTGAAGCAATGAAATATGTAGCACCTGTTGCTAAAACGATGAATATCGGTCTTGAAGAAACTGCTGCCATGATTGGTATATTAGGCAATGTTGGCATTAAAGGTTCACTATCAGGTACATCACTTAAGAATATGTTTCTTAATATTATGAAACCTTCTGAAAAAGTAAGAAATGTGTTAGAGGGTTTAAATGAAGAAGGTTTAACTTTCACTAAAATATTACGGGCTATGCATGAACAGAAAGTACCCATTAATGAGTTTCTAGAAACCTTTGATAAAAGAGCAGTTACTGGATCACTTGCACTAAGTAGACTTACTGCTGAAATTAAAAAATTAGAAGAGCGACTTGGTACTATAAGTGTAGCTGATGCAGCTAATATTATTAGAGATGCATGGATACCTCAATTACTTATTCTAAAAAATGTTTTTATTAATACATTTATAACAATGGGAGAGATATTAGATCAAACTGATTTAGGCGTATCCATAGGAGCTATAACAGAAAGATTTATTGAATTTCAAACGTGGATGCGGGAACACCCAGAAGGTATAGAAAATTTTGCTAAAGCTGTAGCATATTTAACTTATCAATTAGCACAATTAGTTACATCTGGATTTGAGATAATAATCAAAAATTTAGATGGAATAGTCAGAATTGGTAAAGTATTCATTTTAATTACACTATTTAAGTATTTTGATTTATTAAAAGTAGCTGTGATAGGTGCAACTCCCGCTATTGGAACTTTTGGAGTAGCTATGAGTGCAGCTATGCCCATTATTAGTGCTGCTGCTCTGGCCATACTTGCATTGGGTGAAGCCTTTAAATATCTAACAAATAAGATATTAGAAGCTGAACGTGCAAAAATATCTGCTACATGGGGAACTGGATTAACACAAATAGAGACTCAAATAAAAGCAGCTAAAGAATTTTTAGTAGAATATAAAGATGTGATGAAGGGGTTGGAGACCCCTTGGGGTAACTTAGGGGGGGGAGAACAAGAAGATATTGACAAGCTTATCAATAAATTTGCTAAGTTATATAATTTTAAGGTTGAATTTTTTAAGCAGGCAGCATTTTTTGGTGATGATTTTGTAAAAGCATTACAGACAAAATTTGGAAATGCAGAGGATGAAGCTCAAAAAATTAAAGATGTATTGAATACTATTTTTAAACCAGTTATAGTTCCAGAGAAACAGACAGGTAAAACTGATGCTGAAAATTATTGGGAATCTTATATTAAGTATTTAGAATTAATTGGAGAGGGTAAATCTGAGGCTGTCGCTAGAGTTTTAGCTGGTTTTTCTTTGCAGACCTTTGAATTATTATCAAAATCAATGGAGACTATAGCTGGTTTAAGTAATCCACAGATACAATCTCTTGGAAAATTAACTCCAGGTTTTGAACAAGAAGTTAGTAAAATGCCTGTAACTGGTAACTTGATGAAAACATTAGCTATACCAACTTTATCTGTAGAGACAGAAGATAATTTAAAATTAATTGCAATGAATACCCTTATTAATACAAAAACAGAAGAGAGAGTAGAGATAATAGATAAATTAATTAAGAACTATGAGAGCGAATTAAAATTAATGGATGATATTGCAGTGGCTAATAAGGATATAGCAGAAGCTAAAGCAGTATTAAGACAGGCAGAAATAGATGCTGCATGGGAACAGTTTGATGCTTATGCAGAAGCTGCGGATATGTTTTCTGGAATGATGGTTTCTATTTATGACTTTCAATTGCAAAAATTTCAAGAAAAACATCAGGTAGAAATGTCTTTACTTGATGAAAGATATAATAAAGAAAGTAGTCTTGTTCAAAACAATTTTTATAAGAAACAAATTATTGATAGGCAATACCAGAAAGAGAAAGAGAAATTAGCTAAGCAACAGGAAAAGATAGAAAAAGAATATGCTAAAAAACGCAAAGCGTGGGCTATGATAGAGGCAGCTATCAACACCGCTGTTGCTGTAACAAATGTATTTAGGCAATATGGAGGCAATCCAGTTGCTTTTGTGTTAGCAGCTGTTGTTGCTGCTGTTGGTATAGCACAAATAGCTATGATAGCCAACCAAAAAGAATATTTTGGCGGAGGTTATACCGGAGATGGTGATACTAAAGAACAAGCCGGTATTGTTCACAGAGGTGAATATGTTATACCTAACAAACGTCTTACTGCATTAGGTGGAGCTAGAAGGGTAGAACAAATAATAGATGAAAATATAAATTTCAAAGGAACAAAAACAGTAGCTATTTATATAGATACATTCATAGGTCAAAGGGACTATGAAAGGGGATTGTATAAGAGATTACAAATGGAGAGTACAAAATGGTAACTATAAGTTTTGTTGCTTCTGGAGGAACTGCTGTAATTGTAGGTTCCATTATTTATGGTACTTCTTTTTCTGATGAGAGATATGGCCAGAGCTCTGTTATCTCTGGTGATGGAATTCCAGTTACTTATGATGTTAGTCCTAAGAATATAGTAACTGGAGAAATTATAATGAAATTTGTTGAATATACTAATGGGGAAGAGTTAAGAACATGGATTAGAACTAAAGCTGTGTATCATCTAAATAGTTTTCAAATAGTTGTTCCCGATGAAGTTGATTTGGGCATGGGTAAAGGTTCAGATATTGCTGTTGCTTGGTACAATAATAATACAGATAAGGGAGTATTTGAATTAGTAGCACCAGGACAATACAATATTAAATTTCCATTTATGTTTATCAGATCATAAGGAGTATTATTATGCCACTAGGTACAAGTTCTAAAATGCATATTTCCATTGCTATCTATAAAAATGATAGTGATGATTGGAGTAGTGTTTCTCCTTTTCCAGGAGAGGTATTAATTCCACCTGAAAGTGCTTTTGTAATATCCACTTGTGATTCATGCACTGATGGATCACTTCACCTAGTTCTTGGAAGATTAATAGGTGTAGAATCTATATCTAATCAAGTTGATTTTTTTATAAAAACTTTAATGGAAAATAAGGCAGCAGGAGAATCTTCTGGCATAGGTGGTATGTCTAAACTGAAAGATTTTTCTTTTTCCATTATTAAAAATAATGGAAGTATGGGTGGGGATATAACTAATACCCAAGTATTGTCTTTATATGGTAGAAAAATTATTTTATTTATTGGTATAGATTCACAAATTATTCAGAATATAAATAGTACTGTCACTGAAAGACAAATTTTTGTTGGAAGAATTTCTTCCCCTAAAATTAATAGACAGGGAAATGAAATTGTATTTTTTGTAAAAGGGTTATTAGATACATATAGTGTATTAGTTGGAGGGGCTAAGGTAGAAACCTCTGAAGGAAATGTTGAAACAGAACCCATAGTCTTTGGTGATTGTGGAGAAATGTTTGTACCCCTAGTAAAAAAGAAAGTGGGTAATAAAACAGTTTTACAATTTAGTCAGGGTGCAGATTATATTATAAAAGATTTATATGTTAAAGTGGGTTCAGATAATGATCCAGTATATTGTAAAATTAATACTGGTTATAATTTAATAAATAATGAGATAACCTTTAATACAGCGCAATCAACTAGTCTTAGACTTATAAATGCTATTGGTGATAGTAATACTAAATTAACTATTAATGGACATTGGGAAATAGGAATTGTTTTTACTAGTATTAGTTATATGCCTGCTGCAAATGAACCTTGTATATTCCATTTAAATAGGGTTGGTGGTGGAACTCCTATTATTCCTAATAATAAGTTAATATATTCTAGAACAGAATCTGTAACTATAGATTCTGTAACTACAGTTATTTACTTTTTTAAATGTGGTTGGGAGTGTATATATGGTTATATTACTGCTATAATTGATGATGGCGCATATAATTTTGGTGGTAATGTTTATAATCCATATATTTATTTTGGAATAGGTAAACAGGAATTTAAAGTTGATTATAGAATCATAGGAGAAGTTGTTAATCCTTTAGAAAAGGAAATTGATGCTTTAGGATATAGTAGATTTGGGGGCACTGGAAATTGGATTGCTCAAGAATTAAAGGACTTTATACAAAAAAGAACAGATTATGGTATAAAGGCATTTCAAACTATTCCCCCTAGAGGATTAATAATAAAAGTAGATAATGAGGAAATGTTAGTTATCTATACAGAGAAAGATTCAGCTGAACCAACTATGGAAAGTGCTTTAAATAACCCACTGAATTCTTTAGTATGGGTTATACGTGGTTGGAATGGCACTTCTCCTAGTTCACATCTTATTAATACTCCAATTACTTTAATGTCTGAAAGTAATGAACAAATATTTTATACACTAGAAAGGAAATTACAATCTTTAAATACTGTTACTCCTTCTAAAGATTATATATTTTCTGATTTTAATAAATTTTTAAATGGAAAACAATCATTATCTATAAAAAATGAAGCTGGTAGGGGGTTATTAGCAGGTGAGCATGATCCAGTTGGGTATATAGGATTAGATTTTAATTTACCTGATTTATCTGGGGATTTATATAAAATTTTTATGACGGGGGAAGCTTCATGTGGTTTAGATAAAAATGAAACTCTTTTAGACTATTTAAGAGTTTCAATAGCACTTGCTTTAAATCCAAAAGAAGATGCTACAGTAGATACTGAATTTAGACAACAATTTGGTAAGAGAAGGTGTGGTGATCTCACTTTTGTTTCAACTGAACTTAGTAGATTTATAGCGTTTTATCAATGTAATTGGGATAATAATGCTTTTACTCAGGGTAAGTATATATTTGATTTAGATATGTCATGGGAATGGTCTGCAGAAATAGGAGTATCAGCTAATCCTATTTATAATAAACGGTATTCTGATTGGATTTTAGGTAGAGATCAGTATAGTAATATAAAAGACTATGATGAATTAAAAGAAACTAATTTCTTTCTTAGATTTAATTCTAGTTCCTTCTGGAAGAAAAAGAGTTGGTTTACACTATCTTTACCTACACTCAATGTGATTATAAAATCACAACTTAAAGATATGGATATCTATGCAAAAGTCATACCTAAAAGTATTTTTGATAGTCCAAAGGAAACCTATGATGTAGGAACTAACTGTAAGATATGTTGGTCACAGTTAGGGAATATGATGAATCCCTATCTTAAAGAACACCAAATGTTAATATTATCTGATGATGATTTAAAATATTTTGGTTTTATTTATATTAAACCCAATGTTGGATTTGATTTACTACATACACATTTTTCTCACCATACTTATGGTGCTGGATATTTAGTTGAAAACGCATATACTTTATTTGATACAGGTAAAGTTTATCCCTCCGTTAGTAAAGTAGAAACTTATGGGTTTGGAGGGGATTTAGATTATATACCAAATGGATTACTTGATGTAGGAAAGATATTAATTGAAAATGGTAATTGTTATATATGGTCAGACCAAGTTACTAAGAAACTAAAGATAATAGAAAAAACAAATATCAATAATGGAAATCCGGCATATATAATAAAAAGGTTATTTGAAATATATTGTCCACAAATGGAATTAGATACAGATAGTTTCACTAGAGCTATATCTGATAGATCAGATTGGAGAGCTAGAGTATTAGTTGAGAATGAAATTAAATTAGTATCATTAGTAGATATGATAGCTAAAGAACATGGTTTAATTGTATATGAAAATAATCTCGGTAAGATATTTATAGTAGCTATTAATCCTCCAATACTCAGTATCTCTTATCCTGATATAACATTACATGATATAATTTATGACAAAAATAAATTAAATTATGAAGAAGATTTTACAGAGATAGAGTATCTTATTACTGAGATGGATGTGTATTATGATTATATCAATAATAAATTTCAGAAATATATTAAGTCAAGTGAACTTCCGTGTGTTTCAGATTTTATTATTGCTAAAACTTATACTAATACAGATGTAAAAATAAAATTGAATTTAAAGACTATTTATGAAAAAACAACAGCACTTAAGATAGCTACTTTAAAATCTTTTTACCATAGGAGACCTACTAGAATATTAACCATTAGAGGTTTGTTATCATTAGAGTTTTTTAATATGGGTATATGGAATACTATAAGTGGTGGTATTCCTGAGATAATTAATAAACTTTATTTGATTATTGGTAAAAAAGAGATGTTACCCTATATGACAAAGGGTGAATGTGAATTAGTTATTTTTGAGTATGATTGGTCTGAAGAGGATTTAAGGATACAAGAAGTTCCAGAACAATCATTAATAGAAGATTATGATGAAGTTCCTGTTGCTACAAATGATATTGATGAATTTCCTAATGTATAACTAGTTTAAGTAATCCACGTAAAGGAGTAATATATGGCAGATAGGGAAATAACTTTTTATCCAAATAATTTAACTACTCTTTTGTCTAGTCTAAAGGCTAAACAAAGAGGTATAACTACTGATGCACCTGCTGATCCTAATAATGAAAGTATATGGGAAGAAAGTAAAGGATGGATAACATATAAAGATACAGATGGTGATAGTTATGTTGTATCAATACAGAAATATTATGATACAGCTACATCTTCTTGGATAAGAAAGAGTAATGTTTTTGCTGATTTAGAAGTAGAGGAAATTTATACTGAAGTAGGTTTGATAGATCAATTTTTAGGAAGTGCAGTTCCCATTAGTGAATCTGGAGTTACCACTCTAGATGCAGGGTTTACAGCTTCTTCAATCGTGGGTTGTTTGAACGAGTTGTTAGATAGTATAGTTACCCCTGATCCTTTTTGGAAAGCATTATCTGCTGATACAGTATCTCCTAGAGATGAAAATGGTTATGATTATGTATATGTTAATTCTGGATTAAAAGATCAATATTGTAGTGGTATATCATTAGCTGAATCTGGTGAAACTGGATTAGATAGTGGATTTACAGCTGCCTCACTGGTGGGGGCTCTAAATGAATTAATTAATATGACTGTCATTGGTTTTGCAAATCCATCTGTAACAGTAGGATTGACTGTTAAAAATGGTGCTATGATTACAGCTATGAGAAGTGATGCTGCTCCTGCATTGGATCAAGGTATAGCGCCCACATGGACTTCAGACCATACTTGGGAAACAACCAAAAAAGTAATTTTCAGAGATTCCGCACTTTACATATCAAGTAAAGGTGATGGTTATCTTGATTTTGATGCCGATACTGGTTTTCGATTTAATACAGGCAACGTCGGCATTGGGTGTATACCGAATGCAAAGTTAGAAGTTGTTATCTCATCCGGAACCGCTGTAGCAATTTCTAACGCTACAGTTGGTATGTCAATCATACCGGAAGCAATAGTAAATGACAGAACGGTAAGATTTACCAACAATAGCTCCCTTGCAACGGGAGGGTGGGATTTTTTCGCCACTGACGGGGCGTTCAACGCGTCTTGTGTTAAAATCCAGAACAATGGTTATGTTGGTATTGGGACGGTTGCACCATTATTGAATGTTGGTTCTGCAACGGGTGATTTTGATACATACAGTTCGGGCTTACATATCAAATCTCCATCTTCATATAATGCTAGATTGATATTGGAAGGTGGGAGCGCATCTACTCAGGGTTATCGTAATGCAGCAAATAGTATTATTTTTTGCAATACAACAATGACAACAGCTAATAATAGAATGTTTATTATAGGTCAGGATTGCGGGAATGCTGATACTGGTGATTTTTTTGTTAGACCTATTAATGCTGATGGGAGTATTAAAAGTTATAGATACAATATGAGTGTATCTACAGCAGAAGCAAGATATGAAACAAGTACATCTGATGCTGTAGGATATGCTTTACAACTTAGACATCATAGAAATGGTTCGGATTTAACTGGTGCTGATGTTGTTGGTAGTATAGATTTTGTTGGAAGAGTTAGTAGTGCATGGGAAATTGTTGGGCAAATAGAATCACGTTATTATGGTGCTAATGGTGGACAACAAGCATTAAGATTTTTGACTAATGGAACTTTAGCTATGTATATTGAAGATCATGGTGGTGGAATTTATATACAACACGAGTGTGATATTGCTGGATACTTAAATGCAAAAGATCTTGTATATATAGCACAAAAAGCTCTTATTGGTGCAAATTATGGTTCAGGTTATGACCCATTAAATAATGTGGGTTCTAGTGCTGGAGATTTTGCTGCACGTTCTGTTGGTATGCATATTCTAGCACCATCTGAATATCAAGCTAGATTGATTTTAGAAGGAGAATCAAAATGTGATAATTCATTTACTAATGGCCCCAATAGTATTATATTTTGTAATAAAACTATATCAACTGCAAATAAGAGATTGATGTTAATAGGTCAAGATGGTGGGTTTGAAGGTGCTAATTCTTCTGACTTTTGGGTAAGGTCTTTGGATGCGGATGGTACCCCCAAAAAAACAGCTATGGTATTAGAACAAGATACAGGTCATGTACGATTTCCTAATTTACCTGTTACAACTGATGTAGGCTTCACTCAATATGCGGTTTATTACGATACTGGAACTGATAAATTATATTATTATGATGTATCATAAATGAAGGGAGTTATATGTCAATTTATATTAAGTTAGCTATGGCTTGTCATAAGCAAGCTATTCTTGAAGCTTTTAATGTTATAAATGAATCTATTAATAGGACTAAAAGTAAATTAGAGGAAGCAAAAAAATTTAATCATATTGAGAATATTCAACTTTTAAATGAAAAAATAGATAGATTAAATCAAAAATGGAAACATGAAGAGGATGAACAGATTATGATGGATTTAATATCAGAACAAGAGTATGGGAAGAAGTTCCCAGAAAAAATAGAACGAATAAAAAATATGTTTGGAGATTTTATAATTAATCTATAAATTATATGTAGTTTAAATAATCCACTAAATAGATATTGAATAGGAGTAAATAATGGAAAAAGTTAAAAATAATTTGGCACTAATAATTAATTTGGTTACATTAATAACATGTCTTTGTTCTATTACTTATGGTTGGGGAGTTATTAATACACAGGTGTTGGAAAGTAAAAAGCAAATTGACAAATTAGAACAGAGTATAGTTACTATAAACCAAAATATGTCAACACTATTGTTGAAGATAGGAATGTTAGAAGGAAAAATAGATGCTGTAATAAATAAATAGGTTTGGAGATTTTATAATTAATCTATAGATTATATGTAGTTTAAATAATCCACTAAATAAATATTAAATAGGAGGAAATTATGGCTAAAGTTGAGGTTGAAGTTAAAAGGGATGAATTTAAAGAATTTTATGAAATGCTGGAATTATGTAATAAAGGTATAATTATAGATAATAAAGCTCTTATATTCAAGTCTAAAATGTCTTATAGTATAAGTAGGAATGTTAGAGATTTAAAGAGTTTATACCAAACCGACGTAGAGCACTCTAATAAAATTTTGACTGATTATAATAAGGTATTGACAGTATTGCGTGATAAATATCGTATCAAGAATCCGGATGGAACTTTTTCAGTAGTAAAGGGTAAAGAGCAAGAGTTAGAACTTGAATACAAATCTATTAGAGAGACACATAAAGTAGTTATTGATGAAAATAATAAGTTTTTAGATGAAAAGGAAAAAGTTTCTATCTATATGGTAAATAATGAAGATTTTGCAGATCTTCCACAGGAAATAGCAGATAAACTTTTTTTAATGAGATCAGAGTAAATAAATAAAGATAGTCAAAAAGGAGAATAAAATGAATTTATTATGTAAAATTGGTATTCATATAGAACGTTTTTTGACCTGTGATGTGGCTGGTGGATCAAAGTGTCCATGCGGTAAAAAGCATACACCACCAATTGTTTGGCCTAGATATGAGGAGATACAACAGGAAATTAAGGTAAATTTACAGACAATAACTAACACAGAAAGTATAAAATAAATATATTGTATACATTAATATATTGTATACATTAATATTAATGTATACATTAATATTAATGTATACATTAATATTATTTATATTAAATCTAATAATTTTTTATATATCTGTAAACACAATCTTGCATCAAATTCTGCTCTATGTATTTGTTCACTGCATTTAAAAAATTTACTTAAATTGTGTAATGATAAATTTTCTATATCTAGTTTTCCTTTATCTTTTAAGGCTTGTGCTAATATCACAGTATCTCTATAATATCTATTAAATATATTATTGTATTGCATCCCTAAAAATAATTGTAAGAAAGATTTGTCAAAACTATAATTGTGCCCTAGTGGTATTAATTTGATTCCTTCTAATACTTCTTCATGCCATTGACATAGAGCATTTCTTACTTGACTTGGTACAGCTTCTTTTTTTAATTCTGTTAGTGATAATTTGTTTTTTTCCAGTGCTTTAGGATCAGCTAATTCTGGACGCATAGGTCTTACTTTACATGAGAATGTATGTAATGGTAAAAAAAATTCATCGTGGATTATTAAACTTAGTTCTATTATTTCATGAGTTCCTGCAATTAAACCTGTGGTTTCAGTATCTATTGCTACTCCATATATTTTATTCATTTGATATTTCTCCTTTTTCTGTTAAAGATTGTTGTACTAATCTTCTATCTTTTAATACCCATTTAAAGTCTTTAAAATCAGCATTTAAATTTATAGTTAAATTTCCTAACATTAATTTATTATCTTTCCCATATAATCCTTTTGGAATAGAAGATATTTTAGGAAATTTTAAGGAAGTTTTTCTTTGTGTCCAGAATGAGGTTTCTGTTGGATGATTAACAGTTAACCACATCTGAAAGTATGTTTGGAATTCCTCTATTGAAATTAAATGTCCCCAAGCATTTAATGTTTTTTCTTTTATAAATTGTTCTAATGGATTAAAATTATCTTCCATTACTTCTAATTTTATTTCTGTCTCTAAACATGGTAAATTTAATCTTCCTTCAGGTTCAGGTAATTCATAATGCAATAATTCATATAAAAAAGCAGCAGATTCTTCTTCTAAATATTCTAGTAGATGATGTTTAGGAATTTCTTTTGTTATTTTATTTACCTCTATTACCACTATTCTGGTGTCTCCAGGTAATACTAGACAATATTTGGCATCATTCGCACACTGCATCCAATGTGTTGAATTTGTTATTTCATATACATTTTGGTATTTAGTATTAATAGATATGGTTTTACCCGTCACCCAATCTTTCATTCTATTTAAAGCTAAACTACTTCTACTTAAATCAGTTTCTTCAATGACACATAATACTGCATTACTTAATTCACTATTAAAACCGCTTTGAGATTTAAGTGCTTGATCCGCTCTAGTATAACCTATTCTATTTTTAAATAATAAACTTAATGCTTCATGGAGTGTACTTTTACCGGTTTTTTGTTCCCCAAAGAAAAATAAATAGGGTAATTGTTCTGTAGGTTTTTGAAGCATAAAAGCTATCCAAGCAAATAAATAATCTGATCCATCATTAATATTATTTTCAAAACACCACTTGTTAGTTCTAACTACTTCATCTAATCCACTACCCAAATGTTCTAACAAACTCCACCAATACTCTACTTTTCCTTGTATTGGTTTAATTGAAAATTGTGCAGCATCTTTATTCCATTGTCTATTACCTAAATATTCATCTTCAAAAGGTTTATTAACTAGTATCCAGGGATCAAGTATGGTTTTTCCAATTAACTGTTCTATTTCTTGGCGTGAATATCCTAACATTTGACTTACTAGCACTGATACTACATTACTTTTTGAATGAGATACCCATTCAGTATTTATATTTATAAACCATCCTGCCTCTATTTTATTACTAATAATATGTCTTATTAATGTATCTTGTTGGGTTATTTCTTCATATTCTTTTTTATATAAAAATACCTTTGTCCAATATTTTCTTTCTCTTAAAAATCCTTCAATAAGTTCAGGGTCTTTATCTAATAATTCTATTAAAATTATTAATTTATCTCCCTTACTTTTAATTTTAGTAGATCTATTAGTAAATATTGGTGGATAATTATATTCTAAATTAAGTAATTTTAAAGTTTTTGTTACTTGTTCTGCATTAGTAAATACATATTCACCTTTTATATTTTCTTTTCCATCATTAAATATGGCAGCTTCATGTATTGTTGGTTCAGCATTATAATAACATTTAGTCCATCCGTGTTCATCAGTTATCCATGTTTTTGCCTCTGCTATTCTATGTCCATGTCTACGTACTATAAAAGCTCCATTTTTTAGTGGAAAAGCAAAACAATTTTGTACACTAGTTCCGGAACTATTTGTTTCAAATATCCCTTTAAGAGATAATGCTTTATAACAATCTCTTAAATCAAAAGTATGACAAACTAACATATTATAATCAGTATCCCACCACCAATCTAATTTAGCATTATTACTTATCCATTTCAATATTTTATTATGGTCATTATCTAAAAGAAAACTTTTAATAGATGAACTTAAATTTTCTAATTTTTTATCACCACTGTGAGTTTTCTTTTTATTTCTTAAAACAACTGGTATATGTTCTAACCAGTTTTTAGGTATTTTTGTGATGGGGAATGGAGTTCCTTGTCTAAGATATGTTAATCCATTTGTACCTTCTTGTTTTCTATGATAACACCATAAAATACCACCACATGCGTCTACATTAGCATAAAAATTAAAATTTATTTCTATAGATAATATTGACAGTAATGCTCTAGCTAGTGCAGCATGTTCATTATGATTTTTTATAGGGAAGGGTTTATCAAAAAATAAATATAAATGAATTCCTTTACCTGATGTAGAACGAAGTAAAGTAATCCATTCTACATTTGTTGTTCTATTTTTTAATTCATTTAATTCCTCAAATGACATGCCTTCTTTATGGTTGGTTATTGAATCAAAATCATAGCCTACCCATAAAGATTGTTTATTTTTCCAATCCCATCCAGTCATGCCAATACCCTCTACATGTTTTTCTATATCAAATTTTATATCAGTATCAATATATTCAGAATTATCTGTATCAGCCTGCCAGGGTATCCTGAATGATTTCCAAGTTTCTTTAGTTTTATCATCCTGGAAACCTCTCCAAGTTTTTCCAAAGTATTCACCTTTTATTCGTCTACCATTATCTTTAGCTACATTAACTTGAACTTCCATATTTTCATAATATAATTGTGCAATAGGTGAAACTTGAAATTTTAAGAAATTTTTTATGGCTTCTGTTTTTTTCATTTAATTTACTCCAGAGATTTTTTATAAAAAATAAATTGTTTATTCCTGAGAGAGTTTTGTACATGATATAAATATGTTGAAGGTACTTCGGCATCATTAGTTAATTTTATTTGTATATCTTTGTGTGAATGTATCTTAGCTAATACATATGTTTTGTATATTTTTATTATCTTGAATTCTACCTCTTTAAATATTGATTGTATAAAATTTTTATTTCTAGTATTTGACCAAAATAATTTTGTTTTTAATTTAATTATTTCTCCTACGTGATAAGATTTCGGTTCTATTTCTAGTTTATCATCAATAGTGGTGGTTTTAATTAATTTAGTTTTATTTTTTTTATCTCTAATGAATTTATTCCAGTATAAATTTAATTTTTTCATTATTCATCTCCTTTAAATAATAATTTTATTAAATATAAGATATAGTTTATTATAGTTTTTATTGTTAATAAATCTCTAGTTGTTTCTGTGAGTAGTACAAATGATCCACTAAAGTATATATCTGAGACTCTATTATTTAATTTATCCAGTTCTTTTAAAGCTTCCTTCCTATTGAAATATACAGATATTATCTTATATAAAATATTTGTATCACCATCTGAACTACCACTAACTCCATACTCTTTTACAATAATATATATTTTCATAATAAATTTACCTCCCATTGGCTTTCCATATACCATTTTTCTTCTTTAGCAGCTAACCATACTAAATCTTCATCTTTGGTTGATGCTAATCTTTGTATAAATGACCCATCTATAATACTATTCCAAACTTGTTTATACCTTAATACTAAGATTTCTTGGTATTTAGAAGTAGCAATACCTCTATATTGCGCTATACTTTTTACAAATTTATTATGAAATATTATTGCATCAATAAAAACTGGAAATGGTTTTCCTATTGGTATACCTAATAACCACCCATAGGTTGTTAATTGGGTTGCCCAATAATTATTAATTTCTAATATAGATATATCTTTTACATATCTTGGATGTGCTGCTCGTGGTCTTGAATTTTCCCATAATCTAAAATATTTAGGAGGTGGAGATATAGAAGTGGTACTAGTATAACCCATTACTTTCCAATCAAATGGGTATTCATTTATATTATCTGTATCTGTATCTAGTGGATCATTTGTACTAGCATCAGCTTTACCCATTATTGGTATTCCCTCTATTGGTCTAATTATGTGTAATTCTACATTTGTAAATTTATCTAAATCTATTACGTTTGTATAAGCATTTAATGCTATTTTACCAGCGGTGAAAGCTTCATCTTGATTAGTTTCAATTCCTTTTTTTAGATTTGGTAAAATATGTTTTTTATCTTGGAATTTTGATAACATTAAATTTGATTTAATATAATAGTCAAAGGCACTTCCAACAGCAGCATTGAGAGCTTGTGGTTCTTTCGGTAATTTATTGTAAATTAACCTATTCAGGTAAAACATATTGGGCATATTTTCCGCTGTAATTAATGCAGATGGAGATAAGTATTGTATATATTTTTCAATTTTTAACATGGTATATCCTTTTTAAAGTTAATCTTTTAAATAAAAAATAGATGAAATGGGAATATGATTTACTGAAATCTTTTTCCATATAAAATATCCTTTTTTCACGCCTGTTTACAAATTTAGATTTGTTGTACACCGTTAATTTTTCTACCTCTGCCCTCAGAGCGTCGTTCTCACGTTGCAATTCACCCAATGTCTTATTAATTACGCCCATGTATAAATTATCAGTCGGCATAATAACCATAGTCGCTCCTATAAAAGTAAATGGTGTAATCTTGGACTTAGTGCAAATAATCCATTAGGTTCTTCAAATAATTTTTGATATAATCGTTCACGTAAATTATAGTTAAGTGTTCCTCTTAAATCTTTTGCAGCTATTACATATATAGGTACACCACATGAAATCCATAAAGGGAATTTAACTTTTTGAGCAGGTGTTAATGTTATGTGATTATATTCATCTAGTACCTTCATTTCTATCCATCTGGGAGAATATTTATGATGCATAGCATACGTATCTGGAAATCCTTCTTGAAATTGATTTCCTACAGTTTTTTCTGTATGCCATCCATAGTCAGCCATGTGAATTCTAAATGGGTTAGTTATTAATTCTACTTCTCTTTGTATTGACATAAAGTTCCTTTATTAATTATTATTGGTTTAGTTCTTTTAAGGCTTCTTCATCCCAATTAAGGGGTAAATTAGATTCTACCTCAAATGCAAAGTCTTCTGATTCTGGTACATTAATATAATAGGTTATACAAACTTCTCTATATCTTCCAAAATCGTGTTGGAAAGATCTTATTATAAATTTACAATTATTGGGTATATCTTTAAACATCCTCATTAATTGATGTTTATATGCTATTAATTCTTTTGATTCTTTTGACCTATCAAAAGTAGGTGAACCTATTTGTTGGCAATTTTCTTCCATTGGAGTCGGACCTAATGTTATAAAGTCTATCATAAATTTACCTCCATTAATTTAATTAATTAATTTAATTATAGTTTTTCTACGTGGATTATTTTATCTGCTTTAAAATGTTTATTAGAATGTTTTCCTTCTTCAAATTCCATTAAACATAAATTAGCAACATCTACTAACATTTCAGTATTACCTGTTTTTTGGTAAGATTTAAGTCTCTGGTAAATGGATTTTATTCTATTATATTGTGGTTTCTCTTTATCATGTAATTTACCATATCTAAATGCACCCATTACTAATCTATGTCGCATTAAAGATTCAAATAAATCACTCCATTCTGTTCTAAGTAGTGACCATAAATCTGGTACTGTAGTATTTATTCTTCTAATGTCGCTTAATTCTTGCCAAGCTTCTCTTAAAAAATCGTGTTGGGTTTTCATATTATTAATAAAACTCTAAAAATAAATTGCACAAAAATTATCATTAGCATGAATAAAATTAGCATTATTAATATTGTAAATAGTATACAAGTTAAATCATTTTTTAAATTTATAACTAATTTTTTCTCTATTGATAGTATTATGTATAATATTAATGCCATTACCCATCCCATTAAATTATAAAAATTCATTACTAAATCACACATTTGTGTAGTCATTACTACTCCCTGTTAATATTAGCCGATACCGGTACTCCATTTATTGTAACACCAAAAAAAGAAAATTTAATTTTTTTTCCTATAGGGTATATTTTCTCTATATAATTTATTTTCTTTTCTTGATCCGTTAGACCTGAAATATTACAGATAACTTCATGTCCTACCATAGATTTATCTCCTCCATGAATTTCTAATATCTGATCATCCCATATAATAGAGGTAACTAATGATCCTATATTACCAATGTTTTTTCCAGTTTTGCCCATTTCGTAATCAATTATAACTCCTTCATAATCATATTTTGCTTTCCACTTTAGTGAATTACTTGATCTTTTACACTCGTATAATCCATTGGGGTCAGCAAAAATTAATCCTTCCCATTTATTATTTATTGCTTCTTGTTGTTTATTTATTAAGTCTTCTACATTATTTATGGCGGTTGGGTGAATGGTTTCAAAATTATCATTAGGTTTAAGGGTGGTAAATAATTCTATTACTTCTCGATAAGGATGGCCATCATATACTATACTTGAATATGCATCTGTTGGTGATAATAAATTTCTTATATCCCATAACTTATATGGTTTAATATTGAATCCAATTAATTTAATACTATGCCATATTGGGTGGGACATATTTTTTCTACTACAATATGTTTTGATAATATTAATATTATCATTGTACCATAATTCTCCATGAATAGGTACTCTCTGTGGTAAATTATCTAAGAAATAATTTGGAGCTTCTAATACTTTAGGTTTATTATTTCTACCCAAAGACCATAAACCTGTTGATAATTTCATTTTATCTTTTCCTCTATAATACCAGGGTATATCTTTAGCTAATAAGCCTCTGGTAATTCCACCATCCCAAAGGGCACTCCAACCATTTAATTTACGCGAACAATATCTACCTTCTACCTTTTTAAAGTCTCCATTCCACCAATGAGACAACATTCCAAATTCTTTTGACATTTTTTTTCTCCTAGTTTAAGTAATCCATTATTTAGTTAATTGTTTTACTTCATTTACCGTTAAATTATAATTTTTTAAAATACTTTCGCGTTTGGTTATTATGTATTTATCCAATATTTCCTTTATTTTATTGGAGGTTAAATGTAATTGTTGTGCTATTTGTGAATTAGTTAATTTTAAATTATGTAATGATATTATGGTTTCTTTTGTTTTATTTGATATTTCTACGGAATTTAATAACCTATATAATCTTGATCTGCTTATTTTATATATATCAGACAGGTAATCTAATTTATATCCGAATTTGTATAATTTATATAATTTTAATATATTGTATTCATTTATTTTTTCTCGTGGTCTTATTATTTTATAGTATTTTCTTAGAATATAATATACATTAGCGGTTTTTATTTTATATTTGAGTGCTAAATCTCCAACAGTTAATCCAGATATATAATTCGCTACCAATGGTTCTTTTATTAAATCGTATTTATTCATAAAATTCTCCTTTTTCCACCTGTGGTGGTGTAATTAGTTTAAGTAATCCATTAATACCCATTTGGGCTATTTTACAATATTTTTCACTTTGTTCTATTCCTATAAATCTTCTTTTAGTTTTGATACTGGTTATTGCTACTGTTCCTGAACCAGAAAAAGGGTCAAGTATAATATCATTAACGTAAGATAACAATTTAATATTTTTTTCAGCAAAATCAATACTAAAATTTGCTGGTGTTAATCCTTTAGTTTCTGTTTTGATATTCCAAATCCCATGTGTAAGGGCTATGAAATCTTTTTTTGAGATATCACTAATGCCTTTTTTATCTTTTTTCCACCTTTCTTTAAATAGTATCAATACCCCTTCAAATGGCGAATTAATATATGGTGAACTTGCTGACAGCCAGCTACCCCATGCTGTTCTTTTTGTTAATGTTGGATCAGTCCATATAGCACAGGAATGGTGTTTAAAACCAATAGACAAAGCAATGCCATTTAAATTAAACAGGGGTGTCTCTCTGTGCTTAGAATTACCTAGTGATAAATAATGGTTTAATGACATTCTTCCATCCGGTTTAAGAACACGATAGCATTCTTTGAGCCATTTAGAACACCATTCATAATATAACTTCCACGGTTTTTTATCACTATAACCATCATATTCTATTCCAATATTGTAAGGCGGGCTTGTGACAATTAAGTCAATATAATTATCTGGTATATTTGGAAGTATACTTAAGCAATCTCCACAGTATATTGTATTCAGTTGCATATAACTCCTTTAAGTAATCCACTATTTATTGGCCCATGATTCCATATTCTGTTTCCATGTCATGGCCAATAATGGAATTTGTTTTTTATATTTATTAATATATTCATGCACAACAGTTTGGACTCTGGTATTAATTTTATTGGGACATAATATCTCATCATGCATATTAAATAGCAATAACTCCCATTCATTAATTCCAGGTGGTTGTAATTCCCATAACGCATACTCTAATCTTTTTGTTATTTCCCCTCCTGGGGATTGTATTTCATGGTTACCCGCTGCTCTTATAACAGAGGATTGTAATCCAAAGGCTGCACCAAATAATGCTGATTGTAAGGCACCTCCTATTGTTTGGACTCTTTCCCTACGTTTTACTTGTATTTTTAATTTTTTAAATTCTAGTGGAGGGTCACATGCCAGAGTATAAAGAGCCTTTATTATAGAATATTCTAATGTAAAATATCTTTTAAATCCTAAAAAAGATTCAGCATAGGTTTTGGGTTCTTTCCAGATAACTTCCCCATAAGGTGTTGGTTGTGATAAAGCTGCAAAATCTTGATATACCCTTTCATTGTGTGTTTTGATATTAGAGTATTTATTATTAAATTCTTTTATAGCCTTATCTATTTCTTCAGTACTTAATAATAAAGTTTTTGATAGTGTGATTGCTTCTGCTAAATATAATCTAGCAAAAAATGATTCTTTGGCACGTTCATAGTATCCATTGGGTTCTGTTTGTGGTATTCCTTTAGTAGCAATAATTTTTTCATAAGGTAGATTATAAACAAAACTTCCCCATAATGCATGTACAGATTTCCCAGATAGAAGTTCACTTCTTAATGTAGGGTCTTTATATATTGCTTCTGCAATAGATACTTCAAATCCATCAAAATCTCCCCCATCTAATTTCATATTAGATGGCGCAAAAGTAAATATCTTCCTAATCTCTCCTTTTGGAATACCTTGAGGATTAATTGATCCACCTTTTATTGGAGTATCTGAATCTTGACCGCCTGATTTTCTATTAGATTTTGTTCCAGTAGTTTTAAAGACTACATAAAGTCGTTTGCTAGCTTTTAGTTTTTTAAGTAATTCTAACTTTTTATAAGCTCTTCTACCCTCTAAAACCACTTTTACCCTTTTAACTAGTTCAGGTGATCCATTATTTAATAAGTTATTTAAAGTATCAACATCTGAACTTGTAATCATAACTTTTTCAAAATTGTTAGCAACATGGATAAGATACTCAATTACCTGTTTTGGCGCATTAAAATTAATTTCAGTACTGGAAGTATTTACTATTTCTTCTTGTTCTTTTATCTGATTAGATAACTCTGTTATGTTTATTTCAAATCCATGCCAGTGTAGGGCTCCAGATAGACATGCTAACATACTATTATATTCACCAATAGAATCATAAGGTGATTTAAAATGAATAAATAAATCTTTTAAATAAACTACGTCATTGGCTGCATATTTTAATCTTCTCTTATCGTGTGTCCATGCCCATATATGATCATATATTACATCTAACCATAAACCTGCACTTGGATACCAGGAATATTCTTTAGGCTTTTTTAATGGCAAGAAATCAATTAGACTTTCAGTATCAGTCTTGTTTAATAGATATTTCATTATTGGTTTTAATCCTGTACTAGGATGAAATATTAATTTTATATTTACAAAGTTAGGATCAACTATTATATTGAATTTTTCTAAATTGTTTTTTTCTTGTGGTGTTATTTCTTTAGTTGTTCCATTTTTAAGTTCTTTAATCTGCCAAACACTTTCACCTTCTTGTTTTGCAAAATATAATTTAGGAATTTGTACTGTTTGTTGTAAATATTTGATTAATGGTTCAGATAAAATTTTAGGTACTCTCCTTATGATTATAGGTTTTTGTTTCATTGTGGCTTGTAGTTCATGTTCACGACCATATACCATTAAGTCTAATGCACCTTGTGGTTTTAAACAATAAGATGTATGTGCTATATTTGTATCTTCTATGTCTAAAATATCTAATGGGTCTGGTATTTTCTGTTGAGGTAATAATTTAAAGGTATTATATGTTCTTGATAAATGATACCAATCATGGGTCAAGTTAAAACCAATAATATGGTTATTACAAATATCCTCAATTAACTCTATTGTATCTTTTACTTTTTCATTAAAAATGTTATGGATTTTTACGCTCTCTATAGGTATTGGTACATTAATAGCAGTCTTATAGGGTTCTTTATAATATTGTATTAATATAGTGGGTGAAAAAAATCCACAAGATTCAGTATCTACATAATAAATAAAGTCATTATTCATAATTTACTCCTTACTACTTTTAGTAGTTAGTTTAAGTAATCCATTCAAATATTCTTGTTGTACTTTTTTCCCATGTTTCTTTAACCATTTTCTACGTTTGTTTCTATTCCAAGTAGAATTTTCTTTTTTTAATTGATTTATTATTGTAGGTGATATTTTCATATTTACTCTTTCTTATTCTTTAAATAAAATCCATTGGTTATTTAAAAATTTAATATAAAATCTATCATTATGAATTAAACTCTTGAATAGTTTATTATAAGTTTTAAATACATATATATTTCTATCCAAAAAAGTAGTAGGCTCTAATTCAAGTTCCCAAATGCTAGTGTAAAATTTTTGATTAAATCTAGCTATCACTACTCCTTTATAATATATCCTAATTTTACAAGAATTTTCATAATATATCTCTAAGTATTTATTGATATCAAATAGATTTTGTAAATTACGTATAGGTTGATCTATAGTAAACTTTATACCATTAAAAATTTTTCCTATTTCCATAATGTTCCTCAATTTCTTTAATTGTTTTTTGAATAATTATTTTTAATTTTTCGTCTGGTTTTAATTTTCCAGACCTATATAATTGAATTATGTATTTTGAATCTATACTTAATATAAATTCAATTGTTTCACCAACATAAGTACCAAAATTAAGTCTTGAATCTAGGGTGACATAAACGCCTCCTGTTTGAAATTTGATTAAATTTTTATGGAGCATAAATTATATTTCCTTTGTAGTAGTTAATATTTCATCTATTGTTGTATTTATCATTTGTTTAATTTCAGTCATAGTCATTAAAATACCTTCACCCCCTTCCCTTGTAAATATTAATTTAAGTCCTGATTTATCATTATAAAATCCACCATATTTATAGATACAATTATTTTTTTGCGATAATAAGCATGCTGCCATCTTTAAATATTCTTTGCTATTAGGTTCATTTAATTTCTCACTCAAAATTAAATTACTCATTGGATACCTCCTTTGTAAAATTCATTATTTTATCAATATCACCAAGCGTTATTGCTTGAAGTGATTGTTTTTTTCTGTGTCTATCTAGAACTAATTTATCTATAGGTAAATGAAAATAATCTCTAATTTCTAATCCACGTTCTTTATCCATATTATTCGAGTGTGGCCTATCTTCTGACTGCATCCTAGCCGCGCCATTATCATCATTAGAATAATAAATTATAACTGGAGATGCAGATAATTCCAATCCTGTTACTACGCTAGATTGAGCAACAAAGGCTAATTTCTCTATAAAATTAGGAATAGTTGTATCCATTGTTTGTTTTGATCTATCCATTTCCTTTAATAAAGTTTCATTGGATAGATGGGTTCCTAATGCTTGCATACCGTCTTTATTTACCTTTAATACTATCCAATTATTTTCTAAACAAATATTAGAGATTTTATTAATTGAAGCAGTGAATCCCGCATATATAATAATACGACCAATATCTCCATATTCCTCTAAATCTAACTTAAGTTGTTCATCTTTAGGGCAATCTTTAAAGTAGTGGATTGTTTGAACTTGTTTAGCGGTTATCTTATCTGGAGTATTTATGTACAAAAATCCATCTGATAGTTGACGTAATTTTTGTTGTAATGTTATTGCTCTAGATTCTTTTTGTCTTATCATATTAGCCATATTTCTGTATTCTATAGAAATATCCATTTCTATATTGGTATAGATTTTTTCTGGCAAATCAAAACAATCTTTCTTGAAATAAACACTAACTAAACCACTTAAAACATTTTTTAGTTTTTCTATTTCATCTATCTTCCAAGATTCTAATTTCCAGAATTTATTTCTAGTAAAGAAATTAATATCTTCCACCATATTTGCTAATCTTTTCTTAAATAATAATACATGACCTTCCCGTAAATATCCAGGGCATACTATTTCAGTTTGATTCCACCAATCAGAAGGATCTTTTGGCGATGGTGTTCCTGATAAAAGAATTAACCATCTATTTTCACCATATACCTTTTCTTGTATATCCGATAAATCTTTAGCCATTTGACTTTGTTTAGCTGTAGTGTTTTTAAGTTTTTGAGATTCGTCAAAGACTATAAAATTAGGAATTTCAATTTTATTTTCTTTAATAAAATCTTTATTAAGTAATTTTATATCAGGTAGATAATTTATAATTGTTCTGAAACTATTATAAGAAAATAGTTTTATTTCAAGTGGAAAATTCCATTTTTGTAATTCTAGTTGTAATCCTCGTAATGCTGATCCAGGTGCTACCCACCAAGCATTATTTATATTAAGATATTTTAATAATTCCAGTATAGGTCTAGTTTTTCCTGTTCTCATCTCTCCTGCACATATCCATTGTTTTTTTGTAAAAGCATTTAAGAACATATCTGGTTGATGTTTATAGAGTGGGGGGTTTAAATTATTTATGTAGTGGATTACTTTATCTAATTTAGATTGTGTTAAATTGGCTTTATTTTTATCATATTTACAATAAGGATTTACTCCTAATAAAATTGATAATAACCAATAATTTCTACGAGTTTTACCTAATGCCCATGTTTTAGATTCTTTTATATACCTTCTAAGATCAGTTGATTCTTTTATTTCTTCAATTAATTCCTTGAAATATGGAAAAGATAAAAATATTTCAGAGTCTGACTCTGAAATATTTACTGGTATTTTTTTACCATCAAAATAAAAATAATTTTGCATAATTACCTCTATATTGTTATAGTTATATTTTTTTCTTTGCATAATGCCTTAAATAACTCTAGGTCATTTAATTGTGGTTTTCCTGATATATATATATCTTTATTTTCATTAAAATAAAAATCTCTTTTTATATTATCATTAAATGGGCATATATTATTATTATTTATCCAGTCTTGCATTTTTTCTCCTCCACATATTATTGCATCTCGCCTCATCAACTCTAATGTTAAGTCCTTACTTAATATTCCCCACTGAATATTATGTAATAACTGTGAAATTTGGTATATTGCTTTAAATAAATTTGCTTTAGATAAGTTTGCATTAAATAAATTTGCATAAGATAAGCTTGCATTAGATAAGTCTGCATTAGATAAGTTTGCATTAAATAAATTTGCATAAGATAAGCTTGCATTAGATAGGTCTGCATTAGATAGGTCTGCATAAGATAAGTTTGCATTAGATAAGTCTGCATTAGATAAGTTTGCATTAGATAAGTTTGCATTAAATAAATTTGCATTAAATAAGTCTGCATTAGATAAGTTTGCATTAGATAAGTTTGCATTAGATAAGTTTGCATAAGGCGCTAAATCATACTCTTGTCCATTTATTATTTTTCTCATGACTAACTCCTAGTCTCTGAAGGTAAAAGGGGCATTATTTATAAACAATCCTAATAAAATACTATTAGTCTTAGTTAAAATTTTCCAACCACTAATAGTTAATGTGGTTATAACACTATCAATAAAGCTATTAGCTTTGTTGATAGTAGTAGTACAAGTAATCCATGATTCAGCAATCCTGTAGGGATTCTGAATAAACCATTTTGATAAATCGGAAATATTATTTTGTTTTAAATATATAGAGGTAAGTCCACATATAGTGAGGTCTATTGGGGAATAAGTATAAATTATCTCATCATTCAGAATTAATTTATGACCACCGGTATTATGTTCTGTTGGTGGTTGTAAATTTAATGGTGTTAATGAAATATTTATGGTAGGAATTGAAATTAATTTAATCATTTTACTACTCAATTTTTAAATTTTAAATTCAAAATTACCAATCCCCATTTACGGGGATTGGTAATTGGTTAATGGATTAATTAAACTAGGTTATCTTTGTCTTTCTTCTGTTTTAACATCTTCAAAAACCTGTTGGTTGTTGAAAATCTTTAACTGATCTTCAAGTTTTTCTATCTCTTTTACTTTATTGGGTGTTGGAGTTACATCCAACACATACCATACATTTTTTGCCCATGTTTTTTCTACTGTTTTTATAATACAAATAGTAGTTTTATTGGACAATTCCAATAACTTGAGTCCTCCTTTCAATAACTTCTTTTTAGCAAACAAACTACCGAATTTCTGAATATTGGGTAAATATACAAGAACATTTATTCCATCCGCAATATCCTCACCTGCATGTTTTTGTACAAAATTCTTATATTCAGTTCTATCCCTGAAAGGAATATCTGACTCAGGTAATATGAGAGATTCTTTAAATTCTTTAGTTTCATGATCTAAAGCCATAACTTGATAGTTATAAGCTAAAGCCACTGCTTCTATTGATGAGCCCAACGATACATCCTCTAGAAAAAAATCTCCTAATTTAGCTTTACCTTCTGCAAAATGGTCACTGGTTTTATAAGTGACCTTAAGTGGTGATACAAAGGTATTTTCCACCAGCATAGGTAAATTTTTACGAGCATTGGGTGATAAAAGATTACTATTATCTCCATTGGATATAGTACTTACACTTTTTGTAATATTTTTTTTCACAATAGATTCCTTTAATCTGGTATTTTATGTTTTGACCAATTATCCATTCTCCTCGCATGTTCTCGAAGTGAATGAACTTTTTTAGTGTTATCAATATGATGTTGACGTGATATAGTTTCTAATAATATTGCATAATGTCTTACTACATCTCCTCCTAAAATATCTTGTCCTCTAATAAGAAATACAGGTTCATCTTCTGGTATTATTTCATCTACATCTACAATCCTATCATCATATTTTTCATTTTCATGTTTCATAGTTACCTCTATCTAATTTAAGTGATCCACGGTAATTATTTTTTTGGAGCTTCTACTTTATAATTCTTTTGTACTAGTGCTGCCCTCCACTTTTCCAATTTGTCGGCTTCACGACTTTCTTTGCGTGCTTTCTGTTTAAGTTCTTTTTCCCTTTCTGCATTGTCAAATGCGTTTTTACGGATTCTTGCCGATTGGTCATCGATCTGGAAAAGTTCTTGCATGATATTGTATCGAGTTTCAAGAACTTTATTTTTCTTGTCCCCAAAGAACTCCTGTTCCGACTTTATTAGTTTAGCCAGAATTTCTTCCTTTGATAAGAGTTTAGGAGTAAGTTCAAATACTTTTTCTTTCACAATTCCACGAGCCGCTGCACGTAGGTTGTCTAACTCACTCGTTACGTCTATTGCAAATTGCTTTGCATTTGTTACAGCAGCCTTTTCAACCCAAAGTTTTAGATCTTCTACTGGAAGTTGTTTCAGGTCTGCGAGTGCAATAAGATTTGCAATTGATACTTTACCTGTTTCTGCCATTTTCGTAATCTCTTCCGGTAAATGAAGAGTTTTGAACAGTTTAAACATGTGTTGTTTACCTATACCTGCTAATTTCGACAATTCGTCAATTGTATATTTTCCTTCTGTGGCTACTTTATATAAAGCCTCAATATATTGACGACTGGTGGTTTTATGAATTTGAAAATTACCGGCAATTTGGCTGGTCAGAACGTCAACCGGACTCATCTCTTCCTTAAGTTGGAAGTTATATTTTTCAGGAAATTTTCCCTGTTCAACTAATTCTTTCATTGCCGTAATTCTACGGGCACCATCAACCACTATATATTTGCCGTTTTTGAGTGTAACTGTAGGTACATTAAGTAATCCACGCTGGTTTATATCTTCCATGAGGATTTGAATATTCTCATCTTCAATATTATGTGTCCGCAGGGAATCCTCTGAATATTGAATATCCTTTATCGGCAGTGTAATCATCTTGTAGTTAGTGAATGGTTTAGTTTTTTCATTTGACATAATGTAATTCTCCTAATAAAAAATAAAATACTTTTCAATAAATAAATACATTTGGTTTGGTTAAATTAAAACTCTACTCATGTGTTAAATTAATTAATTGGTGGTATTGTTATTTATTTTACCTCCTTCTTTATAATAAATGAATCTCCATCATTATAATTCTTTTTTCTTATAAAATTACAAAGCATAAATTATTCCTTTTATTTATTAAGTGGATTATTTATACTAGTATTCTTTTTCACTAATCTTATTTGGTTTTTTAATTCTTTAAAACATATTTCATATATCTCTTTTGCATAACGATTATAATTATAATTATGAAGAATATCTGTCCATTTTTGATATATAGAATTGTTATCATAACAACTATCTAATATACAATTACAACACCTTTTTATGGTAGTTATAGAACTATCTACCTTATGATATTTTTGACATATAGAATTGTTATCATAACAACTATCTAATATACAATTACAACACCTTTTTATGGCAGTTATAGAACTATCTACCTTATGATATTGGCATAAAGGACAACCATTAAACATATTTGAAATATATTGATAATACTTAGAATAGGTCTTACTAGTATATCTATTGGTATATATATCATACCAAACTAACATGGTAAGGGTTAAGAAGTCTATGTAGGTGGTAGGTTCTTTATAATTGATTTTTAACTTGAATTTCATGAATCCTCCTAGTTCAAATGATTCACTCTTACTATTTTTTTGGGATTATTTGAACTCGTTCAAGTAATCCACTATGCACATTTTAATATTAATTGATAATAGGGTAATTAGATATAATATAATATAATTTTTATATCTATGCAAGAATAAAAAAATATTTTGTGGATTATTAGAACTCGTTCAAGTAATCCATCAATTTTCGGACATTTTGAAATTTTTTAAAAAAGTCAAAAACTATTTTCATATATATACTATATATACTATATATACTATATATACTATATATACTATATATACTATATATATATATTATATAGAGTAAAAATTTTTAAAATTATTTATACAAATAAATAATAAAGTATAATTATGTAAATAATTAATTATATTTATTTTATATCATTATTTATATAATTATACACATTAAATATTTAATTAAGTAATTATATATTCATATAGACAAATTATATATTTATGTAGTTATATAAATAAATATAGATTTATTTATATAACTATATAGCTATATAATTTATTTATTTATTTTGTGGATTATATAATCTAGTAAATATATATATATAGTTTATATATAATAAAATCAAAGTTAGAATTAAAATTAAAATTAAAATTAAAATCAAAGTTAAAATTAAAATAAAATTTC
>Ga0315274_10001016_pt1 | contig 43694 bp, 34 predicted proteins | sample YL17G02_20_MG_FD_203700 | JGI IMG/M metagenome (GOLD analysis project Ga0315274, IMG submission 203700) | Sediment microbial communities from Yellowstone Lake, YNP, Wyoming, USA - YL17G02_20 | ecosystem: Environmental > Aquatic > Freshwater > Lake > Sediment | place: USA: Wyoming | collected...
AGCGTCACGCTGTTTCACAAAGAACCGATAAATCAGGTGCTTACAGACTCGCGATACACTGTTGAGTACCCGCCCGATCCAAATCAGTTGATTCTATTCAACTTTTGACCGGACAGCAATGCTCTCAATGAACCAATGGCTTAATACTACTCACCACATCTTCCTTGCCGTTTCATCCTTCAACGCGTACATTCAGGGCACTTGCATTGATGGCGATCCCTGCAGCCGATCCCACAACTTGTCGACTAGCGGTTTAAACTCCTTCATCCAAAAGAAGACCGTCGCGATTGAGATCCTTTGTTTCACATCAGCTCCATCCTCTTGAGTTCCAGAAAGGTGATACCATGCATCCGTTCACAGCCGTTACCCTTTCCATTATCGGACTTTCACTTGCAGCCTCAACTTCAACATCCGCACAGGAAAAAGACCGGGCACAGATTTCCGAAAAGTATAAATGGGATTTGACCCACATCTATCCCTCCGACGATGCCTGGCGACAGGCGAAAGAGAAGACTGTCGCTGAAATCCCGGCGATGGATCAGTTCAAAGAAACGTTGGGCAAATCGGCACAGCAGCTCTTCGGATGTCTTGACAAAGCGAGCCATATTTCCAAAGAACTCACTAGACTCGGGAGCTACGCAGGCATGAGCTCGGACCAGGACACGCGTGACTCGAAATACCTCGCAATGCAGCAGGAAATCCGGCAAGTGTACTCTGATTTCGCGGCGAGGGCGGCGTTCATTGAGCCCGAGATTCTCTCCATCGACAAAAAAACCGTTGATGGATTCCTGAACCAGGAAAAACAACTCGAGGTCTACCGGCATTACCTCGATGACATCCTCCGCCGCCAGGCGCACACGGGAACAGCAGGCGAAGAGAAGATTATCGCCGACGCAAGCCTGATGTCCGATGCCGCCGAGAGCATTTACGGGGTGTTCACCGATGCGGATTTCCCGTACCCCGAGGTCAAACTCTCGACCGGCCAGGCGGTCAAACTCACGAAATCAGCCTTCTCACTCTATCGAACTGTCACGAACCGGGAAGATCGTAGAAACGTTTTCGCTGCGTTCTTCGGCAAACTGAATGAATTCCAGCGGACATTCGGCACACAGATGAACGCCCAGGTGAAAAAGGACATGTTCTATGCGCGGGCACGAAAGTACCATTCGGCCCTCGAGAGCGCCCTTGACGCGAACAACATTCCCGTTCAGGTGTACCACAGCCTTGTCGACGGTGTGAACAACAACCTCTCGACATTTCATAGATATCTGAACCTCCGCAAACGAATCCTCGGACTCAAGGAACTGCACTACTATGACCTCTACGCCCCGCTCCTGAGCAATGTAGATCTCAAATACGACATCGAGGAAGCTGAAAAGCACATTCTAACTTCCTTCGCTCCTCTCGGGCAGTCGTATGTGTCGGTCGTGCAGAACGCATTCAACGAACGATGGATAGACTTCTATCCGACGGCGGGCAAACGATCGGGAGCTTATTCGAATGGCTCAGCGTATGACGTGCACCCGTATATGCTCTTGAATTACAACCACAAGTATGATGACATGAGTACGCTGGCCCATGAACTCGGCCACACGATGCACAGCTATCTATCAAACAAGACTCAGCCATACCCGACAGCCGACTATCCGATCTTTGTAGCGGAAGTCGCTTCTACATTCAACGAAGCGCTCCTCATCGATCACATGCTGAAGTCGATTACCGACAGCAACGTTCGACTTTCGCTACTGGGCAACTACCTGGAAGGTATCAAGGGAACTGTCTTCCGGCAAGCACAGTTCGCCGAGTTCGAGCTGAGGATTCACGAGATGGCAGAGAAAGGCGAACCGATTACCGGCGATGGTCTGAATGCCCTCTACGCGGAGATTACCAGGAAATACTACGGCCACGACAAAGGGGTCTGCATTGTCGATGACGAGATCAAAGCGGAGTGGGCGTTCATACCGCACTTCTACTACAACTTCTACGTCTATCAGTATGCAACGGCGTTTACGGCCTCGGCCGCTCTCTCCGAGCAAGTGCTCGCCGGAGACAATGCTGCGACGAAACGCTACATCGAGTTTCTGTCGTCAGGTAGCTCAGAGTACGCTATTACGTTGTTGAAGAACGCCGGCGTTGATATGACCACGCCGCAACCCCTGGAACTGACCATGAAGAAGATGAACCGGGTGATGGATGAGATTGAGAAGATCCTCGACACCATGAAGCGCTGATGCACGTGATCACACCTCGTCCCTGAAACTCTGCAGGACCGCTCTCGGTGGAACAGCCACGAACTCGTAAGGAGGCACCATGTACCGGACAATCGCTGACTTCGTTGTCGACTGGAAGTACGAAAGCGATGCAACACTCAAGGTTTTGAACTCCCTGACCGACGCCTCCCTTGCCCAGCGGGTCACGGGGGAAGGGCGATCGCTCGGTTTCCTCGCGTGGCATCTCGTCCTGACGCTGAGCGAAATGGGATCAAAGATGGGGCTGCAGGTAACTGCCCCACCGGAAGACTCCGAGCAGCCGGAACACGCCTCAGAGATCGCAAAGACCTATGACATCAGTGCAAGGTCTGTCCTCGAGCTCGTGCGAGGCACGTGGAACGACGGGTCTCTCGACGATGAGCTGGAGATGTACGGAGAGAAGTGGAAACGAGGGTATGCGCTTGCATCGCTGGTCCGTCACCAGATCCATCACCGGGCCCAGATGACCGTCCTGATGCGGCAGGCCGGACTCAAAGTTCCTGGCATCTACGGGCCGTCGAAGGAAGAATGGTCGCAATTCGGAATGCCTGCCCCGGCATGATGTCCCGCGGATCAGCCGACGAGTTTCGAACGAGCAGCTCATGAGCAGTTCCACAACGGCCATCCTGATCCTCGCAGCCGGGAGCTCATCCCGTCTCGGCCTGCCGAAACAGCTCTTCCAACTTGATCACCGAAGTCTCCTGCGACGGATTGCTGAGACTGCTCTGACACTCCATCCTGCAGAGGCCATCGTCGTCCTGGGCTTTGAATCCGACCGCATAAAGCACGAGCTAGATAATCTCCCCGTTCAAACTCTTGTGAACGCTGGGTGGAAGGAAGGGATCGCTTCCTCGATCAGACGAGGGATTGAATCTCTTCCTCGTACCATCGATTCTGCTTTGATCACCCTCTGTGATCAACCCTTTGTTCCAACCTCGCATTTCAGGAAGTTGATCGCTGCTTGTTCCAGCGAACATCCCATTGCGGCAACTGCGTACGGGCAATCGCTGGGTGTCCCTGCTTGTTTCGGCCGCTCGATATTCCCGGAGCTGCTCAAACTCAGCGGCGACTCCGGTGCGAAGGGGATCATCGAGCGACACCGGTCGGAAGTGACCGGCATCCCCTGTCAAGAGGCAGGCATCGACATCGATACGATCGAGGATCAGAGAAGTCACCTCGGTTCAAACCGTTGAGTTCCCGGTCCTCGACCACCATCCACCGATTCCCATCCTCCATTCACCGAAAAGTCCGCAACAATCTCGTGCCCAACGAGTATCTTGGTGGTAGACAGTACGCACAAGGAGGATTTCCATGGATCAACCGTCAAACTACAACTTCCGCGGGTCACTCATCATCGGCCTGATCCTCGTGGTGGTTGGTACAGTATTTCTGCTCGATAATTTCGATGTCATTTACATCGGCGAGCCCATCTCCCGCTTCTGGCCGCTTCTCGTGGTGGCTCTCGGACTAGCAAGGGTCGCGCAAGCCGAGACAGCATGGGAGCGGAGGCGGGGATTCTTCTGGACATTCATCGGACTCTGGCTTTTGGTGTCGGTTCTTCATATGTTCGAGCTGAACTTTCACAACTCTTGGCCAATTCTCCTGATCGGCCTGGGAATCAACTCGATCTGGAAAGCAATCACACCGCAACCTGAGTGCCGTTTATCGAAGGGGTGAGATCATGGCAACAAAAAACTTTCGGGTAAGCTTCCAGTTTATCCTCGGATTCATCGTCATCGCGTTGGGAGTGCTCTATACGCTCCAAAACCTGGGTATCCTGTACGCGCACGATTACACGCGGTACTGGCCCGCCCTGCTCATCCTCTACGGCCTTTCACGAATCGTTCAATGCGACGCCGTGCCGCAGAAAATCTGGGGCGGGTTCTGGGTGTTCGTCGGAACGATCTGGCTGAGCAATAAGCTCGACTTCATTTATGTCGACATTTTCGACTTCTGGCCGCTGATCCTCGTTGCTCTCGGCCTCAGCTTGATTTGGGGAACTTCCCGGCGACGCGGTGCCATCTTTGGCGGCGGCGCTGTTGAGGATAGCAATTCCACGCTTAACGCGTTCGCTCTTCTGGGCGGATTCAAGCGCTCGAACGACGCACAAGATTTTCGCGGTGGCGAAGCGACGGCCATCCTGGGCGGATGCGAAATCGATCTTCGAAGAGCCTCTATCAAGGAAGGGGAAGCAGTGCTCCACCTCGTAGCCATCATGGGCGGCGTGGAACTCAGGGTGCCGGAAGATTGGAGTGTCGTTATGCAGGGCGTCCCCATCCTCGGCGGCTTCGAGGACAAGACCCGGTCGATTGGCCCTGAATCGACCAAACGCCTCATCGTGCGAGGATACGCTGTGATGGGCGGCGTGGAGGTCAAGAACTAACTAATGCATCCGATTCTCTCAAATCAGGAACGCCTTGCCGTCTACCTCATTGGCTGGCTTGTTTTCGGCCTCCTGTTAGCGGCAGTCCTTGCTCTTCCACACGATTTCTCATGGCTGGAGGCAGTTTCACTCGCCGTGCCGTTGACGCTCATCTACGGCCTGATATGTCTTTCCTCCTGGTACGTCTGCCGCGTCTATCCGCTTCAAAAAACTCCGGTGGCTCAGGTTCTTGCTGTTCAGGTCATGGCGGCGATCATCACCATCTTCGTCTGGGGATTGCTTGGCTCAGGGTGGGTTCTTCTCCTCGAGCGAGTGTTGACGATCACGGGATTTCGCTCGCGAGTGCTGGCAAAGGCGCCGCTGATGATCGGTGTGGGCATCATTTTGTACGGGCTCACCGCCGCCGTACACTACCTCATCGTAACATTTGAAGCATCGAAGGAATCAGAGCAGCGTGAGCTTCAATCCCGTATCTTTGCCCAGGAAGCCGAGCTGAAAGCTCTCCGCGCACAAATCAATCCCCATTTTCTCTTCAACAGTCTGAATTCGATCAGCGCACTGGCAACACACAATCCCCCCGCCGTTCGTGCAATGACACTCCGACTCGCTGACTTCCTTCGAAAGAGTCTCCGCCTCGGAGCGCAGGAATCGATCCGACTCGAGGAGGAGATATCGATGTCTCTCAACTTCCTCGAGATTGAACAAATACGGTACGGATCGAGGCTGCAGATCGTTCAGAAGATTGAGGACGTCTGCAAAGACTGCCTTGTCCCTCCCTTGATCCTTCAGCCGTTAATCGAAAACGCCGTCGTCCACGGCATCGCCCATTTACTCGATGGCGGGACCATCACGCTCGAGGCAGAGTGGCGCGGGAGTGTTCTCCACATCCATATCGAGAATCCGATCGACCCCGACAGACCCCGGAGCCGAAAAGGGGGTCTGGGACTCGAGAATGTGACGAAGCGTCTGCGGGCGATCTACAAGGATGACGCACAATTGAACACCGATGAGCGGGACGGAGCTTTCCGAATAGATCTCTGGCTGCCGGCACAGACCAATCTTGGTCTTCATCGACCCGTTCCTGAAGCAGAACCCGCTCGCCTGCCCGAATAATCTGCCAACACCTGCCGCTTCATCTCCTGCATCAGCCCTCGCGGTGTCGAAAGAGATGTTGAAATTCCGCCTCTTTTCGTATCTTTGACGTACTCTATGGACGCCATCAACGCTATTATTGTCGACGATGAGGAGCTCGCACGAAGCATCATTCGCGAGTACCTTGCAGACCACCCGGAAATCCAAGTCATTGCCGAATGCTCGAACGGCTTCGAGGCGGTCAAAGCAGCGACTGATCTGAAGCCCGACCTGCTTTTCCTCGATGTGCAGATGCCAAAGCTCAATGGGTTTGAGGTCCTGGAACTCATTGAAACCGACCTCGCCGTCATTTTTATCACGGCGTACGAACAATATGCCGTGAAGGCGTTCGAAGTCCATGCCGTAGATTACCTCCTCAAACCGTTCAGCCGCGAACGGTTCGATGAAGCGCTTGCGCTGGCGAAGGAGAAGCTGGCGCGGAACGAATTCGTGCCCCGCCTCGAGATTCTCAGCGCAGCCAAACCGAACAATGAAACGGTCGAGCGGGTCCTTGTTCGCGACGGCTCGCGGGTATTCGTCATCCCGACAGAAAGGATTGACTTCATTGAAGCGCAGGACGACTATGTCTCGATAAGGTCTGAAGGGAAATCGCACCTCAAGAAGCAGCGCCTATCGGATCTTCAGTCGATGCTCGATCCAAAGAAGTTTGTCCGCATCCACCGCTCCACCATCCTCAACGTTGAACGGCTCGCTCGCCTGGAGCTGTACGCAAAGGACAGCAGGATGGCAATCTTGAAGGATGGTACTCAACTGCAGGTGAGCCGGTCGGGCTATGATGCGCTGAAGGAGCTGCTATAGTTTGGAACCTGACAGGTCTCAAAGACTTGTCAGGTCTTTCAGGAGACATATGCAAAGACCCGAGAAGCTTGAACCCGATAAGTTTTATCACATCTATAACCGAGGTAACAACCGAGAAAACATTTTCTTTGAGGATCGTAACTACGGCTACTTCTTGACCCTGTGGGAAAACCACACGAAGAGCATAGCTGATACATACGTGTATTGCCTCCTCAAGAATCACTTTCACGCGCTCATTAAGACGAAAAATAGTGAGATCACGGAACCATCAAAACAATTCTCCAATCTTTTCAACAGCTACGCCAAGGCAGTCAACAAGGCATATTCCCGGACGGGATCGTTGTTTCAACGTCCGTTCGGGAGAAATGAGGTTAGCTCAGAAAACTATCTTGTCCAGGTTGTTCTCTACGTTCACTTCAATCCACAGAAGCACGGATTTGTCAAGACCTTTGAATCATGTTCATACTCTTCGTATAACGTGTTGTTGTCGGATCGGCAGACGTTTTTGAAACGCGATGAGGTTTTTGGGTGGTTTGGGTCCAGAGAACACTTCATTCGGGCTCACGAGATGCGACAGGAGGACAGAGGCCCAAACCAACTGCTGGATTATGAGGATTAGCGCGGATAGACCTGACAGGTCTTGAAGACCTGTCAGGTCTACATGAGATCAACGAGAAAGAACACGCTGCACCATGAACTATCGTATGCTCGGAAGAACCGGCTTGCGCGTCTCCGAGATTGGCTTCGGCGCCTGGGGAATCGGCGGACCCGCGAAAGCGGGAAACACGCCGATCGGATGGGCGGATTGGGACTCTGCGACTTCAAAACGAGCGATCGAGCGTTCCGTGGAGGTCGGCATCACCTTCTTTGATACGGCGGACTTCTACGGGTTTGGCAAGAGCGAAGAGCTCCTCGGCGAGGTGTTGGACGGCCGTTGGCAGAATCTGGTCGTGGCATCAAAGGTCGGCCACGTGCTCGCTCCAGACGGGTCGATCCAGCTCAATTATACGCGCGCCCACATCTTTGACGCCTGCGAAGCGAGTCTCCGCCGACTCAGAAAAGACTCGATTGATGTGTACCAGCTCCACAGCGCCAAACTGGAACACCTGGAGCAAGGCGAATGCATCGAGGCAATGGAAAAATTGAAGAGCCAGGGCAAGATCCGGTCGTGGGGAATTTCCCTCAATACCTTCACCCCTAAACGCGAAGGAAGCTGGATGCTCGAGCACAAGGCCGGCGACACATTGCAGCTTGTGCTCAATATTTTCAATCAGAAGGCGCTTGAGCAGATACTCCCCCGCGCACAAGAACTCGGCTACGGGATCATCGCGCGGATGCCGCTTCAGTTCGGCCTCCTCACCGGAAAGTTCAGCGACAATGCGCGATTCGATCCGGCAGACCATCGCAGCATGCGACTGCCACCGGAAATTCTCGCGCGAGGAAACAGCCTTGTTGGGCAGATGACCCCGTTTGCCGAGAAAATGAACATCTCACTCGGCGCGCTTGCGCTCAAATTTGTTCTTGCTCACGATGCAGTCTCCACGGTCATTCCTGGTATCAAAAGCGCAGATCAGGCGGAGCAAAACGCGGCTGCGTCCGGAGCACCCGCGCTGTCAACCGAAGACCTTGCATCGCTGCACGCTCTTTACCACACGGAATTCAGGCACTTCCTCGACCATCTCCAACAGGCAGGGTAAGCAAGGATCTGCCGAATGTTCCATCCACCGATGACTGCATGATTGAATTGAATCGCATAGCCGAAATTCTCAACGCTATCTCCCGCATCAGCATCGGCGTCATCGGGGATTTCTGCCTCGACGCCTACTGGCAGCTTGACGAAGACGCGCCCGAACTCTCACTGGAGACCGGCAAGCCAACGCTCGCTGTTACGCATCAACGGTACAGTCTTGGCGGTGCAGGAAACGTTGCGAACAATCTTGTAGCTCTTGGCGCTCGGCATGTTGCAGTTTTTGGCGTCATCGGCAACGATCTGTTCGGAGACGAAATGCGGAGACAGCTGGCCAGCCTCGGAATCGTGGAAGGGCTGACGGTTCAGCCGTCAGACTGGCAAACAGCGGTGTATGCCAAACCATACCGCGGGTCCGACGAACAGAGCCGGATTGATTTTGGACGATTCAATGTTCTTTCCGGCGAAACAGAACGTCATCTCATTGATCAGATTACGGACGGGATCAAGAAGCTCGACGGCCTCATCATCAATCAACAGCTGCCGAGGAGCATTTTCAGTCCGGCTCTGGTTGAGACGCTGAACTCTCTCGCGCAGAGTTGGCCAGGAAAAATCTTCCTCGTCGATGCCCGAAACCGAATTCCGGATTTTCACGGCATGATCTGCAAGCTGAACGCAGCCGAAGCAGCGCAATTGTTCGGGAAACGGATACAGGACAACGAATCTGCCACGCCCGAAGAGCTGCAGCACCACGCTCGACAGATTTACGATCGCACGAAGAAGCCGGTGTTCATAACACGGAGCAGGCGCGGCATCCTTCTGTTCGACGGCAAAGGAACGACCGAGATCCCCGCGCTTAAAATCGCAGAACCGACAGATCCCGTTGGCGCAGGCGACACCGTCGTAGCCGCCCTCGCCGCATCGCTCTCTGCTGGATCTGCCCTGACAGATTCGGCCTCGCTCGCCACGCTTGCGGCAAGTGTCACAGCGAGGAAGCTGCGACAAACCGGGACCGCTTCGCCGGACGAAATCCTGGCCGCCGCAGCTGAGACTTCCCAAACTGCCTAAGAATACAATGGCTCAAGGCTCCCGCGAAGAAAATCACACAACCGCGATTTACGCCGCACACCAGGGCAATGAGGTGGAGCGGCGACAGGCCGTAGAACACATCATCGCGACCCATTGGAAACCTCTCTACAAGTATATCCGCTTTCGACAAAACCTTTCGGCCGATGAAGCCCAGATGCTGCTGGCGAAATATCTGGAGGAGTTCCTGAAGCCAGCATTCTTCGGCCGGTTCGATTCTCACGCCGCCCCGCTGAGGAACTACCTGAGGAAAGAGCTCGACCGGTTTGCCGGACACTGGAAAGGAGAAGCATCTTTCCACCAGTCGTTTCCTATCGACTATGCGTCTGCCGAAAGAGAGTACCAGTCGGAAGTACGCTTCCCCGGACTGTCAGCCGATGAATATTTTGAAAACGAGTGGGTGCGCAACCTCTTTACCGTTGCGGTCGAGGAACTTCATGCGTCGCTGGCGGCGGAAGGTAAAAGCGATCACTTTGCCCTGTTCCTTCAAAGTGATCTCCAGGACAAGACCGGTGCTGATCGAGCTATTCTGGATGAGATCGCCAAGAGATTGGGTATCCCGATCAACGATGCGATGAACACTTTGGCCTTGACGCGGCTGAAGTTCCATCACATCATGATCGACATCGTGCGATCGTTGACGACAACGGATGCGGAATTTCAGCAGGAAATGCGGAAGATCTTCAAGGGATCCTGACAGCGATCAGGTTTCGCTTTAGGCCGGATTTCTCTACATTGCTTCGAACACCATCAAACACACTCTCATCACTGCAACTCAATCCAATGCCATCACGCCCTTACATCCTCGCTGAAACGACCTGGAAGACGATCAAGTCCACACGCTACGAGGTCGCCATTCTCCCCTGGGGAGCTACTGAGGCACACAATCTTCATCTCCCGTACGGCACCGATATCATCGAGTCGGATTATATCGCAGCTGAGTCGGCAAAGATTGCGTGGGAATCGGGCGTGCGCGTCATCGTCCTTCCGACGCTTCCCTACGGCGTGAACACGGGGCAACTCGACATCCCTTTGACGATCAACATGAACCCCAGCACACAGTCGGTCATCCTGAGGGATGTCGTTGACTCTCTTTCTCACCAAGGCATTCGGAAACTCGTTCTACTCAACAGTCACGGAGGAAACGACTTCAGGCAGATGGTGCGGGAGATCCAGGTGCAAAGGCCGGAGATGTTCATTTGCACGATCAATTGGTGGCAGATCGTCGACCAGAAGAAGTACTTTGATGAAGCTGATGACCACGCGGGTGAGATGGAAACGAGTGTCATGCTAAACATCGCCCCGGAGCTCGTACTGCCGCTCAGTGAAGCCGGGGACGGAAAGGCACGGACGTTCAAGCTGAGCGGATTGAGAGAACGGTGGGTGTGGACACCCCGGCTATGGACGAAGGTAACGGACGATACGGGCGTTGGCAATCCCAAGCGGGCAACCGCTGAGAAAGGCGCCGGATACCTCGAAGCAGCGACGGAGAAAATCGCCGGCTTCCTCAGGGAGCTTGCCGCAGCAGACTTGAAGGATATGTACGAATAGGACGGGACATCATTCTATCCTACAAACCGCCACACACCATGAACTGGCGACTCATTTTCGTCCTTTCGCTTCTCAGTTTCTTGATGGGTATTGCGTCCGTCCTGGGGCTGACGAAAGGCTCCGATTGGCTCATGTGGCTTTGCGTTGGAGTCTTTTGCGCTTGGAAGTTCGCCGGGAAGACGCACGATGAGCTGTTCCTTCACGGATTCTACCTCGGCATCTTCGACGGGATCTTCAACTCTTTGGTACAGGCTGTCTTTGTTTCGACATACCTTTCGAACAATCCCGGAATGGTCGAGGCCCTGAACTCACTTCCTGAGGGGCTACATCCGGCTTTCGTGCTTCTTATTATGGGTCCGATCATCGGGGTCGTGAGCGGCATTGTTTTCGGACTCCTCGCGGTAATTGCCGGGAAGCTGGTTCGGCGAAGAATCTCTGAACCTCCTTCTTCTTCAATCTCCAGATTGCTATAGGATCACGCACAACTTCTTCCAGCGAGTTCTCTCCGGACATCGCCCCCCCGAAGGATGACTTCGACCACGAGGGACTTGCTCAGAAAGACTCTTATGCAACGTTGCCTCCACTGGCTATTCACGCCTAAGGGCTGTCACGCAAAGAATCAAGGAAGATCCTTGGGGCCTACCTCACAGCTTCCCACACTGCCTATTCATGCGAGTGCGTGGCTTTTTCTGTGTCTATTGGCAGCTGAACTGCCGGGGTGCGATCAGCCGTTCAACCCTCGCGCCCCTTTTGAACGGAAGCTCGTCATGTTTTCTGTCCTGGCGACAAACAGGAGCGAACAGTTCGTGCGAGTTTCTACAAACTATGATGTTCCAGGATTCGATCCGAACGAGAACACCACAGATCCGGCTATGAACGATGCAACGGTGAGTATTCTCTCGGAAGGAAAAACGTACACACTCCGCGACACAGTTCTTCCGAGGCCAGATAACGAGCGGTACAAGACTCCGATCATCTGCTACGTTGCACGGCCTCTTGACGTCACCTGTGGAAGGGCGTACGAGCTTCAGGTCGTCTCACCGACTCTTGGGATTGCCCGGGCAAGTCTCATGGTACCGGAGCATTGCTACGTCGCGCTTCGTATTGATGGGGCAATGTATCTGGATTACGTCCCAGCCATTCCACCCGGCATCAAGGACCCAGGGATTACCGTGGAAGGCAACTTCTCAAAATGGGCTGCAGGATATGTGCTCCGATTCTTCCTCAAGTATGAGGTATTGAAGGATACCGTCTGGGTGGCTGAAGAACTGGAGGTTCCGGCAGTACATTGGGCGGACTCAGTAGCCGGCATACAATTGCGATATCCCACGGTAGACAGGGTCCAAGGTTCTCGATACACAGTGGTTTTCATGGTAAATGCATATCGATGGGCACTCAGAGACATAGTCAATCGATATATCGCGAATCGAGTGGTTTTCAGGGAAGCCAGATTCCAGATGACTCAACTTGATGGGAACCTCTACAAGTACTATAAGACTGTGAATGCATTTGAAGACAAGGGAACAATACGGCTCGATCAGCCGGATTATTCAAACATCAACGGAGGAGTTGGTGTGTTTGGTGCGTACGCCGTCGATTCGCTCGTGCATACGTTTCCGCCAGATTTCCCGATCTTTCGATAGCCTGCGCTTGTGCGCGCCATATTTCTTGATCTGAAGACCAGATGACCATCCTATCCAGATCTTGTCTGCGCGTGTTCACCCTCGGAGCGATCATGCTCCCCTGCTCCGCACTGGCACAGAAAGCGGATATCCGGGGAATAGTCTCGGACAGTCTCACAGGACAGCGCATCCCTTTCGCAGATGTCACTCTCGTCAACACAAACTGGGGTGCATCAGCCAACAATAGCGGCTTCTATCTCATCCCAAGTATTCCCCCAGGCGAATATGACATAGCGGCAACGCTCGTTGGCTACGTGAGGAAGGTCCAGCACATCATCGTGCTGCCGGGGAAGGCAAGCGAACTGAACTTTCAGCTTGCTTCTATGCCCATCGCGCAAAAGGAAGTGCTTGTCACGGCGCCGCGCAAACGCGAGCTTTCTGAAATCAGCACCAGCGTCCATTTCTTTGAACAGAAAGATCTTAAGGTGAGCCCCGTGCTCGCACAAGAAGATGTCCTCCAATCCCTGAAGATCTTGCCTGGAATTGTATCGACAAGCGATGTGAGCTCAAAATTTTACGTGCGCGGCGGAGCTGGCGATCAAAACCTTGTTCTCCTTGACGGCATGAAAATCTACAATCCATTTCACGCTCTCGGGATCTTCAGTGTGTTTGACCCCGACATCGTTCAGAATGTTGAGATGTACACAGGTGCATTCCCGGCCGGCTACGGCGGGCGCCTCTCATCCGTCATCGATATTTCCACACGCGATGGTCGGGCAGATAGACTTTCCGGTCGGGCTAGCCTGAACTTCCTCTCATCAAAGGTGCAGCTCGAAGGTCCTGCTTATGCGGGCTCTTCGTGGATGGTGAATGGCCGAAAATCACTTTTCAGCGAAACATTCAAGAAGCTCGTCAACCAGGACGTTCCCGTTTCCTTCTATGATCTTGTCTTCAAGTTCAAGCATCAATTCCCGCAAGGGGCGAAATTCAGTCTCGACATTTTGAGATCAGGCGACCGTCTGACGTTCGCTCGACCAGATGAACCCAACTACTCCTGGCAAAACAGCGCTATCAGTGCATCAGTCTCCGGTCTGATCGGCGACCGGGTGTTTGTCAATTTCATCCTTTACGGCAGTTATTACGTCGCCGAGCGCGATGCAAAATCTTCGCAAGTACTGTTCCCTTCATCAACTTCGATAAAGGAGCCGGGTCTCCGCGCTGTAGCGACGTACTACACGGATGCGCGGGACCTCCTCTTCTTCGGTTTCGAGTTCACTTCCCCCACACTCAAGTACAACCTTGTCAACAACCTCAACACAATCATTGACCTTGCCAGCTCGTTCATAGACTTCCAAATCTGGATCAGATACCAGGTCAAATACGATCGGCTGCAAATGGACATGGGATTGCACGCAGACATTGGTGCCCTGTTGGCGGGCGAGCAGGGTGTTGAGGCGTTCCAACCTCGTGTCAACGCGAGTTATTTGCTGTTCGGCAACTGGAGAGCAAAAGCATCGCTCGGCACATTCAGTCAAAAGACGGTCGCTGTGGGCAACGAGGACGATGTCATTTCCATATTCGATCCATGGATCAAGATACCCTCAGATCTTCCACCGGAAACCTCCGTTCATGTTGTCCTGGGCATAGACGGTAATCTCATCGAAACGGTCTCTCTGAGCCTTCAGGCATACCACAAGACGTACACCTCACTGGTAACCTACAACCGCGATAAATTCGATGCGAAAGATCCAGACTACATCGGCGGATCGGGCAAATCGTACGGTGCCGAGCTTCTATTGCGGTCAAAGATCTCGCTTATGGATTTGTATGCAAGCTATGCGTTGAGCTGGACGACGATCAGAAACCTGGGCTTCGAATACTACCCGCGCTATGATCGACGGCATCATGTCAACCTGCTCGGCGTGGCTCATGTGCACGACCAGTTCGACGTTACGCTCCGGTGGGAATTCGGCAGCGGCTTCCCTTTCACGCAGAGCGTCGGGTTCTACGATCGCCTCAGATTGACAAGTGCAGTGCCCGGTCCGTTTGAGTTGGAAACGGGTCAACCGTACCTGGAACTGGGGAAAAAGAACGCAGCCCGCCTGCCCATCTATCATCGCCTCGATATCAGCGCCTTGTATCGATTCACTCTTCTGGGGATGAGAGGAAGTTTCGGTGGCCAGATTATCAACGTATACGATAGCAAGAACATCTTCTACTTCGATCGAAAGACCGGGCAGCGTTCCAATATGCTTCGGTTCTTTCCCTCCGCCACACTCACCATCGAGTACTGAGTCTGAGTATCACCACGGAGACACTAAGCCACTATTAGATAGCACCTGCCTTCCGCTCCAGACCACCTACCCCCTTGCATACCTCAAACCGGTTTTTTCCTACGATTTTTTTCTATATTCATACTGCCTTTTGAAGCCAGGAGAAGTGGCCGTCACCTTCTAGGATGACGGTCACGACCCGCCATTCACACACTCTTCATGAAGCCTACTCAAGACCAACCACTATGTCGACACTGACCGAATCTACCGCCTGGAAGGCTCTCCAGGATCATCATCGAGAAGTCGCATCACTTCACATGCGGGACCTTTTCAAGGCCGACCCACGAAGGTTTGAGAAGTTCTCGCTCCAATGGAACGACTTCCTCATCGACTACTCGAAGAATAGAATCACCGAGAAGACGATGTCCCTCCTGTTCGATCTTGCCAGGTCGAGAGACATCAAGGGGTGGACCGGGAAAATGTTCAGCGGAGAGAAGATCAACTCGACAGAGCATCGCGCTGTGCTCCACATTGCCCTTCGCAATCGGTCGAACAAGCCGATTATTGTCGAGGGCTCGGATGTTATGCCTGCCGTCAACAAGGTGTTGGCGCATGTTCGGGAGTTTTCCGAGTCTGTTCGAAGCGGTTCGTGGAAAGGATATACGGGGCAGCCCATCACCGATGTTGTGAACATCGGCATCGGAGGGTCAGATCTCGGCCCGGTCATGATCACTGAAGCGCTGAAGCCGTACGGCCATTCCCGGCTTTCGGTGCACTTCGTGTCGAATGTCGATGGAACACATGTCGCAGAAACTGTGAAGAAGTTGAATCCCGAAACGACTCTTTTCATCATTTCATCCAAAACGTTCACGACCCAGGAGACGATCGTGAACGCCGAGTCTGCGAAGAAATGGTTCTTGGATCATGCCAAAGACTCATCGGCCGTCGCGAAACACTTTGTCGCGGTTTCGACGAACGCGAAAGCCGTCACTGCCTTCGGCATCGATACCAGAAACATGTTTGAGTTTTGGGATTGGGTCGGCGGACGCTATTCGCTCTGGTCTGCCATCGGACTTTCGATCGCCCTGTTCATCGGCATGGACGGATTTGAAGAGTTGCTTTCCGGTGCGCATGAGATGGATGAGCATTTCCTCTCGGCACCGTACGAACACAACATTCCTGTCATCCTCGGCCTCCTCGGCGTATGGTACAACAATTTCTTCGGATCGGAATCGCACGCCATTATTCCCTACGACCAGTACTTACACCGCTTTGCGGCGTATCTCCAGCAGGGGGACATGGAGAGCAACGGAAAAGGCGTTACGCGGGACGGCACCGGCGTTGACTACTCCACCGGACCTATCATCTGGGGCGAGCCCGGCACGAACGGACAGCACGCGTTCTTCCAACTCATCCACCAGGGCACGAAACTCATCCCCGTCGATTTCCTCGCTCCGGTCCAGTCACACAATCCGCTGGGGAACCATCATCCGATCCTCCTCTCGAACTTCTTTGCACAGACCGAGGCCTTGATGCAAGGAAAAACCGCCGAGATGGCACGCCGGGAGTTGGAGGCGGCAGGAGTCGCCGGGGAAGAACTCAGCAAACTCCTCCCGCACAAGGTCTTCCCGGGCAACCGCCCGACAAACTCAATCCTCATCAAGAAACTCACTCCCCGGACGCTCGGGTCACTCGTCGCGATGTACGAACTCAAGATTTTCGTCCAGGGTGTGATCTGGAACGTGAACTCTTTTGACCAATGGGGTGTTGAGTTAGGGAAGCAGCTGGCGAAAGCCATACTCCCCGAGCTCGCCGGCGAGGGAGCGGTCACGACCCACGATTCCTCTACGAATGGGTTGATCAGATTTTACAAACAATGGCGGAGTTGAATCCTTGCGAAGAAAAATCAAGTGGATCGGTCTCATCATTGTCGTCCTGGGTTGTGCAATCCAACTGTACCAACCGGATCGTCTCAATCCGCCAGTGGATGAGTCAAGGACAATCTACGCTTCCATACAAGTCCCTCCCGAGGTCAGGGCAGTTATTGAGCGCTCCTGCAACGATTGTCATTCGTATCAAACGAAATGGCCATGGTACAGTTACATCGCTCCTGCCTCGTGGCTCGTCAGTAACGATGTCAGCCAGGGTCGTTTGCATCTGAATTTCTCAACGTGGGCCGACTACAAGAAGAATCGCAAGGCGAACAAACTCGATGGAATCGCCGACGAGGTGAGCGACAAAACGATGCCTCTCAAGAAATACACCCTGCTGCATCTATCGGCAAAGCTCTCCGACTCCGACATTGAGCTCATATCCCGCTGGGCGGAGAAAGAGCGTGAAAAACTCTCTGCGCCGGACTCCGTTGAGGGGGACACGAAGTAAAAACAGCCGCTGAGACGAGCCCCTTTCACGATTTCAAGGTTCATTTGCAACTTGGGGTGAAAAAGGGGCTTGAATTCGCCCTCCGACCCCGTTCCCACAACTGCCATGGGACGGTGTCTTCCTTCTGTGGTTTTTCTCGCATTTCTTTCTTAACCTTGCCTCGTCGTTTGCACGCTCACTGACACCGGTTTCGCCATCCACAGGGGATGATCCCTATGACACGTCCAATCTATACGTACACCGTTGCTCCCTCACTGCCAAAAGAGCTTGAGACGTTGCACGAGCTCGCCTACAACCTGCTCTGGGTGTGGGATCACGACCTGATGGAGCTGCTTATCCGCCTCGATCCCGACCTCTGGGAGAAAACCAATCACAACCCAGTGCTCATGCTGGGGATGATCAGTCAGGAGCGACTGAACTCTGCGTCCCGCGACGATGCTCTCCTTGCTCAACTCGAGCGCGGGTATGAACGATACAAGAAGTATCTCGACACGGGCTCAACATGGTTCCGGAAAACGTACTCCCAGGTCCCGCCGAACCAAATCGCGTATTTCTCTGCCGAGTTCGGCCTGACAGAATGCCTGCAGAACTATTCGGGAGGCCTCGGTGTCCTCTCCGGCGATCATTTGAAATCGGCCAGCGACCTTGGATTGCCGCTCGTCGGCATCGGCCTCCTGTACCAGCAGGGCTACTTCCGGCAATACCTCAACGCGGACGGCTGGCAACAGGAGCGGAATCCTGAAAATGATTTCTACACACTGCCGATCGCGCTCGAACAGACTCCCGAGGGGAAACCTCTTACCATCGCCGTCGAATTTCCCGGGAGATCACTTTACGCGCAGGTCTGGCGTGTGAAAGTCGGCAGAATTCCCCTGTATCTTCTCGATACAAACATCCCGCTGAATGCCGAAGAAGACCAGGACATCACCGACCAACTCTATGGCGGCGACAAGGAATTGAGGATCAAGCAGGAGATCCTGCTCGGCGTCGGCGGATATCGTGCGCTCAAGGCATTGGGGATTCATCCCTCTGTGTACCATATGAACGAAGGGCACTCGGCGTTTCTTGCGATCGAGCGCTGCCGCGATCTGATGCAGGCACACAAGCTCACATTTGCAGAAGCGCGCGAAGCTTCAACGCCGGGGCTGGTATTTACAACCCACACTCCCGTCCCCGCTGGCAACGATTATTTCACTCCTGAGTTGATGGAGATGTACTTTGGCAACTACTACCGGGATCTTGGACTGAGTCCAAAGGAGTTCTATGGCCTCGGGCGACAGGACCCGAACAACGATCAGGAAGCATATTGTATGACCGTGCTGGCGCTCCGGATGGCTGGCAATAGCAACGGCGTCGCGAAGCTGCACGGCATCGTGTCGCGCAAGATGTGGCAGAATGTTTGGCCCGGGCTCCCAGCGAACGAGATACCGATTATCTCGATTACGAATGGCGTTCATGCACCATCGTGGATCAGCCGTGATATGGCTGGTCTGTACGACCGGTACCTGGGTCCGAAGTGGCGCGAGGATCCGGGAGAATATGCACTCTGGAGCAGGGTTCACCACATCCCCGATGAAGAGTTATGGCGCACGCATGAACGACGGCGGGAGCGTTTGGTCGCATTTGCACGCGGGCGGCTGCGTTCACAGCTTGAAGCACGCGGCGGCCCGCCCTCCGAGGTTGAGCAAGCCGCTGAGATTCTCAACTCACAGGCATTGACGATTGGCTTTGCCCGACGATTCGCAACGTACAAGCGATCCACGCTGATTCTCAAGGACGCCGAGCGTCTGCTCAGGATCCTGACGGACAAAGATCGCCCCGTGCAGATCATCTTCGCGGGAAAGGCTCATCCGCACGACAACCCGGGCAAGGATCTCATACGGCAGATTATCCATTTCGAACGAAGACCGGGTGCGAGGCGCCGGATGGTGTTTCTCGAAGACTACGACATGGTGGTCGCCCGCTACATGCTGCAAGGGGTCGATGTGTGGCTCAACACCCCTCGCAGGCCGTTGGAGGCCAGCGGGACAAGCGGAATGAAAGCAACACTCAATGGTGCAATCAATCTGAGCATCCTTGACGGGTGGTGGGACGAAGCGTATACTGTGCAGACCGGTTGGGCAATTGGCCGCGGCGAGGAGTACACCGACGAGGCCAAACAGGATGAGATTGAATCGAACGCCTTGTATGATCTACTCGAGAAGGAGATTGTTCCGCTGTACTACTCTCGCGGAGCGGATGATTTGCCGCGGCAGTGGATTGCGAAGATGAAAGGCGCCATGAGGGCGATCGGACCTGAGTTCAATACGAATCGAATGGTACGGGAGTACACAGAGCGAATGTATTTGCCGGCACTTGACCGCGAATCAGAGCTAACCGCAAACGGTTTTGCCCGCTCCAAACAGCTCGCGATCTGGAAATCGTACGTTCGCGAGCACTGGCACGAGATCAAGATCCTTGACATCGCCGTCGATAATCACAAGACATTAATGGTCGGCGAGTCTGTCACCGTGAGGGCCCACATCGACCTGGGTCGTCTTAAGGCCGAAGATGTTTCCGTGGAGCTCTTCTATGGTTCCCTGAATGCCGGAGGCGAGATCGAGAACCCGAAGGTCGCCCTGATGAGGCCGCCTGAGAAATCGAAGGGCTCGATATTCGAATTCGTGGGCATCAACAAGCTGGTCATGAGCGGACGGATGGGACACACAGTCCGCGTGTTGCCAAAGCATGAAGATCTTGACAACCCCCACAAACTGGGACTCGTGCTCTGGGCAAAGTGAGGGACAACCGCTCTTTTCTGTGGAGCAGAGAAAACAGAAAGCCCGCTTCAGGAGATCTTCCTGAAGCGGGCTTGTCGTTCCAAGCAACATGCGGAGGTCGGTTCATCTCCAGTCGGTGCTAACGTATCAAGAGCATCGCTCGTGTGAGCGTATATCCCCCCGCCTGAAGTCGATAGTAATAGATGCCGCTCGGAAATCCGGAAGCGTCGAATGTGACAATGTGCGAACCCGCTGCCTTCTCGCCATTCACGAGCGTCGCCACTTCCCGCCCGAGTGCGTCAAAGACTTCGAGTTTCACCAAGCTGATAGCTGACCCCTCGACTCCCAGCCCGCTAGCGGCCCGCCCGAACGACTCGGTCGGGCGGGTCTGGCGGGCGCTCGGGGCAGGCAACTGAAAGCTGATCGTTGTATTCGGATTAAAAGGGTTTGGGAAATTCTGCTCAAGTCTGTAACCAGGCAGCACGTGATTCTTGCCTATCCCTCCCGTGACCGGCTTCTTTCCCCAGGCTGCAATTAGTTTCGGCGCAGCGGATTGGCCAAGATCGGGTGCGGCACCAATGTAACATATGACCTGCCCGTTCGGCAGCTTCACAACCGCGGGATCGAGCTTGAACATCACCGGGACCACTGCGTCAGGAATCAGCAAGCGTATCTTCGTTGTATCAAAACGCACACCATCGTCGCTGTCGCAGTAACCCACACCGGATTTGTCCGGTGGTTTTCCCATCCCAGCTCTGAAGTAGAGACGGTACCTGCCATCACTGAGGTACACAGGGTGCGGATCGACATCGCCTTTGCGAAGAACATTTGCGCTCGATTCCTGTTTCCACGTCACACCCCAATCACGCGAAATCGCTGTGCGGGTTCCGTTGGTCCGATAGAAATCACCGACAAAGTACATTCTCCAAACCGAATCCCGAACCTGGATGATCGATGCCACACTCGAAATCGAATCATCCTCCGCCCCCGGTTGGTAGCGAATGCCGCTCTCTTTGCTCCATTGCACTCCATCGCTCGAAATCCAGCTGACAATCCTGCTCTTGTGCCGCTGCTGTATGTTACCCGGAGCCGGTTCCTCACCAAGAAACCTCGTGCGCCCGTCGGGTAAATAGACAAATCCGCCGTCCGGGCCGCGCTGCGAGAAGAACATCGGCGTGTATGTTCGGCCATCGCTTCCTACCTGGAAGGCCTTCATATCCTGTCCACCGGCCGACGTGAGAACAAGCCTTCCATCATTTGTGACATTGAGAACGGGCACTCCCCCGCCGGGCACAATCGCTGCGCTGTCCACACTGAAGTCAATTCCTTCTTCAGGGGCGATCGTGAAGTACGGCTTCCACAGAATGGGCTGACCGGTGGCGGCAGGTGCGTCCTGGACTCTGTAACGTTCGATAAAAACACCTCCGCGATCGTAAACAGAATAGAGAACGTTGTTCATCAGAAGAAAATGCGGCCGAAATCCGGATACGCGGTGTTGATGCTCGAGCAGTGCAAAGTTCTCATCAAACACCGCAATGTCGATGTGTGTTGTGCTGTCGGGATTCGTGTTCTGCATGTGATGGAAGCCGACATACCATCGATGCCGGAGTGAATCGTAGGCAAGTCCGGTGGGGAACGCCAGTCCTTCACCTGCTTTTGTCTGAATCAGGAGCCGGGGCAGTTGCAGGGCCGGCGACCAGTCATGATTCCATATGGTGAGAATGAGATTCGAATTCGGTCCCGCCTTATCCCCGGTAAGCATGTAGAACTTGCCATTGAGCGCAAGCATTGTGCCAAGATTGTTATGCGGAAGCTGCCCGGAGGTAACAATCGGGGATTGAACCTGATGGAGGTCCTGATCGAGCGTATGAACGACAGATTGAGAAGTGGGTCTGAAATAGGCGACATACAAGAGCGTGCCGTCCGTGGTCAACATCATGTCATTAGTACGGTCGGGCGTGTGTTCCACAACCGGAACAATACCTCCAACCCTGACCCCATTTTTGTCGACTTTAAAGATGTAAAGGTCACTGTCACCCGCCACAGAAAACGTAATGAAATGGAAGCCGTTGAGGTAGAGATGCTTGTGATCAGTAATGTGGTTTGCCGTGACCGGATCGGCATTCGTCGTGAGTTGAATGATGTTGCCAACCTGGTGGAGGGTCGTATCGAGTTTTCTCAAAAAGAGGTGAGATCGATCCTGGAAGAACGTGCTTGTGACACTGATGTTTTCGCCATTGAACGAAATGCCGCCCCAGAGGGAGGCTTGAGGAAGCTTCAGCGAATCAACTCGGACCAGAAGAGACTGGGCAGAGAGATGCAGCGTGCCGAGGCAGAGCACGAATGACAGCAAGCAGAAGCTTAAGCGAGTCTTACGCCTGAATCGTCTCATGAACATTTCGATGTCGATGACCAGTTTCAGAAACTAATCACTGACTGCGACTATTTCATCAGTATCATTGTTTTCGTCAAGACCTGGCCGTTCGACTGCAGCCGATAGAAATAGATGCCGCTCGGAAATTCTGCCCCATCAAAGATCACGGAATGTGCTCCCGCTGCTTCCTCTCCACGCGCCAGAACTGCCACCTCTCTCCCCAGAGGATCAAAAATCTCAAGCTTGACAACGCCGGCTGCTGTAAGCCGATAGGTGATCGCTGTTCTCGGATTGAACGGATTCGGATAGTTTTGATGCAGGACGACGGGACCCGGGATCGCCGGCTCCCCCAGCTCGATGCGTGTCACGTTCTTTGCATCGAGAAGAAATGCCCGGGCACCAAACTTCGACTTCCACTCTCCAATCAGCGACGTGAAGTCGGTGAGCGTCACCACTCCCTTGCTGCGGAGGATCGCAAGAGGTTTGAACACAGAGTCTTCGATTACAGCAAGCCCGTTCAGCTGAGTAATCGTTGCGGGCTTAATGGAGTAGGTGGAAGTCAGCATGTTCTGTGGTTGAACCATACCTTTTCTGTAGAGTGCTTGCAGACCTTCAATGCTCTCGAGATCACCCTTATACTGTCCGATGCATGCAATATTTCCCGCCGTATCGTCTGTGAAGTAGTGGTAACGGTCTTTCGGGCGCCAGACGCCGCTGATTTCAGGATCATTAACGTGGTTCGGTGTTCCACTTCCCATCAGGATATCACCGCGCCACAGCGTCCAGGGATACCGCGTTCCATGGACCGCCGTACGAAATCGGTCCCATTCCTGAAATTGCGGGATCGTTGGATCCCAGATATGGCCACCAATTACGGTTGTGCTTCCAACCCCAAGCGAGTCGAGCAGATGCGCCACATCCGTGTAGTTGTATCCGCCGTTCTCGTGTGAGTGTGCGTCAATGGCGACACTCAGATCTTCCTTCAGATACCTCAGAACATTCTTGCCGCCCGTTGTTTTCACGAGCACAGAGTCTTCACAAAGAAGTGCAGCCTCGAGGATCTTCCAATCCGGCTGGAATGACCACTTCAGAGAATACGACTTTGCGAGAGTTGCGAGCGCAAGGAGCCTGGTTCGGAGAAGAGAATAATTCTGCCTTGACTCAACCGATCCGAGAATACCGACAGGAGTGTTGTCTTCAATATGTGTGAACAGCACGACGTACGCAGGCGGAGTTTGTGCGGAGGCAAGAGTTGAGAACAGCGCAAGAATGAAAAACAGTTCCTTCACTTCTGCACTCCAGCGACAACGCTCAGGGCATCAAGGTGCACAAGGACATCAAGGCTACTTCGGCGCCTTGATCTTGTATTGCTTGATTTTCGTGAAGAGAAGTCTACGATTGATCTGGAGCAGTCCGGCGGCTTTTGTCCGGTTCCAACCCGTTTTCGCAAGCGTCTGCTGGATGATATTCTTTTCAAATGCTGCAATGAGTTTCTTCAGAGGTGTTCGTTCATCCTCCGAACGCGACATTGCGCCCATCTGCTTTCGCGCAGCAAACTCGATCGGAAGGTCATCCGCTGTGATCACGTTTCCCTGAGCCATGACCAGGGCACGTTGGATGACGTTTTCCAGCTCCCTGACATTGCCCGGCCAGGAATGTGTCTGCACCTTCTGTTGGGCTTCGCGGGACAAAAAGACTCTTCGTCCTGAAGTATACTTGTTGAGAAAATGGTCAACGAGGATCGGGACATCTTCGAGATGGTCCCGCAGCGGAGGCATGACAATGTGGACAACATTGAGCCGGTAGTAGAGATCCTCTCTGAATCTTCCCGCCTTCACTTCTGCTTCGATGTCTTTGTTCGTCGCCGCGATGATCCGGACATCGACCGTCAGCGTCTCCGATCCTCCAACCCGTTCGAAGGTCTTATGCTGCAGCACGCGCAGAAGTTTCATCTGCAGCGGAGGTGTCATGTTGTTGATCTCATCCAGAAAGATCGTCCCGCCGTTCGCGAGTTCGAACCGCCCCTCGCGCCGCGAGACTGCTCCCGTGAAAGATCCCTTTTCATGTCCGAACATCTCGCTTTCAAGAAGGGTCTCCGGCAACCCGCCACAGTTGACCTTGATGAACGGTTTGTCCTTTCTCAGCGAGTGGCGCTGGATCGCGTCAGACACCAGTTCCTTCCCTGTGCCGCTTTCCCCTTCTATCAGCACCGTGGCATCTGTCCCCGCCACACGTCCAATGGTCTTGAAAATCTCCTGCATTTTCATCGTCGATCCGATGAGCTCCGTCGACGAGAAATAGGGCTGCGGCTCGGGGACCTTTGACCGGAGAGTCTGCACTTCGGAAAGCAGGTCGCTATAATTCAGTGCCCTGCGGATGGTCAGGAGAAACTCATCCAGGTCAAATGGCTTCTCAAGGTAGTCAAAAGCCCCCGTTTTCATTGCCCGAATTGCCCGCTCGCTCGTTCCGTAAGCCGTGAAAACGATAACAGGGACGGCGGGCGCTATGCGCTTGATCTCCACGAGCGCAGCCAGTCCGTCTGTCTTGGGCAGATTGATATCCAGGAGGATGAGGTTCGGCTGTTGAGTCCTTACCATCGCGACCGCTTCATCACCATCCACTGCCTCGAAGATGGAAAATCCTTCTTCTCCCAGAAGTTCGGTGAGGTTTTTCCGCATTGGGGCTTCGTCGTCGACGATGAGAATCGATTTCTTTTCTTTCATGGATGCTCGATGGCCGTCCCGACCGGAAGAGTAATGGAACACGTTGTCTGTTTTGCGCCAGGTTCGCTGAGCGTAATTCTCCCCCGATGCGCGCGCACGATTTCATAAGAGATCGAAAGACCCAGGCCGGTGCCACGCTCTTTCGTTGTAAAGAATGGATCGAAGATTTTGTTCCGGATTTCCTCCGCGATCCCCTTGCCGGAATCCTGGACACTCACTACAATTTCTCCGGTCTCGTCGGCATAACGTGTTGCTATCCCGAGTGTGCCGCGATCGGGCATCGCTTCCAGTGCGTTGGTGAGTACGTTGAGGAACACCTGCTCCATTGCTTTGACATCGATCGAAGGACGCGGAAGATGTTCGCCGAATGACACTCTGAGAACGATGCCGCGTTCATCGATCTCGGTCTGCAGCAACGCCACCACATGCTGAAGGAGGTTATTGACGTCACTCGGTTTGCGTTCGTGGATGATCGGCTTTGAAAAGACAAGAAGGCGCCGCACGAGATCCGAGAGCCGGTCAATTTCCCCCAGGACCAGATGCATGGACTCTCGCGAGACAACAGGATTCTTGTGCCCGACTTGCCGGAATTTTCGCTCCCACATCTGGATTCGTGTTTTCACGATAGCGAGAGGCGTCTTCACCTCGTGAGCAACGCGGGCCACAAGCTTTCCCAGTGATGCAAGCTTGTCCTGCTGGTGCACCTCCGCCTCAAGCTCAGCCCTTCGCTGCTGTTCAATCGCTCGGGCCTCCACCATCTCATTGATGGAATGCTCGATGTACCCAAACACACCGGAGGTGTCCGTGAAGCGGAAAGCATTGTCATTGTGGAGCGTCTGCAGACCCAGGCGAAGCCCTTCGACGTGAGTGCGGAACCTCCAGACTGCGACGAGCGCGGCGACTAAGCCGAGGAGGAAGACGAACGCCGTTCCCAGCAAGACATTGACAAGACTCACGGTCGGCATCAGCCGCTCAATATGAATGCGCGCCCACACTCCTCCTATGATCTGGCCTCTGACAGTGAGCGGTTCCGTGACGAGGGGAAATGTTGCCGGATCAAACGTGTGCACTTCGACGATGGGAGCGTTCTGCGCAATCGAAAGGAGAACTTGATTCCGAATGATGTGGTACGACCGGGGCGGCGGTCCGTACGCCGGTTTCGGTTCGGGGGAAGTCGGGAATGAATATCCGACAAACTGATGAAACGTCGCCACGTAGCAGCCGCCTTCCATTCCCCGGAACTCGCTCAAAACGCGGGCAGCAATGTGGGCGAGCAATGTGTCGACATGCCGTTCCTCTGACCGTGTGAGTTCTTGTTTGGAGAAAAAGCCTGATTGCGTCAGGCTGTCGAGTGCTGGCCCTAATGCGGTGGTGAGACGCTGTAATCCTCGCTGAGTCATCTGTTTGTGCGTTTCGACCACTTCCGAGCGTGATTGCTCCGTCGACCAGGAGAGATAGAGGGCGGCTCCAACGAGGATGACGATTACCGACGCCGCTGCAATGATCAACCTCGTCCGGAACGAGACGCCGCTCATCGATTTCCTCAGACTTTGTCCAGACAACATGTGGTGAAATCCTCGAAGCGAAGAGTATGCCAGAAAGGACTTGCTCGGTTTTCCGGTGCAAACAATGATAGCACTTTTTTCACGAAGAAGGACGTGCTGAATTAGCCCATTGTAGTGGGCGATAAATTCCCAGATTGGGCCTATTCATCTCGGATATACGCCTAACTGGCCTAAATTCAATGCTTTCCAATGGTACAAGATTTGCAAATCTCCAGTTGCTACCTTCCGACACCGAGCCCCTCCGGTTCTATTTCTTCAACTTGAACGTCGGGCACATTGAAGCACAAGCGGCGAATTACTCTTTCCAATATTGCAGACTTCCACGTCAATCAGCACAATGGTGCGTACATTCAAGGGGTTCGGATCCAGCTTCAGGTCTATGGCGGCAACCGTCCTGTTGTTGGCATCACTTGTTTGTGCAACCGGACAGACACTCCGCGGTGATTCTCTAGCCGGCAATTCGTTTGAAGGTTCTCTTTCGCCAGGACAATCAGTTTTCGGGAAGCACGACTTCATCGAGTACGTCGTCGGAAATCTTCCTATCATCATTTCGGTGCCTCACGGCGGCTATCTCAAACCCGAGACCCTTCCGGACCGCTCACTCGGTACCGCTGGCCGTCAGGACACGAAAACGCAAGAGCTGGCCCGCGAGATCATTGAGTGCTTCCGGCAACAAACGAGCAAATTCCCACACGTCATCATCAATCGCCTGCATCGCGACAAACTCGACGCAAACCGGGAATTGTTTGATGCCGCGCAAGACGATTCAATCGCTACTGTCGCCTGGCAGGAGTTTCACGATTTCATCGACTCGGCACAACGTGCAATCGAGAAAGAATCGGGCAGGAGTCTCTACATCGATCTCCATGGACATCGGCACACGTGGCAAGTCGTAGAGCTGGGCTATCTTCTTGTCGGCAATCAGCTGAAACCGAGTAATGCTGAACTCGACACCTCGGTGCAGCCGGCTTCGACGAGCCTTGGACTCATCTTGCATGATAGATCGACACCGTTGTCGCAATTGGTACGAGGCCCTCGTAGTTTTGGAGCTGCGCTGGAACAGGAAGGATTCGCGACCGTGCCAAGCCCCGCACATCCACATCCAGATGGACAACCGTACTTCAGCGGGGGATACAATCTCGAGCAGCACAGTTCGTTTTCGGCGAAGGCGATGATCGGTATCCAGGTCGAGACTCCAACAAGCGTGCGTGAAGATCCTGACCGCCGAAAGGCATTCGCGAAAGCATTTGTCGCATCTGTGATTGGTTATATGGATATGATTGTACCAGGCACTCACCGCTAATGCGGCGTTCAACAACTGGTTCTCAGCAGGGTGTTCTTCCACCTTCGTTAGTTCTTGCAGGACTCGAATTCACAACTACCGCTTCACACTAGCACACCTCACCTTTTAAGAGGAGGAAATCCCATGAAATGCATCGTTACTTTCTTGCTGACGCTCATCGTCAGCGCAACGACACTGGCCCAAACCAACTCGGTGGTACAGGACAACGTGGGTTACACTGGGTCCATGTACTATTTCCACCAGCGCAAGGTTGCCAGAGCAACGAATGGAACTCTGATGGTAATCTGGACGACAAAAGCCACGGCGGGAGGTCAGGTTATGTACTCTCTCTACGATCCGGCCTTTCAGCAATGGTCGCCTCCGGTAGCGCTTTCCAATGCCGCATCCCTGGGCGTCGCTATCCAGGGCGCCCTTGCCGCGGACGAACAGGGTAACATTCACGCCACATGGCAGCAAACCTCTTCGCTTGCATCACCTGTCCGCTACCAAATCTACTACTCAAAGTTCAATGGATCATCGTGGACTACACCCAAGAAAATCTCCCTGAATGACAACGAGACCTGTGAAGAAGCGACCGTTGAGATCGATTCCAAGGGAAGCGTCTGGGCTGTGTACAACAACGATGGAGCGGGCGTCGGCAAGGAGTGGATCTTTGCGGTCAAGAGTGCCGATGGTGGTAGTACCTGGAGCACAACAGCTGACACGCTCTGCAAAACTGGCACACTTGGTACATCCATCGAGGTTGCTCGCGTTGCGCTCGCGGCTGGTCCAATCGGAAGACTTGTTGCCCTATGGGACAATAGCTTGGCCGGCAGTAGCGCACGCCGCGAGACCTACGTCAACCAGTACGACGGTACTACGTGGCAGGGCGAGGTAAGAATTTCCGATACGACATCGGTCGACCGTGATCACGGCCGCTACGGCACAATCACCATGGACAATCAGAGCAATATCTATGCATTCTATCTCCAGGATATCATTGCCTCCGCCGACACGAGACTACGCAAAGTTGCTATGCACAAAAAAGGGTGGAATGACACCTGGTCGACCAAAGCCACACGCATCATCGATTCGTCGCTCGTTTCATTCCGGGACTTGTCAGCCGTGACGGACTCAAGCAGTGTTGTTCACTTCACCTATCGGCGCGACGTAGCTGCGGACACCTCTTACGGTCTCGATGAAATGGTGTATACTTTTTCCAAAAACAGTGGGACAACATGGTCTACGCCGATTGCTCTCAGCCGACCAAACCGTGACGGGGGATATGCGACCATTTCGAACAGGGTGCGCAGGGCATACGGCATTGATTTTGCCTGGCGTGAATCTCGGGACATCAACAAGAATGACCAGGACACAACAGCGGTTCTTTTCGGAAACGTCCCGTACAAACTCGTGACAGCCATTGAAGAGTCTGCGATTCCTACGTCCTTCGATCTCGTGCGCAACTATCCAAACCCGTTCAACCCTACCACAACGATTGAGTATCAAATTGCAGTACGCGGCCATGCGACGCTCGCCGTGTTTGACGCTCTCGGACGCGAAGTAAGGACGCTCATGACCGGCACCGCTGATGCCGGCTCCTACAAGCTCACTTGGGACGGTCGGGATAACATCAATCGACCGCTGTCGTCCGGAGTGTATTTCGTGCGGCTGCAGACGGTCCAAAGCTCACAGCTTGTGAAAACAGTACTCCTCAAGTAGATTCACGGTGGCAACCAGCAAGCTCCTCTCTGCTGGTTGCCACCATGCTGGTAGAACAACTGTTCACTGGAGAATGGCAATGAAATTCGGCCGAAGACTCTTAGTTCATGTGTGTGCCCTCCTGGTGCTCTGGGGGTCAGCGAACGCCGGCGATCGGGGAAAATTGGTCGGGACGGTTCGTGACGCGTCGACGAAAGAACCTCTCGTCGGAGCAGATGTCACGATTGTCGGCACAATGCTTGGAGCTGCCACAGACGCAGATGGATTCTTCATCATCAACAATATTCCGCCTGGCAACTATGAGGTCCGCTACAATCTCATAGGATTCCAGAGCGTGACCGTCAAGGATGTGCGCATCAGGGCAGACGTAACAACCGAACAAAACGCGTCGCTGCAGCAGATTACACTCCAAGTGAGTCCAGAGGTGGTGGTTATTGCAGAGCGGCCGCTTATACAAAAGGATAGAACGTCGACCCAAACAATTGTCGATGGCACCACGGTGGCCCGCGAGCTTCGTCTGACGTCGGTGGATGCTGTTCTTACCCTTCAGGCCGGCGTCACGAGGAGTCCTGACGGTGTCCTGCACGTCCGCGGCGGACGCGGAGGCGGACTGACGTACCTGATTGACGGCATTCCGACAGTCAATCCCTTTGATCGTTCATTTGCAGGGATCCTCGAAGTTGATCGTGTCGAGGAATTGCAGGCACATCTTGGGACATTCGATGCGGAATTCGGCAATGCCGCTGATGGGATTGTTTCGGTCATCACTCGGGACGGCGGTGAGAAGTATCGTGTGAAAGTGCAATATGAATCACCCCGTCTCAATCGATCACCCTACCATCAGAAAGACTGGAACCTCACCCGCGATGATGTCAAGAACTTGCCACCCGATCAGCAACAATTGTATCTGGATGAAGTGAGAAAACCCGATGGGACGTCTGCTTATGAGTTTGTGAGTGTTTTGGATGATCCATTTGCGAAGGACTATCTTATCGTCAAAGCCCTGGGAAGTCTCAACGCGAGCATTTCGGGTCCCATGCCGTTTTTGCCTCAGCTAAAATTCTTCCTGACCAGCAGGTTCCGTAATGAAAACGGCTACATGCCCTACGGCTACACGATGTCCCGCACGGCCACCGCAAAGCTCTCCTACCCACTAACATCAACATTGACCCTTCGCGGTGCATACGACTGGTCGCAGAGCATCCGCCAGTTGTATGATCACCAGTACAAATACTGGCGCTGGTTCAACTCAGGTGCAGATGAATTCGGAAGAACGGGAAGCTACCCGATGGACAAGGGATTCACGAACCGGCAAATGATTCAGGCGACGCACGTCCTCTCGTCGCGGACATTCTATGACCTCAGCGTGTCGCGGGTCTATGATTATTCAACCTCCGCCGTGCCAAATCGACTGGTCACGTTTAACAACACCACCGGGGAGCTCATTTATTCCGATTACATCAAGCGATTGTATGTTGGCGGCGTCGAAGGGAATTTTCGATACGGCGACGTGCGGTACCTCACCCGCGTGCGAAGCGAACAGCTCATTGCCAAAGGGAATCTGGAAAGCCAGTTCGACAACAATAATCAGGTACGCGCCGGCTTCGAAGTAAAATCGCACGAAATCTTCCGCCACCGCATCGGGATGCCTCCCCTGGCAAATCTACAGTTCTTCACACAGCATCCGGTCGACGCTGCGGCGTATATCCAGGACAAACTCGAGTACAGCTTCATGATCCTCAAGGCAGGTGTACGGCTCGACTATTTCGATGCCAGTGCCTCTGCCTATCCTGATCCAAGCGACATCCTGGAAGTCATCAATCTTCCCGGCGGGTCGGTGGACTATCGCGCTGTTCAAAAGGAACCGGTGAAACCGCGTATCCAAATCAGCCCGCGCATCGGCATCGCTCATCCGATTTCGGATCGCACTTCCATCCACTTCGCGTACGGCCATTTCTTCCAGATCCCGACTTTCTACGATCTCTATCGTAACGACGCGCTGAACGATATTCTCGTGAACGATGCGCTCATTGGCAATCCCGGGCTCAAGCCTGAGAAGACCGTCTCCTACGAGCTCGGCATCCAGCACCAATTCACCGACGATTGGGCGATCAACCTCACCGCCTATACAAAAGACATCACCAACCTCACATCGACGTTCTACTATTTCGTCGGCCGGGACTATACAATGTATATCAATGCCGACTTTGGACGCGTCCAGGGTATTGACCTGACGCTCGACAGACGTTTCAGCAACCATATCAGTGGACGGCTCACCTATTCTTTGATGTATGCAATGGGGAACATGTCCGATCCGGCAGAAGGCTACAACTCCTACCGCGAGGACCAGGCTCATCTGCGGCCCAATCGTAACTTCCCTCTCGACTTTGACCAGCGACACAAGATCAATCTGATCCTCACGGCAAAAGTCCCGCGTGGTTTTGGACCGGAGCTGCTTGGCACGCACCCCCTGGAGCAATTTACCGTGACAGCGATCTATAATGCCGGAAGCGGCTTGCCCTACACTCCGACTTCCCGGGCCGCAGAAGAGTCGAGGATTATCCCCGAGCCGAACAGCGCACGTCGTGCATGGAATTCAAATCTCGACCTCAAGATTACCAGGGACTTTCAGATTGGTGGTCTCGAGCTTGCAGCGTACGTGGACATCGAAAACGTCTTCGACAATCTCAACGTTGTTTCCATCTGGACGAGGACGGGAGAATCCTGGAATCAAGGCCCGACCTCGGTCTTCTCGAATGATTTTCAGGCTGATCCCGAGAACATGGGACCGCGACGGGCATTTCGCGTTGGAATGATCATGGAATTCTAAGGATGGCATAATTATGACCCCTTCTCGAAATATCATTCAACCGGTGATAGCAAAGAGCGTGCTGATTGTCCTCCTTACGCTGGTCGGAGGCAGCGCTGCACAGGCTCAGACTGGCGACGACTTCGTCTCGAAAGCCAAGAGCAGAAACCAATTGTGGAAACGGCTGGGATTCGCTGATGAGGCTGTCGGAGTCCAGACTATGGGCCAGTTGCAGAATCTGACCATGAACTACGGCCAGATCACCGACACGCGGTATGAAGATGTCGGGAATGCACCGACGGATATTTTCTTCGACTTCCGGTATCCGCGCCAGCACTTCACCGGACTGTGTGACGATTTCTCGATCTTCTTCGCGATCCCTGAGAACACGAAGAACGGCAACCAGGGTAACGTGATTGACGGCTGGACGGATAACGACAATGAAGATTGGATTGCGAAAGATGGTGCCTACGGAAAAACGCACTACAATCCAGCCCTTGATCCAAATCCACACGCGGTATTGAAGTACAGCAACCAGACCCCATTTCTCGCGCATTCTGATTTACCGGACACGTGGCCGGTCGATGCAACCGGAGCAAAATTCTGGCCAGGCTGGTTCCGGCGCGATCCACGATCGGGGATGGAAGTGAAGGGCGAATTCGCCTCCGACCGTGACATTTACATGGAATTCACAGACAAGAACAATCAACGAGGAGATGTTCTTGGTCTCGAAGTGCATGAAATGGCATACACCTATGGTCGAGTGTACGCCGAAGACATCCTATTTTATGAATTCATTCTTATCAACAAGAGCGGCAAGACGCTGAAGAATTGCTGGCTCGGTTACTACCAGGATCCCGACTGCAGCGACTACGGGGAAGAGATCCTCCTCGTCAAGGACTCAACGTTCGCGGACGGGACCAACGTGTGGTCGCTCGCTCAGAGGGATTTTGACGGCGATATCGGCGGGGCTCACCTGCCGAACACGCTTGGGATCACTGAGGATTACACCTTCGGCACCGTGTTCCTTGAAACTCCAAAGAACGTCGGCGTCAAGAGTTTCCATTACTTCGTCGATCCAGGACCTTCCGATGACGTACAGCTCTGGCCGATCATTATCGGCGATCCGACGAACAAGAACATCGCCTCGAGCGCTGCCCAATATTTCCACGGTGCGAATCGGATGATGGACGATGTCTCTCTTCTCACGACCAAGCAGGACCTTGTTTGGATCGTAGCATCCGGTCCGTTTACGATGAATCCTGGCGACACAGTCCGGTCCGTCATTGCGGTAACCGTTGGCGAAGATGATGCTGACTACTATTCAAATGTCTGGCAGGCCAAGGCACTCTACGATGCGAAATTCAATGGTCCCATGGCTCCGCCGGCCCCGCAGCTTTCCGCTGTCGCGACAGACCGTCGGGTGACTCTCTATTGGGATGACGTACCTGAATCGACCGTCGATCCGTCGACAGGAGTGGCAGATTTCGAGGGATACAAGATCTACCGCTCTGAAGACGGGGGTGTTACGTGGGGAAAGCCGATCACCGACGCTCGGGGGGCCGTTTTTGGCTATGTGCCAATCGCGCAGTTCGATGTTAAGGACAACGTCAAAGGTGTCGATCCGAAAAACAGTCTGATTTACCTTGGCGACGACACCGGTTTGCAGCACAGCTGGGTGGATAGCACTGTCGTCAATGGCAAGCAGTACTCCTACACGATCGTTTCCTATGACCGGGGAACGTCGCTGCTGTACTCCCTCGAGACAACCAAGGGAGGGGCTCAATCGAAGAACTTTGTCACGTCAACGCCGCTTCCGGAGCCACAGGGAAAAGTCCCCGCGCAAATGGACTATCTTCGCAAGAACTCCGGCTCGGGCTCGGGGAATGTGTCCATCCAGGTGGTCAATGAGCAGCAGCTAAGGAGCGAGGAATATGAGATCTCCTTCTCCGGTTCGCCTGCCACGGCATTCAGCATCAAGAGACTTGATGCGGCGGGAACGATGCTGTTCTGGAATCGCCCCGTCAATGCTGCCGACCTGCCCGTTGTTGACGGATTCCGTGTGCGCGTCGACAATGACTACTTCGTCGGCGGAGTCAAATCGATTACCGATCAGAGCGGGAGAAATGTTCTCGGGAGCAATAATCTGAGTGCAGATAGTTCGTGGTACAGCACATTCACTGCGAACGCGGGTGCCGACACAGCCGCCAAAGCCAGCAGCTACGAAATCCGGTTTACGTCGCGAGGATCGATTGCCTACACCTGGGGTATTGCAGGCTCCGTGGCGAAGCACACAATCCCTTTCGAGGTGTGGAATGTCACAACAGGTACTCAGATCTGTTCTGAAATCCGGGATCTGAACAACAACGACACCTGGGACAAGGGAGAGCTCATCTACATCATTAACAAATCGTACCCGGCTCCATCACCGGCGATTGGATCGCCCAATCCGGGTACGAGCTTGTCGTCGTTCGCCTATCAGATTGGCATCATCAATGCTCCGGGAGATACATCAAAAAGCGCTCCAAAGACAGGGACGATTGTGAACGTGACTTGCTACAACGCGCTGCTATCGAACGATAGCTATCGATTCAAATTCAAGATGCCGAGCGTCGACAACTCGCTCGTCGACTTGAGCAAAGTGCGCGTGGTTCCGAATCCCTATGTGGTCACCTCCCAGTACGAGTACATGCAGAACGTCAGAGAGGTGCGCTTCATGTTCCTGCCATCGGAATGCACAATCTACGTGTATACGGTCTCGGGAGAATTGGTGAGAACTCTCCGCCACAAGAGCACGACAGGTTCGCTCAGCTGGAATCTTCTCACGGACTCGAATCAAGGGCTGGCTTTCGGGGTCTATGTCTATGTCGTTGAAGACCCGAATGGCAACAAACAGACAGGGAAATTTGCTCTCATCAAGTAGGAAACGCACCATGAAAAATGCAGCTCTTGTTCTCGTTTGCATCCTTTGCTTTTCGGCAGGGGCGGGAGGTCAGGAATCGAGCAAAGCCGGGACAACCGCGGCGCAGTTCCTGAAAATCGGCGTCGGAGCCCGGGCGATGGCAATGGGCGAGGCCACTGCTGGTGTTGTGAAAGACCCAAGCGCGCTGTACTGGAATCCCGCCGGGTTGATCGAACTTCCCAGGCTCTCCCTCTTTGCCTCTCACACACGATGGTTCGCCGATATCAACCACAGCTACTTCGGCTTTGTCGTTCCTCTGGGTGATAACAACCGGCTTGGAGTGAGCGGAACGGTACTTTCGATGGGGAAGATGGAAATCACGACTGAGCAGAATCCTATGGGGACAGGTGATTTCTTCGAGGCATCGGATATTGCCGTTGGCGTAACCTATACAGTGCGCATGGTGGAGTTCTTCACCTTTGGCACAACCGTGAAATACATCTCGCAGAGCATCTCCAACGAAACGGCAACAGCCGTTGCTCTCGATTTTGGGACGAGGCTGAATACCAGCTTCAACGGCATTGTGATTGGTATGGGCTACGCCAATTTCGGCACGACGATGAAACTCGATGGACGCGACCTGCGGAAGACGTATGATCCCAATCCCGACAACGCCACGAACGTCGGCGTGGCCAGCTTCCTTGGCACAGAATCATGGGAACTTCCTGTCAATTTCCGGGTGGGGATAGGGTGGAATCTCATGGGGAGTGGCAATTCAGCTTTTCAGGACGACCAGCATTCAGTCACGCTCGCCGTCGATGCGAATCATCCGAACGACGGCCCGGAACATGCAAGCGTGGGCGTTGAATACAAGTGGCAGGATTTGATTGCATTGCGGGCTGGTTATCGTTTCAAAGACGATATCCGAAGTCTCACGTATGGTCTCGGACTGCACTGGCAGCCGACGGAACAATTCACCTTTGGTGTCGACTACGCTTCGGCAACGCTCAACCGGCTCGGACCCATCCACATCCTGTCACTAACGCTGGAATTCTGAGAGACCGGAAAATCGCGGCCATGATTTCTCGACAGGTGCGACATCATGCAAGGCGGACAAGAGCCGGAGTATCCCTGCTGTTGCTGCATTTCTTCGCAATCTGCCCTGCGGTCGCTCAGAGTGACTACTCCAGCCAGATTGCGAAGCTCTTTGGACGGGATTCGCTTACGATTGTCATCACCGATTCGGGCCTCGGCGGACTTTCGGTTTGCGCTGAGCTGGAAGCGTACCTGGGCAACCTCAAGTCCATGGGCCATGTCAGGCTCGTCTTCGTCAATGCACTTCCCGACGCTGCCTCTCCGTACAACGCGATGGCAGACAAGGCCCGGCAACTCCAGGTCTTCGACGACGCCCTGGCCGGCATGAAGCAATGGTATCGTCCTGATGCCATCCTGATTGCGTGTAACACCCTTTCGGCTCTCTATCCGGAGACTTCTGCTGCGTCAAAGAAAGACATCCCGGTGGTAAGCATCATCGATGTAGGGTCGAAGATGATCGCTGACCTCGCGAAGAAATCGGGAAGCTCTCAATTCCTCATACTCGGAACTCCGACAACAATCGCATCCGGCATCTATGTGAAGCAGCTTGCTGTACTCGGGATTCCAGAGGATCAGATTGCTTCTCAGTCCTGCAAGCTTCTCGAGACAGAGATTCAAGCTGACCCGACAAGCGACGTGGTCAGCAGCCTTGTAGAGACGTACGTCAGCGAGGCAATGGAAAAAATCGACACGAAGCATGTCGGCAAGGTCTCCGTCGGACTTTGCTGCTCACATTATGGCTACAGTGCCGATGCCTTCGGTAGGGCCCTGAAAGAAAAGGTCGGGGATCGATTTGAGCTTCTGAACCCGAACAAGGCGATGGTTGCACTCTTCACCGTGGCGGGCCGGGTCAGACCGGGCAAGCCGACAAAGACGAGCGTCGAAGTTGTCTCCAGGGCACCGTTCACCGAACAGGAAATTCAATCCATCGCAGGCACGCTCAACAGAACATCGCGCAAGACAGCGAACGCCCTGAGGCACTATCAGCGAAAAGAAGATTTGTTTCCATTCAAGAAGTAGTACCCGTACCTATGCCTTTTGAGTTGATCATACTTCTCTCGATGCTGGCTACGTTTGCCCTGGGGGTCTTCCTCGCGAAACTCCCTTCAGGCGTTGCGCTTGTCCTCTCAGCCATCGTCGGGGCGATCGTTGCAGGCGAAGGCATCCCTCTCCGTCATCTTGTTGAAGGGGCGTTCGGCTACCTTGATGCTGTGCTCATCATCGCGACAGCAATGATCTTCATGAAAGTTCTCGAGGCATCAGGAGCCCTTGGTACGCTCGGCCACCTCCTGGTGAAATCGCTGTACCGGTGGCCAACGCTCCTGTTCATTTTTATTGCGCTCTTTGTCATGTTTCCGGGAATGTTGACAGGACTCTCCTCGGCCTGCATTCTGACCACCGGCGCACTGGTCGCACCCGCGATGCTGGCAATGCGCATTCCGCCTCCCGCTGTTGGATCGTTCATCGCGATGCTGGCTGTCTACGGTATGATCGCTCCACCGATCAACATCCCGGTGATGATTATTGGAGGCGGCGTGGACATGCCGTACATAGGATTCGACGGACCGTTGGCCCTCGCCTCCTTCCCCCTGGCACTGGTTGCAGCGCTTTACTATCGTATTCGTTACATCCGCAAGATCCAAATTGATGAAGTACTCTCGAAACTGCCGGCGCCATTGCATTCCAAACACGGGATGAAGCTCTTCGCTCCATTGGTGCTGGTGGTTGCCCTCATGATCGTCATTAGGGTACTCCCACAGTATATACCGGATATTGGCATTCCTTTGATCTTCCTTCTCGGAAGCCTGGTGGGGCTGTTCACCGGTGAGCGGATGGCGTTCTGGCCAACCGCACGCTCGGCAATTCGGGATGCGATGCCTGTGATGGTCATCCTCGTTGGTGTCGGCATGTTCGTTCAGATCATGACACTGACCGGTGTGCGCGGTTTCCTCGCCGTCGGGGCCTTAAATCTGCCGCCGGCGTTTCTCTATGTCGGTATTGCGCTCCTTATGCCGGCATTCGGCTCCGCGTATGCATCCGCATCCGTGCTTGGAGTTCCGTTGGTTTATGTGTTTCTGGGTAAGAACGAAATCGTCGTTACCTCGGCACTGTCATTGATCGCCGGTCTTGGTGATCTCATGCCGCCGCCGATGCTCCTCTGTGCATTCGCATCACAGATTGTCGGTGAGAAGAATCAATTTCAGATACTCAAGCAGAGTCTTCCTCTCATGGTACTGTCGCTGCTCGTAGCGATAGCCATGATCGCGTTTGCGAACTCGGTTGCTAAGCTGTATTGAAAGAGGTTTTCGTGCTCCATTGGACTTACATCGCCATCGCAGTGTTCCTCTTCGTTCTCGTTCTCAGAGAATTGTTCGCTGAACGGAACTGGAGAAACCAGATCGCACTCGCTTTGGTGCTGATACCACTCGTGCTCCGCATACTCCATATCAAATAAACGGACGGATGGAACGCCATCATACTGTTGCGCTCTGCCTGCTGACAGTCGTTGCCGTGGTCTGCACACTGGCGGGACGGGAATTTCTCAAGATGCATGAACCCGACGAGATCATTCCAGGCTCTGGCGTGACAAGAATTGACAATCTGAGTACATATTTCGGCGCTCTCGCAGGCACAATCTCGGACACGAAGGTCTATGTGCTGGACAGCGGCAAACCGGGCGCAACGGCGCTGGTGCTCGGCGGTACCCATCCCAACGAACCGGCAGGTTTCATGACAGCCGTCGTTCTCACGGAACACGCCACTGTTCGCGAAGGCAAACTCATTGTCATTCCCCAGGTGTGCAGCAGCGGATTCACGTGTACCGATCCACTTGAAGGCTACCCTCAGTCGTTTTCCATTCAGACGAAATCGAAGATGCGGACATTTCGCTTCGGCGCACGCGGAAGTAATCCTCTCACAGAGTGGCCGGATCCCCTTGTCTTTCTGCAATATCCATCGGGTCAACAACTGTCGGGAAACGAGGTTCGGAATCTGAACCGTTCATACCCCGGCCGCCCCGATGGCACCATCACGGAGCGTATTGGCTTTGCGGTCATGCAATTGATCGAGCAGGAAAAGGTCGATATCGCGTTCGATCTCCACGAAGCTGCTCCTGAGATTCCGATTATCAATGCCATTGTTACCCATGAGAAGGGAAAGGACATCGCAGCGAGCGCACTGTTTACACTGGAATCTGAAAACCTCCAATATGCTCTCGAGATGTCTCCTGTCAACTTCCACGGGCTGAGCCATCGGGAGTGGGGAGACCGAACTTCTGTCTTCCCCTTTTTGATGGAAACGAGCAATCCCATTCAAGGCCGGCTCAGAGGCAAGACCAATGCGGCACTTATCGTGCAGGGGGTCGACCAGAAATACTACGAGGCCGCGCAGATTGGGACAATGAGAATAACCTACAACCTCGACGGCGAACCTCTCGCCCGCCGCGTTGGCCGCCACCTTCGGGGCCTTCAGGCACTTTTCAGCGCATATGTGGAATCAATGCCGGAGAAGCGCATCGTCGTCGATAATGTGCCTTCCTATGAGCAAGTCCTTGAGCGGGGCCTGGGCGAGTATCTTCATTGAGGACAATCGACAGACAACCATCTACCACTGGAGAACCCATGAAACGAGCAACAAGACCAATGATTACGGTGACACTTTTACTGTTGGCCGCGATGAGCTGCAATCTTTTTTCACAGTCAAAAGTGAAGTTCGAGCAACCGGTCCTGATCACTTCAGCCGGTCAGAGTGCTGACGTGACCATCGCGGGCATGCTGTTCAAGAAAGCGAGTGTTCAGGCCAAAGCGGTCTCTCTGGCAAAGGTAACTGATCTGGACGGCATCAAGACGCTTGTCGTCGTCGCGGGCTTCAGCTCCAAGGGATTGGGAGCCGCGGGAATCAGCCGGGAGCAGGAAATGGCACGCGTGCAGTCCATTTTGCAGGCCGCGAAGGAGAAAAGACTGAAAGTCATGACTCTCCATATCGGCGGCAAAGCACGCCGGGGGAACCAATCGGATGATTTCAACAAGATGGCAGCGGAAGCGTCAAGCTACCTCCTTGTTGTGAAGCAAGGCAACGAAGATCAGTTCTTCTCAAAAATTGCAGCAGAAAAGAAAATCGCCATAGACCTTGTCGACAAGATTGCCGATGCTGTGCAGCCGGTCGGAAAGGCGTTCGAGAAGTAGAACCGCTGACGAAAAATCTGAAAATCGAATACATGGAGAGCAGTCATGATTTCTAGGCGCTGGATTTCTAGAAGGTTGTTGGTGCTTATCCTCGTTGTCGCACCTGCGTTTGTCTATGCGCAAGAATACAGCGTTGGGACAAAAGGCAAGGCAGCCGCCGGAAAAAATGTCATGATCGCGACTGCTCATCCATTAGCAACTCAAGCCGGAATGGAGATGTTTCAAAAAGGGGGAAATGCCATTGATGCGGCCGTTGCCGCAGCATTTGCCATCGGTGTTGTCGAACCCGACGGGTCAGGTCTCGGCGGTGGCGGCGGGATGTTGATCCGCCGGAAGGATGGATCAGCCGTCTACATCAACTACTATGGTCAATCCTCATCCAAAGTCATGGATGTTGGTTTCGTGTATGGGAAGGATAATCAAACTGCAAAGGCAATTCTGATTCCGGGCACTGTCGCAGGACTCGCCGCGGCCTTGCACCAGTACGGAACGCTTCCATTGTCAGCCGTCCTTCAGCCGGCAATCCGCTATGCTGAGAAGGGATTTCCGATCGACGAAACGCTGAGCAAGATCATACTCGACAATACCAATCTCGTTCAGTTGCATTCCGCAACCGCCTCCGTTTATCTGCAGGACGGATTCCCGAGAACTGAGGGTGATACAGTTCACCAGGATAATCTCGCAAAGACGCTCAGGGCAATTGCACAGCAAGGCCCTGCCGCATTCTACACCGGACCCATCGCCAAGGCCATTGCTGATGAAGTTGTGAAGTGCGGTGGCATGATGACGATGGAAGATCTCGCGACCTATCAGCCGACAATCACAGAACCGTTGACAGCACTCTACAGAGGATTCACGGTCCTCTCTGCTCCGCCACCCCATTCGGGCATCACCGTCATTGAGGCTCTCAATATTCTTCAGAACGCTGATTTGAAGAGTCTCGGCTACTACGCAAGTTCCGCTGAGTCTTTCCACTTGTTGGCCGAGACAATTCGTCGTGCATACGCAGACCGGACTGCGTTTCTCGCTGACCCCCGGTTTGAGTCCGTGCCGGTCAAGGGGCTCTTGTCTCCTGCTTTTGCACGGAGCCGCTTCGACGACATCAGCATGACCGCTGTCAACCCGCCGGAGTACAGGCGGACTACAACGGGCACTCCGTTGAAATTCGAGGTTGACGAGCCCAAACCAGCGGCCGCCGATTCCTCCGGGAAGGGCGTCGGACTCGGCTCTCACGATCCAGGCAAGGTGTTTGAACCGGTCGGGGGCCACACCACGCAAATCTCGGTCATGGATCGTGAGGGCAATTTGGTGTCGCTCACGCAAACCCTTGGAACATTCTTCGGCTCGGGCGTTACGGCCTCGGGTGTCTTGCTTAATAACGGCATGTCAAACTTCGCCTCGACCGCCCGTGTGAACGTCGTTCAGCCCAACAAACAGCCTCGCAGCTCCATTGCTCCTTCGATTCTTTTGAAAGATGGAAAACCGTTCATGGTTGTTGGCTCACCCGGAGCCGCCCGCATCCCCGCGACCGTTGTCACACTCATCGTCAATGCCGTCGACTATGGCCTCGATGCCGAGAAGACAAACAGTGCACCGCGCTTCCTGTGCCAGCGGTCCGACCAGTATCTCTCGCTTGAGGCACGATTCACGACAGAAACGCAGGATGGTATGAAGAAGAAAGGGCACCAGCTTCGACTTTACGACGATTTCGACCTCTTCTTCGGAGGGGCACAGATCATCCTCGTCGATCCATCGGGAACGATGTATGGTTCCGCAGATCCCCGGCGAGGCGGGACGGCGATGGGGTACTGATGACAAAGAGATCAGCTTCTTTCCTTGCCCTCTTGTTGTGCAACCTGGCCGTCGCGGTTGCTGCTGACGACTCGACCTTCGTTCCGGGGACGTCCTATTTTGGACGAAACAACTACATCGAATACATCGCCGGGAATTCCCCCTACGTCCTTTCGGCTCCGCACGATGGGTTCCTCAAACCCGCTGAAATACCCGATCGGACGGGCGACATTACCACAGGTCACGAATCAAATGTTCAGGACCTGATCAGGAAGATTGGTCAGACGGTCTTTGCCCGCGAAGGCAGATTTCCGCATATCATCATCTGTCACCTGGAGCGGATAAAACTGGATGCGGATAGGGAGATTGTCGAGGCCACGCAGGGAAATCTGTTCGCGATTCAAGCCTGGAAGGAATACCACTCGTTCATCGACACAGCGGCTCAGCAAGTGCAAAAAAGTTTTGGGAGGGGCTTCTACATCGACCTCCATGGCTACAGCTCTCATCCTATTCAGCGACTGGAACTTGGGTATCTCCTCAGCAGCATGTCACTCTCCCTCAGCGACTCGGAGCTCGACAAGCCGGCGTATGGCAACAGCAGCAGCATTCGTACAATGATCCCGATATCGGGACTAAGTTTCTCTCAATTGCTGCGAGGTCCTCGAAGTCTTGGAAGTCTTTTCGAAAACCGCGGCTATCCGGCTGTCCCAAGCGATAGGCAACCCAACCCAGGATCCAGCGGGTATTTCAACGGGGGATACAACACTCAACGTCATGGTTCCGCCGGCGGTGGTCCAATCAGCGGTGTGCAAATCGAGTGCAATATGGTCGGTGTGCGAGACAGCGAAAATGCGCGCAGAAGTTTCGCGGAGGCATTCGCTGAAGTCATCAAAACCTATATCTCTCAGAATCTCTTTGTGACAGCCGTGTTCGACCAGTCCAAGGTACCGGTTCAATCGGCTCTTCTGCAGAATTATCCAAATCCGTTTAACCCGAGCACAGCGATCAGCTTTCAGTTGACGGCTATCACCTTCGTGAGACTGAAGGTTTTCGATGCGTTAGGGAGAGAGGTGGCCACGCTTGTGGAAGGGGAAAAGCCGGCGGGCACTCACACGGTCACCTGGAATGCACAACACCTGCCGTCAGGGATTTATGTGTACCGAATCGTCGCAGGCAGCCACTCCGACAGCAAGAAAATGCTGTTGGTGAAATAAGGACATTTGTCCTCCCACTTTTTTGCATCTGGAGTTGAGGGGAACTACCTTCAACTCCAGAGCAAGAAGTAAAGTAAAGGAGGACAGATGG
>Ga0315274_10001017_pt1 | contig 43685 bp, 51 predicted proteins | sample YL17G02_20_MG_FD_203700 | JGI IMG/M metagenome (GOLD analysis project Ga0315274, IMG submission 203700) | Sediment microbial communities from Yellowstone Lake, YNP, Wyoming, USA - YL17G02_20 | ecosystem: Environmental > Aquatic > Freshwater > Lake > Sediment | place: USA: Wyoming | collected...
TTGGTCGGAGTATACTCTCTGATCAGTGACTAATTCTATGGCTTGGTTGTAGCGGCCAGTTTAAATATGATGAACATCACCGTTCCAAGAGATAAAACTATAAGAACTATTCTAGTTGAGAATTGAACGGATGGTAAATATGGGAGCGGTCATTGATATCACTGACAGATTGACACAGGAGTTGTTCAGTGAAACTGAAGTAGGTAATTTAAATAGTGGAACCTATAGATCGCGGAATACAAATGAACCGGATTACAGGAATTATACCTCCATACTTAAAAAACATTGGAAACCTATTCAGAGAAAACTAAAGGAGTTCTCAACACAATATCTTGGATTTGAACCAGACTTCAGTAGATTGAAGATAAGGGTCGGAAAGCTGCCGACATACTACTCGGGAAGAACTGGAAAGCCGGATGGCAAGGTATTCGGTTCTTATAATCCGGTCAAGGATGAGATGATCATTGACAGCTCTGTTCTCGATGAGTTTGAAGACAGCGAGAGACCATTGCTCCAGAAGTATGGTATCCTCACGCAGGATGCTGATGACGTCATGACGCATGAGGGCACGCATGCCTTGCAGAGGAGATCCGGCGGCATAGTGAACTATATAGCGAGGACCGGAAAACGAGCAAGAGATTATATTGAAGGTGTTGCAACGAAGGTAACTGAGCGTCTGACTGGAAAACGGCAGAAGGTATACCCACGCGAACAGAGGCTTGCTACGAAGACTATAGACAACTATGGTCTTGCTAGGGCGTTCAGGGGACAGGTTGCCGCAGTTCCTTTCTTTGATGAGATTGGATCATCACAACCTACGCTTGCACTTCTGGTATATATGCCAATGACCAGATACCCGGACCTAAAAATAGCAGCATAATTTTTGTTTTAAACACTTTTCTCATAGTTAATTAAACATGGCCAGACCAAAAGCGAAAGCTGTTCCTGAAATCAAACGGCCGAGGATTCATACATGCAAGAAATGCGGGGCCGAGTTCAACCTAAAGGAAGAGCTAGAGATGCACGATACCCAGATACACAAGACCAAGATGGCCATAGAGGAGCTTCGTCTTCTTGAGCAGGGATATGTTCCGGACGAGACAAAATTAGGCATGCCGTTCAAGGGAAAGAATAGGATTATTGTTTCATAGGTTCTTGTTCGTCTTTTATTCTTTCAACCATTATGTCATTCATGCTGCTCCAAAAATTCAAGCCCAAATCATTACAGGAGATTACCGGAAACAGCAAGCAGGCATACGAGGTTCTCGAGTACATAAATTCCTATTACAGGGAAAAGAAAACCAAAGCGATTATTGTTTCAGGCCCCACAGGCACTGGGAAGAGTCTGGTACTTGAGATAATAGCGAAGCAGCTTGGTTACGAGCTTGCCGAGTATGATGATGTGGACACCGCGGTTTCTTCCATGAACCAGATGAGCATGTTTCACAAGGGAAAGATAATTGTTTTAGATCTGGACTGCTGCACCAGCCTGAGGAATCTGAAGATTCTCACGGAAAAGAGCAGGCATCCTGTTGTTCTAATGACACTTGACATATGGGAAAGCAGGTACGCTGCGATAAGAAATGCGCACAAGGCAGTGAAGTTCTATAAGATCAATTCCCTCAGCATTGCGGCGCTTTTGAAAAAACTCTGCGTTTCCGAGGGCATAGAATTTGACGACGCTTCAATGAAGGAATTCGTCAAGGGTTGCGACGGAGACATGAGGTTTGCGCTGCTGGCGCTTGACAGCTTTCGCAAGACTGGTGTTGGCCCGGAAGGCGTGAAGACTTCCAGCAGGGACGGCGTGTACAGCGTGTTTGATGTCATGAATTCAATCTTCTATGGATCGGCTGACAGGAACAAGCTTTCCTCTGCGGATCCGTTTCTGCTGACAGAGTTCCTCAAGAACAAGATTTCAGAGGTTTACACAGGAGAAAGGCTTGCACATGCCATGGATTGCATAGCGAAGGCAGATCTGTTCAGGAGCAGGATCATCAAAAGGCAGGCGTGGTCGCTTGAGAAATACTGGTACGATTTTATATCGTTTATAGGGAAGAGGTAATACCATTTGTTTATAACCCTTTCTTCTCCTATTATATAGAGCAGTGGAGGTTAACTATGACTTTCTACGATCTGCATACCAACACCAATGACACGATTGGCGAAGATTCCATCGAGGACATGATTTCTGTAGCCAAGAAAATGGCGCTTTCCGGGCTGGGTGTTGTGCGCTTCGACAAGGTCAGCAAGAAGCTTCACTCAGATGAAATCGATATAGTTGACTGCGTCATGATAAGGGCAGAAATTGTCGACGAGGTGAACAGGCTTATCCAGAGGTTCAGGAATGACGCGGATGTCATAATGGTCTACGGCGGCAATTACGATATCAACAGGGCTGCGTGCGAGAACTCCATGGTTGATATACTGTGTCATCCAGAGCTGGGACGGAATGACAGCGGACTGGATCACATATGCGCAAGGGCTGCACACGAAAATAATGTTGCAATAGAGATAAATTTCAGGGAGATTCTTGAGCTTTCTAGAAGGCACAGGGCATCCGTGCTCGGATATCTGAGGAGGAACATCATGCTTTGCAGCAAGTTCGACACCAAGATGGTGCTCGTATCAAGCTCGATTTCAAAATGGGACCTGCGCACAGGAAGAGAGCTTGCTGCTGTTGCGAATCTATTGGGCATGGATCTTGGCAAGGCCATAGAATGCGCCTCTACGGTACCTGAAAATATTGTCAAGACAAATCGCGAGAAGCTTGCGGGCAAAAAATATGACGGCGCAAGTTTGGTGGAGGAATGAACATGGAAAAAGGCATTTCGATTCCAAAAACACTTCCACCAAGTCTCAGGACCAAGGGCAGGTACATAGTTTTCGAGATAGTGTCGGAAATGAGACTGAGTTATTCTGATTTCTCAGCCGCGATGTGGAATTCGCTCCTCGATTTTATAGGAGAGCTGGGTGCTTCAGAGGCTAGGTGCTGGCTGATAAAGAATCTTTATGATGAGAAGGCACAGCGCGGGGTCATAAAATGCAGCCACGACAAGGTCGAGCATGTGCGCGCTGCTCTGGCATTATTGCACACCATAGGCGACACAAGGGCCACTGTCAGGATACTCGGAGTTACGGGGACGATAAAATCAGCGCAGAACAAATATCTCGGCATGAAGGATTTGAGAAGTTTTGGGGAATAAATAAATGAATCCAGTATCAGAAATTGAAGCAGTTGAAAAATTCTTGCCCCACTTGAAATCATTGAGGGATGATTGGTCGAGTGATAAACCCGAAAAAATTTTGAACAGTCTATCGAAAGAAAAAAATAAATATAGAGCAGGCTGGGTTACTGCAGTTTTTGGTCAGTTGGAAACCTTGAATATGGCCGGAGTTCCGTTTGATGAGAATTTTGTGAATAGATATAAACAGTTGCGTGACGAGTATAGAGCAAAGGTCAGATTGGAGGATGGACTTACCTCTTATGAAGATATAGTTTCTATCAATACCGTGCTTTCCGAAGCAATACAATTCTTAGAGTCTAGATACTTACAATCATAGCATGGGGCAGACCGCAGACATTGATGATTTCTGACTTTTGAGCAATTTTATTTTTAAGTAGAAGTTCCACGGTTTCTTTTCCTATGGCATTTACTATGGTGGCTTCTTTGATTCTTTTCAGGATGGTTTTTTCGTCAGCAAACTCTTCGTGATAGAATTCCGGGTTTATTGTTATTTCATTTTCACTGTTTTCGAAGGACTTTCCTAATATGGAATCGTCACAAATCGCCAGCAATGCATCAGAACCAGATCTGTGGATTTTGTAGGAAAATTTCATGGAATTACCTCCCCCATTTTTGATGTGTGGTGAAAAATTTACCTGATAGTTCGGAATTCCTATAGATATTCCATATGCTGTGGCTTTATCATATTGTTCTTTGCTCGTTCGGTCTATTCTAAAAACACGATCCCTAAAGATTATGTAGTGAATCTTGTCGTTTTTGAAATCTGCATACCAGTTGTGTTTAGAATCTAACGATTTGCTCAATTCTTTTGATATTGCATCAGCTTGATTTTCCGGAATTTCTACAGTATGTAGGGTCCATTGTTTGATCCACGGTGTTTTGTGTTTTTCAGTGACCTGTGCAATCCTGGTTTTTAGAATCTTTACTTTCTGTAGAACTTTTTTGTCTTCAAGGCTTTCTTCAATAATTACTCCAATGTAATCCGACATTAGATTGACCTCTTTTGCGTTTTGATTGATCAAGCCACAAATGATTATTCTGGCCGATACTCTAGCATTTCCTGTGCTTTGGAAATGTCTATATTATTCAGTTTATTTGCAATGTTGAACGCTTCATACCACAGAATTTTGTTGGACTTTATAGCTTTCTCAATTCCTTGGATGGCGTTATTCATGCTAACCATGGTGCCATATGGACCTTCTAAGTCTCCTATGCGAGGAAATCTTAGAATTACAATCTGCATCTTCTTTAGTAATCCATAGAATGCCAAAATATTTTCAGCGATAACCTTGCTTTCCGAGTAAGCCATATCACAGTCTCTGCATTTTAAGTCATCGGCTTTCAAATACATTGGAACTATCTGCTGATTTTCTTTTAATGGAAATTTTGCAGGTATGCCCCTTTCCACACCATAATAAGTAGTGGAACTGGCATAGATCATCTTTTTTATCTTATTTTCAATCGCAGCCTTCACAACATTTAATGTGCCCATACAGTTTATCTGTAGATAATCATCGAAGGTTTTGTTTTCATCTGGTTTGGGTATCGCAGCCAAATGAATTATAATATTGCAATCCTTCATCTCTCTCTTGAGCTGATCATAATTCAGAATATTTTTACCATCAACAAGATCGTATTCAATTATTGTATGATCTTTGGATAGTCTTTCAACCAACGGTTTTCCTAGATAACCCTTACTTCCTGTTATCAGAATTTTCATTCGACTCATATGCTCCTCACCGGCCTCTTTGCGCCGCAGGCCTCGCACTTGAGTGTTGTGATCTTGTCGACCTTTGTAAGGTTCGTATCAGGCTTCTTGCATTCGTTGCAAAGGACGAATTCCTTGACATAATCATCGAGTCTTCGGTTCACCATGTCTGTTGATATCTTTCCCTGCAAAAGGAGCTGGTCTCCTGCAATGCTTCCTGGAACTGCAAGTTCTTTGAAGAAGAATTTTGCCAGATGCTGCGGTTCCCTTCGCAGGGTCTTTGCTATCTCTGAAAAATTCTTTATGAAGGTCTGTCTGCCCTGCTGTTGTATGGATGCGCGTGGCATCTCAAATCGTGCCTGGGATTCGGTTTTTGGTAGTCTTTCGCGTAGGTGTTTCAGCATTTCTTCGTAGGATTGTTCAGCCATGATACCACTACTATTCGAGTATATTACAATATGTTTATAAAACCACAATTTATTTCTTCGCAACAATTATTATCTGGTAGTTTTCATGATGTCAGCTAATCTTTGTATACAATGCAAAGGCGGAAGGATGCTTTGCGGGAATAATCCTTGCCCGCTCTTGGCGAAGATAAATGTCAAGCCGAAGATCGATAAGCAGATTTCCAAGGAGTACTTCGGGCCTTCGTTCAATATTTTTGTCGGAAGATACGGGTATCCGAATATTAATGTTGGGCCGTTGGTTGGAATCGAGGAAGTCAAGGATATCGACAATCCTGGTTCTTGGTTCGGCCGTGAGTATTCAGAGCTTGTTGAGATGAGATCGCTGGTTCTCAGGTCCAAACAGGCAGAACACATAAAGTCCAGGGACAGGTTCGTTGAGATAAACCAGGAATTGGCGCTTGCTTCGAAGCCCGCAGATGTTGAACTGTTTTTCAAGAATGAACCGATCTACAGGACAAGCTTCTCGGATATGACGCAGCCAATGGGCCCAAGCGCACAGCTTCAGAACATGATTCTTGCAGAAAATGTAAAAATATCGAAAAAGGTCGAGTATGTTGTCAAGGACGAAATAAAATCGGCTGAGGCTGCTGGATTGCTGTACGAAAAGGGCATTGATGTGTACAAGATAACGACAATCCTTTCTTCAGGAGTTATGGGTCTTGACCGCAACAAGAAAATGGTGCCAACGAGATGGAGCATTACCGGCACGGACGAAATAATTGGAAAAAAGATAATTTCAGAAATAAAACAATTCGATTCAGTCAATGAATTTCTTGTCTATAGTGGTGAATACCTCCACAATAGATTCACGATTCTCATAATGCCTGGTTCTTGGGAATTTGAGAACTTCGAGGCATGGGCGCCTGGTTCTTTCTGGGCGACCCAGCTCAAAGAAACGGAGATAACCGGCGAGTATGAATCATTCAAGGGACGCAGGGGCTATGCTGAATTGCAGGGAGGCGGTTACTATGCTTCAAGGATTTCTGTTCTTGAGGGTCTCAGGAGCATCAGAAGACAGGGGCGCGTTATAGTTTTCAGGGAGATAGATGAAGGATACATAATTCCGATGGGCGTGTGGGTTGTGAGGGAGACGGCTGCAAGCGCATTCAAAAACCCTGTCCGCAAGTTTGCTGCATTGAAGGAAGCGTTGAATTATGTCAACACGAAGTTGAGGATCAATGTAAATGAGTATGTCAAAAGAAGCAGGATTTTGAAGCAGAGAAGACTTGGGGATTTTTGATTTGATTATTCCAGTCTTATTGGCAATCCTTTGGTGTGTAGATATTGTTTCAATCCCGGTATGGTGAGTTCGCCTCGATGAAACAATCCGGCTATTAGTGCTGCGCTACAATCAGTCTGCGCAAATACCTGATATACATGCTCCATGTTACCAGCGCCGCTAGAGGCTATGACAGGCACGCTCACTGCTCTGTTGACAACATCTATAAGCTCAGTATCATATCCTCGACCTGTCCCATCTCTATCCATTGAATTTAGAAGAATTTCACCAGCTCCTAATTCTTCCGCTATTTTAACTAGAGTAATTGTATCTAGGTCAACAAATTCTCTGCCACCTTTTATTGAACATTGAGACCAGAAATATTTCTTACTATTTGGCCCGAGTTCCTTTGTTTTTATGGTTGGATGCCTCGTTTCTTTCGGGTCTGATACGTATTCTCTTTTAGGATCCACGGAAACAACGCAGGCCTGAGATCCATATGCTTCAGATATACGTTCTATCATGGTTTTTCCGTTTTTCTTGTATCCTCTGCTGATGTAATCTAGAATGTCTGTAACAGCTATGCTTCCAAGGGAGACCTTGTCTGCTCCTGCCCTGAATAATTCATCAACATAATCAAGATTATCGCCTCTTATTCCGCCGCCAACACAAAGAGGAACAAAAACTGATGCCGCAGTTTCTCTCAAAACAGGCAACATAAGTTTTCTATCATGCGCAGTTGCGGTTATATCTAGAAAGCATATCTCGTCTATTCCTTGCTCACTATAATTTCTTGCCATTTCCGCAGGATAACCAAGATTTCTGATTTTGGCGTTTTCATCTCTAACATCATAATTCAGTCCTTTGGTTACAACCGCTACACTTTTTTCATCCTGCCGCACATCAAGGCACACTACAATTCTTTTGGCCAATGTCATATCCAGAGTATGAGCGAAAGATTCTTAAGCTGAAAATTTTGCTTATAAACTTTTCGGCATTCGTTTTGGTATGAGTGACAGTAACTATGTATCAGAGCTCTTCATTCAGGCATCATATGCAATGGGAAGAGTTATAATGCCCTATGCCAATAAAGAAAAACCTTTGAATGTGCGCGTAAAAGAAGATGGAACTAAAGTTACGGATGCTGACATTGCTGCACAGGATAAGGCAATGGAGTTTTTCAGTGAACATCTTCCTGATACATATGTGATATCCGAGGAAAATCCATCTAGCTGGTCGCCAGAAAGTTATAAGCAGAGACAAGGAAAAAATGTAATTTTACTCGATCCGTTTGATGGTTCTAGAAATGTTGAGAAAAACAATGACTTCTGTACAATGATGGCTTATATTGAAAATGGTAAACCAACTGTAGGCGTATTGTATCATCCACCAACAGGGATATTCTATTATGGTATTGAAGAAGGTGCCTTTATGCTTGAAAAATCGGAAGGACGAAGACTAGAACGTGATCCCATTTCTCTACATCTATCAGTAGCTAGATTTGCCCATTCTTCAGGCCAGATGAGAGAAAAATACGCCAAGCTTTTCAAGGCGCTTGGCGCAACCGATAATCTTGTAGTTTCTGGAAGTGGAGGTCTCAGAGTAATAAATGTCATAGTAGACGAAGCTGACGCACTAATTGCATATACTACAAAATTCAAGGAATGGGATACCGCTGCTGCTCATGCAATAGCCCAGGCAGCAGGCGTGATGGTTACAGACATATTTGGAAATCCTCTGACATACAATAAAGAAAATACTGTTCATCCAAATGGCGTTCTAGTAGCTCCTCCAGGGTTGCATAAAAATCTGGTAAGGGAACTTACAGAATATAACAAAACAGTCCCGATGTAATCAAAATTTAATGAAAATAAAAAAGAATCTATTCGTATGCGCTCAGCTCGATTCACTGCATAATTTCTTCGGTTTCACCCTCGAAATTATTTTGTTCATCGGCTTCGCTTATACTTCCCCTTTCTTTTTGCCCCTTGATTCAACGGTCTTCTTGGCTTTCTTTTCCTTCATTTCCCATTTCAGATCTTCCCATTCAATCCAGGCCACTATGAGACCGACGAATATCAGGAACAGACCGAATACTCCGATGAAGACTGTTTTCAAGGACTCGATTGCAGCGAATCCTATCCACGTGGTGGCAAAGGCGATACCAAGCATAGGGTTTATCCAACCTGCGAGATACCAGTAAAGACCTGCCACTGCTATGATGATTCCTACAACGAGTTTTACTGCTGGATGCATTTTTACACCTCTTTGATTAACAATCTATCCAGAAGATATTTTAAATATGTTTAAACCACCTTCAAACAGGTGTTTTAGCACATCCAAACAATCCTCTGAGGATTGTTTAAATAGTTTGTTTTGGAGAGATTTAGAAGCACAGAGGGATAAAGTCATGGAAGGAGTTTACCAGAAGGTCAGAGAAGCTTGGAAAAAGCCAAAAGCAATGCTTAAGATAAGGACGATTAAATGGAGGTCCGAGCCTGTTTTCAAGAGAATAGACAAGCCGACCAGAATAGACCGCGCCAGGTCTGTTGGCTACAAGGCAAAGCAGGGATATGTTTTGATCAGGACAAGAATCAAGAAAGGAGGAAGACATCGACCGAAGACAGCAAAGGGAAGGGACCCTGGAAAATATGGAAGAATACGGTATACAGCAGGGCAGTCCATGCAGGCCATTGCTGAGAAAAGAGCCAACAGAAAGCTTCCAAATCTCGAGGTTCTGAATTCCTACAGCGTCGGCGAGGACGGTATGTATAAGTATTATGAAATAATTCTTGTGGATCCCAATCATCCCGTGATCAGGGCGGACAGAAAAATTAACTGGATCCTTGGCCAGCGCAAGCGGGTTTACAGGGGATTGACGAGTGCTGCTAGGAAGAGTAGAGGATTGAGAAGGTAAACATTGAGTAAATAGTTTTTCGTCTTCTCTGAATATTCGAGTTATCGGTTAAGTGAACTGGTATTTCTTTATTTTTCCATCGAGATGACTTTTATCTGGCACAATTCACGGAAGCCGACAGTGCCATGTTCACGGCCCATTCCAGAATTTTTGTAACCGCCAAAGGGATTGCAAGAGAGCCATCTGCTAGCTCCGTTTATTTCGACAGTCCCGGCTTCAATCCGTGTAGCAACGCGCTTCGCTCGTTCATTGTCTTTTGACAGAATCCTGCTCCCCAAACCATATGTTGTATCGTTTGCAAGAGAGATGGCTTCGTCTTCTGTCTTGAAAGGAACGATGGGTAACACAGGACCAAAAACCTCCTCTTTCCATACTCGCATATCCTTCGTTATGTTTGTGAGGAGCGTAGGTTCGTAGAAAGCACCATTCAATGAAGGTGCATGACCGCCTGTTATAATGTGAGCGCCCTTATCCACAGCGTCCTTCACCTGTTCCTCCAATAATACTACCTGTCTTTTTGCCACGAGACTACCCAGATCCACTTTTGTGCGAGGGTCGCCAACTTTTTTGCTCTCTACAACGCGTTTCAACTCATGGACAAGAGAGTCAAATATGGAGTTATGAACGATGAGGCGCTTCAGGGCGTCGCAGCTTTGACCACAATTCCAGAACCTTTCGTTGTATATGAGAGGGGCAGCTTCTTTTACATCAATGTCTTCAAAAACGATGCACGGGTTTGAACCGCCCAATTCCAAAACAACCTTAATGAATTTGTCAGCCGCTATCTTGTACAACAACTTTCCGACGCGGGAACTGCCAGTGAACCAAATGAGCTTGACGTCGCTTCGCGCCAATTTTTCACCGACATCACCGGCACCATACACTTCAGAGAAGACACCTTCGGGCAGGTGTTTGACTATAACATCCTCGATAAGTTTTCCAATGAGCGGGCATTCTTCCGATGTCTTGAATACGACGGTGTTGCCGACAATAAGATTAGGAAATATTCCCCATACAGCCATACCAAATGGATAATTCCATGGTGTTATTACAGCCACAGTGCCCCAAGGTTCATACACTATTTTGTGAATCGATTTTTCATCCTCATGAGTAATCTCATCAGCCAATGCAGCCACGGCGTGATTGAAGAACCATTCAAGCTCTTCTGTATATCCTGAAACTTCGGCTCTGGCGGTTTCTATTGGCTTCCCCATTTCAGATGTAATTAGCAAAGCTATCTCTTCGGAACGGTTTTTGAATTCTTCACATACAGGTTTCAGCAGGGAGATTCTTTTTTTGACACCAAGTTCTTTCCACATAAGAGCGACTTTGTTCGCTTCTGTAACCTTAGAATGAATATCCGAGTCCGTGCTAATATCCACGGAACCTATGACCGAGTAGCCTGATGCAGGATTGGTTGATACAAGTTTCATGATAAATAACTGCGGGGAATACTTAAAAATAGATTTTTCATGAAGTGCGGATATTGACTGCTCCGCTTGACTTTAAAAAGTCTTCTCCTAAATTTTATTAGAATAAACAAAATGAGGGATGAAAAATGGTAGAATTCGAGACAATAAACGCAGAGGAAGTCCCTTTCGGAAACAACAACTTTATCGAAATTGCGAGGAAGAAGGCTCGTGATGGGGAGAGAGAAAACGAGTTCATCTCCATCAGCAGAGGATTTTTCGCAATGGGCGGACAAAAACGCTACAAGAGTTCGGTAACTGTTCCGTTAGACGAAAACGTGGTAAACTTCATTGCGTCAAAACTGAAGGAAATGTTGTAAACGTACAAGATGCATGTTGCTTCGTTGCATTCAGATGCGTTATTTCTATATCGCATCTGGTGTCGATTTCGTGCATCAGGTTCGTTAACTACTGACAAAATTTCTGAATTTTTTATTTTATTTTCTTTTTAATAATATAATTGATACTAATTTTCTATGCAGCTTCAGGATATCAAGGACATACTGGAAAGAGACGCGGGAATCAAGAAGGTTCTTAGTTCCGGGTATTTCTTGGGCTCGGTTTTCATAATGCTGGAACAAGATTCCACGGTCAAGGACTGGAGGCTGATTTTCTACAACCCGTCCACGAATATGATCATAGATTCATTAATTTCCAGGGAGTCGGGTAAGTACAAGGCTGATATCGGTTATCCGGTCGATTCTATGAAGCAGCTCAGGAAAATCGTTTTCAAGGATGATATTGAGCTTGAAAATGCCATTGAGATTGCGAGGAAGGAGTTTTCCAAGATCGGACTGGACAGCATGGTTCTGAATTATCTGGTGTCATTCCACTGCAAGAAGATAAGCAAGAAAGACAATATTTTTGGAAATGTATGGAGCGTGAACGTTGTTTTCAAGGGGCTCACGGTTATGATGTATGATATCGATGCCGCTTCAGGAAATATCGTCAGGATAGAGAATATGAGACTGGTCGATTAAACCCCCTTTCTTTAGTCAAATTCTGATGCGCTTGTTTCAAATCTTATCCAGTGGTGTTATTCCCAAGAGATTCAGGCCGTTTGCTAGTGCGGTCTTGAATGCCAGCACGAGATCAAGCCTGAATTTTTCGTTGTCTGAACCAATGACGCGGGTTGTCTGGTAGAATTCATTGAACAGCGCTGCGAGTTCATGGAGATAGTTTGCCAGTATGTTTGGTTTTGTTTCTTTGCATGATTTTTCCACGATAGAAGGAAAGTCGGAGAGTTTTTTTATCAGTAGAATTTCCTTATCCTCCAGTGCTGGAGGCTTTCTTTTCACTTTATTCTTTTTTGGCGATGCTTTGTGAAGAATAGAATTCGCCCTTGCATGCGTGTACTGGAGATACGGTCCTGTGTCGCCTTCAATGCTCAGCGCCTCTTCCCAGTCGAATGTTATGGTTTTGTGGGAATCTATTTTCAGCATAGCGTATTTTATTGCTGCGAGCGCGATTTCTCTTGCTGTTTCTTTTGTATTTGACTGATTTTTTTCTGTAGCCATTTCAAGGGCTTTGAAGTAGAGTTTTTCGAGGAGATCATCGTATAGTATCACATCGCCTTCCCGGGACGACATCTTCCCGCCCTTCAGTATCACAAGGCCGTAGGACAGGTGCATGCTTTTCTCAAACCAGGATTTGTTTATCAGTTTGAACAATTCGAAAAGCTGCCTGAAATACAGGTCCTGCTCGTCTGCAACAACGTGCAGTATTCTGTCAGGCTTGAAGTCCTTGAATTCCATCTGCACCAGGCCGAGGTCTTTGGTTGAATATAGAGGGGTTTTGTCTGATTTGAGGATAACAAAATTTCCAAGCTTTTCCCCAAGTTCTGCTATCACAGCGCCCTCACTCATTTTTGCCTTCTTGGTTTTCAGGAGGGATTTTACGATCTTAATCCCTGGTTTGGCTGTCTGGCTTTCAAAATATAATTTGTCGAATTTTGTTCCGAAATCACCATATATTTTGTCGAAGTAGTGCAGGCTCCAGGAACGGGTTTTCTTCCATATGGCAATGATCTTTTTGTCAGCGCTGTATATTTTTTTATTGATGTCAGCTATCTGCTCTGCAATTTCCAGGTTTTCCATGGATTTTTTGCTGGCATCGGCATATATCACACCGAGCCATTTGCCCTTTTCCGCCATGTCTCCTTCGGGCTCTTTTAGTTCAAGGTTCATGTATCCCCATATGCATTTTGCAACATGTGGGCCGATGTCTCCCTGATAGTTCGTTCTGAATACCTTATGGCCGTTGAATTCGAGGATTCTGCATATGGATTCGCCCAGAGAAATATTTCTGACATGGCCTATGTGGAATGCCTTGTGGGTATTGGGATGAGAAAATTCGACCATAATTTTTTCCCTTTTCTTTCTGCCAGAGCCGTAGCAGGATTTCTGCCTGAGAATTTCCTTCACCGCCAGCTGGGAGAATTTTTCATTGTCTATGTAGAAATTAACATACGGGCCAACTGCCTTGATTTCCCGTACAAGAGCGGGTTTTTTGATCTTGTTCAGTTTTTCAGCCAGATGGGCAGCTATTTCCACTGGGTTTTTCTTGAATTTCTTCGACAGCGAGAAGCATGGCAGGGCCAGGTCGGATATGTTGTTCGGCGGGGTTTCCAACAGCTCGGGGTTTGCGTGCCCTTTTATCATCTTTTTGCAGTGCTCCAGAAATTCATTCTTGATATTCATAACAATACTTCTGTTTTGCAGGATTTTAATATACCAGCCTGGAGCAAGACAAAACGCCGGAAAGAGCCCAAATTTATCTTTTTAAGTTTTCTATTGTATTCTGATTACTATTGGTTTTTAAACTACTATGCTAGAGTAAAGGTTCAGGAGGTTTTTCAGATAGCAATCAAAAAAATCAGGTTGAGCACAGCTCACCTTATTTTTTAATCTGGTGAATAATTGTGGCGATCAAAAAAATATGGTATGAAATAATTGCCCCGAAGATAGTCGGGGAGATTACTGTAGGGGAGACGCCTGCGGCTGACCCAAAACAGCTCATTGGAAGGATTGTCAATGTCAGCGTAGCGGATATCGACAGGAAGCACCCGAAGTTCTATCTTAAGCTGGCTTTCCAGATCGAGAATGTTGAGGGTACCAAGGCTTTTACCAAATTCGTCGGTCATGATATATTGTCGGAAAGGATATACAGGATGGTTCAGAGAAGATCCTCGAGGATTGACAGCATAGAGGATCTTGTCACAAAGGACGGGGTCAAACTGAGGATCAAACCTCTCATGATTCTTCCGAGCAAGGTTGCAACGTCAGTCAAGCATGACGTGAGGCGCATTATGACAGAAACGGTCAGAAAGATCGTCTCCGAGAACACGCTTGAGGACATAGTGAAAATGATACTTTCAGACGAGATTCAGAGGACTATACGCGAAGAGTGCAAGAAGCTCTATCCAGTCGGAATGGTAGAGATAAGGAAGAGCGAAGTATTGGTGTGATCAGGCGACTACCCAGCAGCATCTTCTGGATACGCGAATTCATATGCTCTAAGATATACGTCTTTGAACCAACCGGCTCCTGGTTGACGTGCCGTATCGTTTTTTACTAATGCAATTTCCCCTTTAGCCCATCTGCCAGCTTTGGTTCTTCCATCGGAAAACGGTCGATATTTTTTCAATTCCTCGAGGAAGGGTATCACATTGCATCCAGAATCGTTTCTATCAGTTAGGGACATGTAATCGTTAAAGATCGTTTGCAATTTTGGGTCCCTTGCATCTTTCTTTGACATAAAGTCTATCAGAACCGAAAAGTTTATATCTTATTCACTGGATTATTTCTTGCCCTTTTTCTTTGTTTCTTCGCGGGATTCTATGATCGGAGAAAGATCTCGGACGAAGCGCCTGACGTATTCTCTTGTCAGTTCTATGTCTTTCTGCGGGATCTCGTCTATTTTTTTGTCGTCCAACATTTTTCTCATGGTCACGACCCTTTTGAAGATGTCCTGGAAGTATGGATCTATTCTTCCTGCGTCAATCAGGTATTCTTTCAGCGCCGCAGGCAGGTCCTTTGGATCCGGGGGCAGCTTTTCCATTTTCTTGAGTGCTGCAACAGCGGCTTTTATCATGACCTCATAGTTTTTCTGAACAATATTTTCCTTTCTTCTTTTCTGGAGCGTGGTCAGCAGTTGCTCCATGCGCTCAACGTATCTTTTCGTATTGTCTATGAACCTGTCGAGATCCTGTCCGCTCACGGATTTTATTTCCTTGTGCTCAACACCTTTTCTGAACTCAACGACTTCTCTGATGGAATTCAAGTATTCCTGTTCCAGGAGTTTCTGGTCCACGAGGTGCTCCTTTACCATGTCGGCTGTGTGTTTTGGTGCAGGCGGGTTTTCGCCAAGGTACATGAGCACTGCCTGAGAGCAGTTCAGCATTGCGTAGTAAAGGTCTTCTGCTATCATGTACAGTTTTGCATTCTCAACGCGGTTTATCTTCTGCGGGGATCCTTCCATGAATTTTTCAACTGCCTCCAGCGTTGTTGGTATTTTTCCAAGTTCGAGTAGTTTTCTTATTGGGATGAAGAATCCGGTATCATATAATGCCCAGCCATCCCTGACGATCGTAAAGAGCAAAGGATGCCCTATTCTGGCCATGTCCCAGAACTCAGAAAGGGTCCAAGCAGGCTGAACCACAATGTCTTCATGTATCTTTTTTCCTATATCCCTGAGATCATCATCTAACCGGTCTTTTTGCTCGTCTGACATTCTTGCCATTACGTCATCGATAACTACAAGCATATCTACATCTGATTTTTCAGTGAAATCTCCCCTCACAACAGAGCCAAAGAGAACAATGGCTTTTGTTATTTTTGAGTATTTCTTGAGAACCTCTTCCTTGAACTTTTCCGCAACAGCCAGTTTAGCCTTCCTTATCTTTTCCTTTTTTTCCGAGAGCTTTTTCGCTTCCTCCTGCTCTGGAGAGATTGCCTCGGGTTTTTGGGCTTTTTCAGCCTTTACGGGTTTTTCCATCTTCTTTTTATCATCTTTTTTTGCCATGATATCACTTTCATCCGACACTGATAATCGGTAATATTCTCTTAAATAGGTTTTTTTGGAGAGAAAACGATTAAAAGCGAACTTTTTCAGAGTACTGGCGAAACCACTAAAAATTTAGATAATTGCTCACTATCGGAAAATCTTCAGCTTTGCCTCGATTTTCTCTCGTTGCGCATTATCTAAATTTTCCTTTCTTCCATTCCTCGGCCTTGCCTTTTTCGACAGCACTGCGGCTGAAGAATGTGTGGGCTTCCTCGGGTATCATCAGCATGCCTGCAAGCGGGTCCCAGGCATGATCGCGCATGGATACGAGCTGTCGCTTGAACTCGGGTTCATTCTGGTCTGATATGCCATAGAAGGATACCGGGAGCTCGTCCGGCGCTATATCCTTTTCCAGATACTCTTTGAATAGTCTGAGGACAAGGACGCTTTCCTTTACAACTTCCTGCGGATGCTGGCCGCCGCCCCTTTCGTATATCATTATGCCGTCTTTGAATCCTCTTTTTCTGAGCTCAAAGAGCCATTTGTATATTATTTCCTGGGTTCTGCTGCCTCTCATAAGCTGAATGTGGGCAGCGCCTCCATAGGGCACTGGTTTTGTCAGGTGAAATAGATGTATCATGCTGCCGGCGTCTTTTGGAAGTTCTTTCAGCATCTTTTCTATTTCTATTTTCTGGGAAAGGACGTGCTCGAAGTCGATGCACATCTTGATGTACGGAGAATTAACATATTTCAGGAAGTAGTAGGCATGGACAGGATCGTACAACCTCAGAAGGCCTTCCAGTGCATTACCCTTTGCTTCCGGCGTCTCAAAGAGAAGATAGAATTTGTTTTTATTGACATATTCAATGACATTCATGCCATCGAGATATTTTTTGTTCCATTCATGATCTTTGAGCGTAAGATGCGTGTAAATATAGAAGGCGGATACAGCTGCGTTGAATTTTTTCTGATCACTATGATAACAGTCATCCGGGTCCGCGTCGCCTGCGATCTGTTTCCACAGCGGGTGACCGGTCTTGTACATGTAATGGGCTACAAGCAGATACGCGCCAATCTCTCCCCAGTGAACAAAGTATTTTCCGAAACGCGAGGTTTTCCACACCTTGTATTTTTCTTCTGATGTTATGTGCTTTCCAAGATTCTCTTCAGCCTCGCGGTTTGCATGCATCATGGCTTCTGAACCAGCTTCTCTTTCCAGCTTGGCGATCAAATTATTATAATCTTTGGCAGTTATTTTATTTTCAGCCAGTTGCTGCCCCCAGTCGGCCATTCTTTGCTTGTAACCTTCAGAGTTAATGATGCGGGCGTACATGTCTTTGAATGCTGCCTGACGGACCTCATCCTTCTTTTTTCTCAGGAATTCCTCCCGGTTTTTATCGTCGGAGTGGTCGAATGGGTGGAGATTGTTCATGAGATATTCCTTGACAACGGCGGATCTGTCGCAGAGATGATAAAACGGCAGGCCGTCGGGAGCGACGTTTTGGTATTGGTGTCCGAAGGGTCGAATCCTTGCTTCTTCGGTCCAGAGTTGCTGCTTTTCGCAGGTATGTATATTGAGATACACGAAACCGAATTTTACAGAATAGTGTATGGCCTCGACGAGCCTTCTGTGCGCCTGCTCCCATTCAACTCGGTCAGCTGATTCCAGCGCCATTGCATGCGTTTCTGCATGGAGACCGACCTTCATGCCAAGGCCCTTTGTGATTTGTTTCAGCTTTCTCTGGACATCCGGCTCGAGAAATTCAGTGACTGTTTCAAGGTCTATCTGAGTGAACGTTATTCCGGCGGTTGCTCCGTAGGCTACCTTGGCAGCCATTCCCAGGAGGTCTCCGCCTCCTCCTGACTGCTTTGCAAGGCTCCACCATCCTGTGGAAATTCCGACTTCGTAGGGCATAAAGATCACTGTTTTCTAAAATAATTTTCGAGGAGTTTAATCATCTAGCTCGTCATCAGTCGACGTTCACTGTATAAAGACCGATCTACGTTTCTCCTTCACTCGCACGATGATTAAACTTGACCAAAACCGAATCTTTCCTTAATCAGGGCTATGATGGGCGTGTATCTGTATGCGCCCATTCGTCTGAGATCCATTACTATCCTGTCTTCGAAATTGATTTCATACGGACCTCTTTGAAAAAATGTAAACCAGTCTGATTTTGGAATCTTGACTTTCTTCAGGCTCTGCAGGAGCGGTTGCACCTTCTTTTTCGCCCCCTCCTTTTTTTCCTCGGGCTTTTCCTCTTTGTGGATGCCGATTATCTTGTTCACGTACATTTCAACCTCTTCCTGCTTTGCCTTGAGTTCCATGAGCTTTGCAAGCAGTGCATTCTGGCTGATGAATATGCTGTTTATGTAAAATATGCCGTCCTCTATTTCAGAGCCGTCTGCATTTCTCATTGTGGCCTTGTCAAGAGTTATTTCATAGAAAGTGTAATACAGTCTTCCTGGCGTGAGCCAGTTCTGCTTTATTTCCTTTGCCTTTTCTGCTGCCCATTTTTCCGTTATCCATGGGTAGTCTGCTATCAGCCCGTGTTCTGGGTGAAATATGAGCTCTTTCTTGACGAAGTCATCGTATGCATCCAGTGGCCTGAGTGCCTCTATTTCGCCTGCTTTCTTTTTTGGCTCGAGTCTTGGGAAGTATTTCCATGCCCAGATATTGACCTGAGCAAATGATGTTGCCTGCCCAACCATTGGGACAAAGGCCGTGGTCTGGACTTTTCTAAGTTCATCTGTCTGAAGGCTTTCCTTCAAGAGCCTGTGTCTTGTTATGTACGGCTTCAACCATTCTCTGTATTCATTTATCGAATGCTCCCTGCTCTGCAGGAGCTCCTTTATCCTGTTGCGCCTTTTTTCGATTTCAGGTCCGAACAACTTTTTCCATTCGTTGTATAGCCTGTTTTTTGTCGAAAGAACAACTGCCTCGGCCTTTGACACGTCAAGCTTTTTCTTGATCTCATCCGTATTCGTGTCCGATTCTGTCAGCCTCAGGAAATCCACTATCAGAGTCGGCCATCTGGTTACAATATTTCTAATTGCGGTTTCTCCGGTGTGAACATCCACCTGATCTATGAATACAGCCCTGAGCGAGTGCTCATCCTTGTTTTTAATGTAATCGTAGAATTCACCGTATTTTCTTTCATCATGCTTCAAAAGTTCGAAGTCAGCTATGGCCTGGGATGCACTTGTGAGCCCTGCTTTTATTTTGTTTTCGATGTCCTCCTTCTGCTTCATTGTAAGCTGATAGTATTGCGCATGCACTGGAGAAACCTCTATGTGCTCGCTTGCCCTATGCACGGTAAATTCCCATTTTCTCAGCTGAAAGAGCAGACCGTAATACACCTTGGAGATGCAACCCGGCGGACCAGTCAGATCAAGTTGCGTGTGCTGGTCAAGGGGACCGGCGATGACACATTTCCCGAGATTGGGCCGCCACCATTTATTAAGAGCTTCGTTCTTGTACTCGTCTTTGAACTGCTCCCCCCATTCATGCCCTCTTTTAATATCGCCCAAAATAAATTTTCCCATAAAAATCACTAAAAATATACTACCAATAATATTCCTACTACCAATAATATTATTCCAATCAGTATACCTGTCTTCGAGAACGCTTCCGGCTGGATCACTGATATGTCAGGGAAGAATATTATCATGAATATCCCGAAGAGTATCATCAGGACGCCGATGCCTTTTCTCACGAAAAATATGACTCCTATTATTATGGCTATGATCAGCACGATTGTTCCCAGAAGAGCAAGAGCTATAAGCAGGTCTCTTCCAAGCATTGACCCCTTGGTTTTCATAGTAATCATTCTTTCGCGCTCGCCACGCTCGTCAATAGCTCATTCTTCGCATTTGACTCGCTAGGTTCGCTTGAATTTCATAATAAATTATTGCTTTCCCTGATTAAAAACATTATATAATACGAAAAATAATGAATATCTAGTGATGGAATGGTATGGGCAAGGACAAGGCTGCTTATTTGGGACTATATATTTGAGCCTGTTAAGCAGATCAAGATTGATTATACGGGAAAAAGACCTGATTTGTTTTACAAGAAGGTACAGGAACTTCTCAGACTTGTACTCAATATTCCGGACGGCTACATCCAGGAGAAGGAATACAAGTGGGAGAAGCACAGGGAATCCGAGAGCTTTGATGTTGCGTGGGAGGCCACGAAGATATACGACACGTTTTCCTATCTTATATTCGAAATATCCCTGAAGGGATTCGTTACAGCAGAGGGCGAGGGAAGGGCGTCGATAACGCTGAAGCCGAGGCTGATCACCGAGTACCCCCAGGATACTATATGGCAGCAGAGCATATTCTACGAGGCAATGCGAAGGGCATGGCACCAGGCATTCTATCATAACAAGAGGATGCAATTTCTGTTTACAAGCAAGGAGATATGCATAGACTTTGAGAGAGAGCTCAAGAAATTCGGCGAGGAGATGAGAACAGGCGCTGTCAGGGTCTGATGATAAAGTAAAGCGAGAAGAGTTGAATAACCCATGCCGTGGTCTGGAAAACATACATATTCTGATGATTTGCTTGCTCCCATGGAGGAGATAAGCATAGATTATGCTGGTAAGAATCCATTTTTGATATGCACAGTTGCAATGAGGTTGCTGCGGGATACTCTCAAGGTGTCTGCTTCCAGTCTCAGGGAGGACGATGTGCGATGGGATATCACAGGGGATCCGAAGGGATTTTACGTCAAATGGAGAGCCTACAGGCCCGAGGACAAGTGGAGCAAGACCATGATAATTATTATAGCGCAGGGGTTTATCGACAAGGAACGGGTGGGAAAGGTGAACATACGTATCAGGGGCTATCTCAATACATCATATAAATACGGCAATCCAATATCAAAATACCTCTGGTGGTTTTACAGCTACATATTTTACTGGAAGCAGCGAAGGGCGTATCTGGATTTCAGCAGGGATAATATAATGCACATAAGACAGGAAATATTATCCGCGTATAACATACTGAAAGAAGAAAGATGGGGAGGTTGAACAAAGGTAAAGTGAGAGCAAAAGAAGACTTTCGATTTTCGCGTTAAAAAACTAGAAAAGTAAAAAAATCTTCTTGAGCTTCGACTTATTCCTTTGAAAAAAATTTCAGGTGAAGTGTTTTTATGGCGTTGCTTGACAGATTCCGAAGAAATAAACTCGAAAGAGAGTACGAGGAGTTCAGGGGAGCTGCAGTAGGAGAATATCCGCCTCCGCCTGCTCAGGGTTTTGGCGTGCCTGCAAGGGCACCGACTGGACCCAGATTTCCTGATAGGATAGAGCGGCTTGGCGCTGAGAGGGGTCCTGCTGCTCAGGCACAGGCAAGAGGATTTGAAGAGGCTTCGAGGCTGCCTGACATAACACGCGAGGAGCCGATGCCGGAAATACCTTCATACGGCGGGCCGACGTTCAGAAAAGAAAACGAACCAACAGACAAGTTTGATATTCTTCAGAGGCTCGACATGATAGAAGCAACGCTTTCAGCGATCCGCGCGCAGACGGAAACCATAAATGAAAGACTCAAGACTCTGGACATGAAGATGAGTCAGCGACAGCCGGCGAGGACTGGATATTTCTAATAAAAAGATTTCTACTAAATTAAAATCATGAGTACGACTGTATCTGATCTTGATCGTTTCTTGGAAGAATTGATCAATCCTTCGCCATGGGGCTGCGATCATTATTCATTACCTCATGCCAAAGTAAATCTGAAGCCATACAAAAATCAGGACAAACCAGGATTCAGGCTCGAGACGATGACGAAAAGTGGTGCGTATAAGGTTGAGACGTACAGGCTTGATGGTTCTGATGGAAGTTTCAATTATAATACATTAGTATGGGATTATGCGGCACCAAGAGGTTGTATGCAGGCATTTCTTGATTCTCCCGATGCGATATCGCATAGCGCAACGAGTCCGACAATAGAAAGGGCAGTACAGTTTCATTTTGATATGTTGATGTATCTGGAAGAGAAAGGACGGGTTAAATCTTCACACCCTCACAGAAGGAAAAATCTCTGTTCTAAATTATGAAATAATCTCCTTTTTCGCGTTGTTCGCGGTCAATGGCGCTGCCCGGTTTGTTGGCCCTTGGGCGCTTGTTCTCTGGGTCTGCGCGGAATGTAATATCAATTTCTTTCAAGAATTTGTTCATGGCGCTTTTTACAGGCAGGATCTCGGCGCGGCCCTGCTTTCCGGATTCGCCTGTGAAAAGCATGGCGCGGTCTGAAACATAACTTAGGAATAACAAGTCGTGGTCAATCACTGCGCAGGTTATTTTTCGCGAGCGCAGGAGATTTGCGAGTGCGAGACGCTGGTCAACATCGAGAAAAGCAGAGGGTTCATCGAGTAGGTATAAGTCAGCGTCTTTTGATAATGTCAATGCGATTGCCACGCGTTGCAGCTCACCGCCTGAGAGATTCTTGATCTGCTTTTCCATGAGGTGCTCAAGGCCAAGTTTTGCTATTATGTCTGCATCCACTCTGCTTACTGCATCAAGAACAATTCCAGAAATATCGGGTTTGATTGTTTGCGGTTTGTAGGCGATTCGCAGGTTCTTGCTGAACTCTCCGTTCGACGGTTCTATCTCTCCTGCCATGACCTTTGCGAATGTTGTTTTTCCCAATCCGTTTTCGCCGAAAATTCCCAATATCTCTTCGCGATAGATTTCGCCGCTGCCGGCTTTCAATTCAAAGCCGTCGAAGTTCTTTTCAATATCATAGAATGATGTCAGGATTTGCTTGCTTGTAATATGTGGAATCATGGATGCACGAAAATCTATTTTGTCCCTAATGCGGACATTGTCTTCAGGTATCATGCCGTCAAGGAATATGTTGATACCACGTTTGACAACATAAGGTTTCGAAACAACTCCAAAGACTCCGGGTTCTCCATAAAATATGTGTATGTTATCTGCGAGAAAGTCCAGTGTTGCAAGGTCGTGCTCGATCACAATGACATGGTTTGTTTCAGCCTTTTTTCGTATTGCTTTTGCCATGTTCAGCCTCTGCTTTACATCTAAAAATGATGACGGCTCGTCGATGTAATACACATCAGCGTCCTTTGTCAGGCAGGCGGCGATTGCCAGTTTTTGCAGCTCGCCACCGCTCAATTGTTCAAGACTCCTGTTCATTACATTCTGCATTCCGAAGAGTTCTATGTAATCAGGATCCACTTCGATATCAGATACGTTTTTTCCTAGATCGGGAAGATGTTGAAGAGCGAGGACATTCTGGGGTTTGTAGGAAACCTTGATCTCGGATTTGCGCAACTTCTCAAGGTATGCCTGAAGTTCGGTGCCGCGGTTGATCTTTATCAGTTCATCCCAGATGGACGTCGAAGGGATATGTTCATGGTCAGGAGATTTTTCTTCTTCCTCAATATGTCCTAAATTCGGGTCAGTCTTCCCAGCTAATATGTTCATTGCGGTCGTCTTTCCAACACCGTTCGGACCCAGGAGACCTACGACGCCTTTGACCGGAACAGGCAACCTGAACAGGGCAAAGTCATTCTTGCCGAATCTGTGAACAGGATTTTCTGTCAGGGCTGCGGGAAGATTGACGATTGATATCGCATGAAAAGGACAAGGCTTTACGCACAAATGGCAACCGATGCATGCAATCTCATCTATCTCTGAGAATTTTTTGATGACTATGCAGTCTATTCCCTTGCGGTTCACAGGGCATGCCTTTGCGCACTCCTTCCCGCATTTCTTGACTTTGCACAGGTCTTTGTCGACGACTGCTATTCTGGGTGGCATGATTATCACTCTATAAATGATATAATTTCTTTAACAATCTGATTTACAGTTTTATTCTTTACGTTGATGGATTTTCCATAATCGAATCGTGATACTAGTTTGTATACCTGATACGTCGCATCTTTTCCATAGGACTTTTTTCTCGTATCATCTCTCTTTGTGCATAGTTCCAGAGGAGCTTTCAGGGTAAAAATGTAATGCGGTGCATTGAGTTTTCGAATTAGGTGCGTTATCTGTTTTTTGTGATAGAAGTTGTGATCGAATACTACCGGGTTTCTTATCAATATTTTCTTTATTGTCGGAAGCTCCATTTCAGTTGCCCTGATGAAATTTTTGAGGGGAATGCAATCTCCTTTTATTATATCCAGGTTGTGTTTTTTCAGAATTTTGTCTATCGATACACAACTCGCGCCTAGCTTCTTCGCGAGCTTTTTCGCTATTGTAGTTTTTCCTATTCCTAGTGGACCTCGGATAATTATAAAATATTTCATATTATCACTTCGTCGCAGATATAATCTCAATAACATCCCTGTGCTTGAGCTCATGATCACGGCCGATCTTGATCCTCTTTCTGACATCCATGGCAAACAGGAAACCTTTGCCGAGGTCTGTGTGAATCTTGTTCGCGAAGTCAAAGGCTGTGGTGCCTGGTTCCATGAGGAAACAATCTGGAAGTATTCTGCCTTCCTTGTCACCGAGCTTGTGCATGCCGCCTGGGAATATTGCTATGTACTTTAGAAATTCGAAGACGGCTTTTTCTAGAACATCTTGGACGCCAGTGCTTTGATGATTCTTCATAAATTCTTGGATTTTTTCAAGGGCATCAAGTTGTTTCTGATTCAGTTTTTCCGGCGTCAGGATTTTGAAATCGCTTTCTCCGGGATAGTATTCTATTACTCCGTTCTTTGCAGCCATTTTTAACAGCAGTTCGAAGTCAGCTGAACATGATATGAATGTATGATCTGGAAATTTTTTCTTTAGCATTTCATAATTGCTTTTGCCATTGGTCAGATCCATCTTGTTGCATGCGATTACTATGGGTTTGGTGAGTTTTCTCAGTTCTTTGGCTAGTTTGAAAATTTGCTCTTCATTCCAGCTTGTCGGGTCGGCTTTGCTGATTCCAAGATTTCCAATTGTTGCATCCATCATCTTTTCAGTTACCTTGAAAGAGCTCATCTGATCTGCCAGAACTTTTGATATGTCTGCTTTATTTGCCTGAACTTGTCGGGCGACTTTAGCCAGGCCCTTCTTTAGTATATCAGCATACCAGAGATCAATTTCTTTTTCGAGAAAAAGAACGTCATTTGAAGGATCATATTCATGAGTTGGCTCGCCTTTCTCGTTTGTGGTTCCAGAAACATCCACAACATGAATCAGGACATCTGCCTGATTAAGATCATTGAGAAATTTGTTTCCAAGCCCCTTGCCTTCATGGGCACCTGGAACCAGGCCAGCCACATCCAATATGTCAATAGGCACATAACGAATATTGTTGTGGCAAAAACCATACCTGGGATTGCATTTTACTCCCAGTTCTTTATCAACGCATGGCACGCGAACAAAGCCGACGCCACGATTCATTGCAATTGTAGTGAATGGGTATGCGGCTATGGCTACGTCTACCATTGTAGATGCCTTGAACATTGTACTTTTTCCACATGAAGGTTTACCGACGAGGCCTATTTGCATGATAAACACATTATAATGAGATTTTAAGAATTAATCGAAGATAGCTCCTTCAGTGCATTTAGATCAGTCCCTAAAAATATTCCAGAGTACATCATAATGATGTCATACTCAGTTTTTGATAATAGGATGGTCTCATCGTAAATTTCACAGCCAAAAATACTGGTATCGCCTAATGGATCATCCCAATCAAAAAATCCCATAAACAAACCACCATCTTCAGTCTCACGTATGTCCACCAATCCAGACAAAAATCTTCTGGCGTTTTTCACGACTATTTCAAAGTCTTCTTTGGATAAATTATCAGGACGTTTTCTTCCTAGAATTAAATCTGCTATACTATAATTAGTTTGGCGCTGCTCTTGAGGAAGTTTCTCAGCCCGTTCTTCTATTATATAGCCCATTACTATTTTCAAAGGAATTTTAAAGTCATAAGGCGGACCTTCATCATATCGAAAACTCTCCCACGAATGACCATAACGAAACATCATCTCTCCATCTTCGAATGATAGTTCACAGTTTTGAAATGGTACAATATCACCATTGTCTAGATGGACTTTTCTGTCTGTTATTTTGAATGCCGGGTGATTGGATAACATTCTATACGCTTCACTGACTTCTATAAAAATCTTCTCAGCATTTTTATCATGGTTTCTATCCGGATGATATTCGAAGGCTTTAGTTCTATAGGCCTTCCGAATAGTTTCTTCATCAGATCCTATGGGTATTCCTAGAACGTCGAAAAAATGTTTTTGATCAGTGACATTCATAACAAACTCCCAACAATAATCGGCCATGCTATAGTCGCATCGCAAATGACATCTACTATGTTGGCTTTTGCTGAGATCTTTTTCCAGGACTTGGCTTCGCGGAGCGGGGCGCCACTCAAGCCGCCATGCTCTGGGCGATCCATTGTGATCTGTATTGCATAATCAAGGCTTTTGCCAGAGACCTGCATCATGATGAAGCCGAAGTTCTTTGGGACTCCGCCGCCTAGGATAATCATGCCGAATTTCTTTTGTTCATGGACTATAGCAAGGAAGTCTCGAATGTCATCCTGATTGTAGATCTTCAGATCATGATCCTGTCCCCACATCCATGCCTGGAATCCCAGAATTGAATCTGTTATGGCTGGACAGAAGATTGGTATGTTGTTTTTGCTGGCTGTGCGTATTATGGATTCCTCATCTTGTATGTGCTTACCGAGTTCACCAAGGAATTTGGTTGGTGACATCTTTTCTTGCGGCATCTTAGGAAATATCTCATGCAGCCTTTTTTCCAGAACTTGATATCCTTTGTCTGGAAGGAAGATATCGTATAAACGATCAATATTTTTCTTAGCGAGTTGCGCATCATCCACATCTGGTGATCCTGGCTCATGATATACACCAAATGCTTCGATTAGATCATGGGTTAGGATTGCTCCGGTACATATTATACAATCAACGAGCTTATTTTCGATTGCCTTTACAAACGTCTTTCGCATGCCTGCAGAAACAAGGGCTCCGGATATTGTCAGAACCTTGTAGCAATTCTTGTCATTGAGCATTTTTTTGTAAATAATGACAGCTTCGTTTATTCTCTTGGCATTGAAGCCTGATTTTTCGAACTCATTGACTAGTTCGCTGATTTTCATATCCTTCCAGATGTCTATGCCGATTTTTTTGGGTGCCATGAATAGGGGTTATAAGAAAGATTTATATTCTGATTTTTCTGATGTTATCCACGCATATCCAGGCAGCCATTGCGCCAAAGCCATTCTTGTTGATGTCAAATGGCTTGATCTTTTTCGGGTTTTTGAGGAAGATGAGAATGCAGTATTTCTTGTTCTTGAAGAGATCAAAGAATTTCGGGATGTCATAGATTCCCAGACCATCGGCTTGTCCGTATTGGTTGATGATTTCCTTGACCTTTCCTGGTGTGAGGTCTGAAAATTGCATGACTTTTTCGACTTCAGCCTTTATTGTAACTGGCTCGCCAGTGTCCTTGAAGAAAACGGTTTCTCCTAGTTTGATTTTGTCCCAGGGCGGGTATCTGTTCATGTACCATCTGGATTCTATGGTCTTGCTGCTGTCCAGAATCTTTTGTGTCAGGCCCCAGGATTTTTTCATTATGGCGATATGTTGCATATTTTGATTTGTCCTGAGAGTTTTTATTCTGTCGTTCTGATATTATAATATGCGTTATTCGAAATTGGCTGACATATATGAGCAGCTTGAAGGCACTACCAAGAAACTAGAGAAAAGAGATATTCTTGCGGAGTTTTACAAGGAATGCGGAGAAGATGACCTGCCGAAGATTGTGCTGTTGTCCATGGGCGTGGTTATTCTCACTGAGGAAGATCTGGGTGTTGCCGATGAATTGATGCGGCGGATAGTAGCCAAGACGTATGGTGCTGATGATTCCGCTGTTGTTAAAAAGTTCAAGGAACTTGGTGATCTGGGCAAGGTTGCAGAATACTTCGCCGGTCATCGTAGTCAGAGAACATTGGGCAGAAAGGAGCTCACGGTTTCTCATGTGTTTGAGAATATTTCGCAGCTGCCGGGGATTACTGGTTCGGGTTCTGTGGATAGAAAAATTAATCTCATCTCTGAACTGCTATCTCACGCTTCTGCAAAAGAGGCCAGATATATTGTGCGCACTGTTCTTGGAGATATGCGAATAGGAGTTGCACACGGTACAGTCAGGGATGCTATTGCAAAGGCTTTTGGCAAGGAGCCTTCAGAGGTTGAACACAGCTGGAATGTTACCGGAGATTTTGGCAAGGTTGCGCAGATGGCAAAGAAAGGGAAAATGAAATCGGAAATATCTTTATTCACGCCTGTTCGGGTTATGCTTGCTGACAGGGCACCTGATTTGAAGGAGGCCTTGGAAACATTCGAACATCCTGCTGTAGAACAAAAGCTGGATGGTTTTCGAGCGCAGATACACAAGAAGGGAAGCGAGGTGCGGATATTCTCGCGCCGTCTGGACGAGGTCACGAAGCAGTTTCCAGAGGTTGTGAAATGGGCAAAGGAATGCCTGCATGCAAAAGAATGTATTGTTGAGGGCGAGATTCTTGCTGTCGATCCAAAGACAGGTTCGCCAAGACCTTTCCAGCAGCTATCCCGAAGGATACAGAGGAAATATGATATTGACAAGATGGTTCATGAGATTCCGGTTCGTATCGATCTTTTCGAGGTGATATATTATGACGGCGAGAGTTGGATGGATCGATTACTGAAAGACAGATTTCACCTTTTGAATAAGATTGTGAAGCCTTTGAAAAACAAATTCGAGATTATAGAACATATCGAGACAAAAGATCTTGCAAAGGCTGACAGGTTCTACAAGAATGCTCTTGCAATTGGCGAGGAGGGTGTTATTGTAAAGAATATGGAAGCAAAATATCAGCCTGGTAGGCGTGTGGGGTTCTGGAAGAAAGTCAAGCCTGTAATGGAGCCTCTTGATCTTGTTATTGTTGGTGGTGAATGGGGTGTCGGGAAAAGAACTAAATGGGTTGGTTCTCTCACACTTGCTGCACGCAAAGGGGACAAATTCTTACCAACCGGTATGATGGGTTCTGGTTTGACTGAGGAACAAATGGAGAGTTTGACCAAAAGACTGAAGGAGCTAGTGGAAGAGGAGCATGGCAAAACTATCAAAATCAAACCTAAGATTGTGATAGAAGTTGCCTATGAGGAAATACAGAGGTCACCGAAGTACCCGACCGGGTATGCACTGCGATTTCCTAGATTAATTCGCTTGAGGGACGAGAAGGGGCCGCACGATGCAAACACGGTTTCTGATATTGAGAAGCTTTTTAGGCATCAAAAGAAAATAAAGCGAAAATGAGATGGCGAAATTATGAAATCCAACAGAAACACAAAAGCAGCATTGATATGGATTGTTTCAATTTTGCGTAAGTACAAAGTCCCTTTTCAGATAAGCGGGGGACTTGCAGCTAGGTTATATGGAAGCAAAAGAAGATTGGCTGATATTGATATAGAAATTCCAGAAAATGCATTTAGAAAAATTCTGCCTGATGTTAAAAAATATGTCAAATACGGACCAGCCAAATTCAAGAATAAGGAATGGGAGCTCATGCTAATGACTTTGAAATATAAAGGTCAGGTCATAGATTTTGGAGGTGCCTACCGAACCAAAATATTCAATCAAATTACCAAGAAATGGGATTTACAGAAATCCAAATTCTCAAAGGCAAAGATGATGAGAGTTTATGGAATTGTTATACCAGTGATATCCAAGAAACTTTTGCTAGAATATAAGAAAAAACTCAAACGTGATGTGGATTTGATGGATGTATCATATTTAATTGGATGATATATAGATGATATTATGGCTAGACGAAAGAAAAGAAAGGTCAATAGACTTGAACGCGAAGAGCGCGAGATGAAGAAGGAATTCAAGATAGAGATGAAGGCCGAGAGGTTTTTCTTCATATACGGACTTATCATAGGTACGCTACTCGGGGTTTTCACAAATTTATTCGCGGCTTGCATGTGGGAGAATTGTTTTGCAGGAACAGAGATTAACAAAATTATCATAGGGTCGGCTGCTGTTATAATTACACTGGTAATGCTGGTTTCAACATACTTCTTCATGAAAAGGGTTGTGAAAGTGTAGAAATTCTGCTTAAAAATGTTTTTACATTCCTATATCCATGACAAAAGACTGGGACAGTGCGTATAGAGAAAAAGGTATCATACAACCTGATGTTGTTCCTATAGTAAGCGCATCTATTGAAATATTGAAATCGAGAGGGGTCAAACGTGTTCTTGATGTCAGTTTTGGTACCGGTAGGCATACAGTGTTTCTTGCTGAGAACGGTTTTGACACCTATGGCATAGACGTATCAGACGCTGGCAAGAAGATAACGGAAACAAAAATTCGTGAAAAGGGTCTGAAGGCGCATTTACAAATTGCTGATATGAAGAATATGCCGTTTGATGATGGATTCTTCGATGCTGTTATTGCTGTGCATACCCTTCAGCATAATACTATCATAGGGCTGAGAAAGACGATTTCAGAAATAACGCGAGTCTTGAAGCCGAAAGGGATTTTAGTTGCCACATCGGTATCCAAGAACGATCCCAGATTTTCTGATAAAAGAAATAAAAAAATAGCACCGGACACATTTATTCATACATTTGATCCAGATGAAGCAGATGTTCCACATTATTATTGCGATGAAAAGACTGTCAAAGAATTGTTTTCTGAATATAATTTTCTTAAATTCGAAGAGGAACACAAGACTTCTCCAAGAAGGAATAATGTGCCCATTGCGCACTTTGTTTTTATTGCAGAGAAGAAATAATTTACAATACTGTCACGCTTTTTGCAAGATTCCTACAGTAGTCCGGGTCGCAGCCACGTTCTATTGCGAGGTAGTATGTCAGGAGCTGAGTTGGGATAACATTTACAATGGGCGATGCATTGCCGACATCGGGTACAGGGATCCAGAAGTCGAACACATCGTTATTCTCAGGAGCGATTCCGATTATGTAGCCACCCCGCGATTTTATCTCGCCAGCACCAGTGAGGACATCGTTCTTGTTTTCATCGTTCGCTACTATTGCAATGCACGGCGTGCCTTTGTCTATGAGTGCTATGACTCCATGCTTCAATTCTCCGGATGCGAATCCTTCGGCATGGATGTACGAGACTTCTTTGATTTTCAATGCTGCTTCCAATGCTGTCGGATAGTTGAAACCCTTGCCTATTATGTAAATGTGCTCCTTGTGGGCCAGAAGTTTTGCAAGTTCCTGGATCTTTCGTGTCATATTGTCATCCAGCATCTCGCCTACTTTTTGTGAGGTGTTCATCAGGAGTTTTTTACCTTCATCGAGCTTTCCGGCAGCTGCGTACGCCAGGAGAAGTCCGACGCTAAGTTGTGACGTGAAGGCTTTTGTTGAGCAGACAGCTATCTCCGGACCCGCATTTGTCAGGAAATAATGATCGGAGCATCGCATCAGTGATGACCCCGGAACATTCACGATGCTTATTATTTTAGAATTCTTCTGCTTCGCGTATTTTATTGCTTCCAATACGTCTGCGGTTTCGCCGCTTTGAGAAATTGCCAGCACAAGACTCTTGTCTGTCAAAAAGTGATGCTGGCTTGGAAATTCAGAGGCAACCATATAATTTATGTGCTTCTGTGCGATCTTGGAGAAAAAATATGATGCTTCCAGGGCTGCATGTCCTGCTGTGCCACAGGCTATGATAAACGATCCGAATGATTTGTTGATAGCGTCTGATATTTTCAGAATCTCTTCGTCGTTTTGGGCTGCAGCAGCTCTTATGGTCTGCTTCTGATCCATTATTTCCTTGATCAAAAAATGAGGATAGTTTCCCTTTTGCGCATCTTCGACTTTCCAGGTTATTTCCTGTATGCGCTTGCTCAGGTCTTTGCTGTACTTGGTTTCTATGAATTCCATCTTGCTGTTTATCTTGACAACTTCGCCGTCTTCCAGGAATATGACTTTTCTCGTATTTTTTATGAACGCCGGAATATCAGAAGCGATGAAAAATTTATCATCAGCGATTCCTGCAACAAGCGGCGAACCGTTTTTGGCAGCTATCATATCTCCGCCAGTGTTCACAACTATGAAGGCATTTCTGCCCTTGAGTTTTTCAAATGTTCTCAGCACAGCGGTTTCAAAGTTCATGGTTTTCAGATTTTCTTCTATGAGATGCGGGATAACTTCTGTGTCAGTCTCGCTCCTGAATTTGTGACCTTTTTTTACGAGTTCATCTCTGATCTCAGTGTAATTTTCTATGACGCCATTGTGCACAACTGCTATCTTTTCATCGCATGACATGTGCGGATGCGAGTTTTCTTCAGTGACTTTTCCGGTTGTGCTCCACCGCGTATGCGATACTCCTAGCTTTCCGGACACGTCCCTCAGCTTCTTCTCAAGTTCTGCTATCTTGCCAACAGATTTCTGAATGGAGAATTTGTCAGCTGTCAGTATGGCCAGACCAGCTGAATCATACCCTCTATATTCGAGTTTTTTTAGAAATGACAATAATTCCCTTGAAGAAAATTCATTTTTGCTTACAATCCCTACAATGCCGCACATATGAACACCTTGCTACTTTCTGAATTATGTCAGTATTCTTTTCCATGCACCGAGATCCGGTTGCTTTTCGATATCGTTCTTGATTATTGTGCACGGCGGTATGTGTATATTTGGCCAGATCTTTTTTCCCGGCATTATCGTGCAGTTTACACCAAACTTTACATTATCACCGACAATGGAACCGAGCTTTCTTTTTCCGGAATTCATCATCTGGCCGTTGACCTTCATTCCTATTGGTTTCTCATCCAGTCTCAGATTTCCGAATATGGTGCCTGCAGCTATGTTGCAGTTTCTTCCTATTACAGAATCCCCTACATAGCTCAGGTGAGAAACAAAGGAGTTGTCCATTATTATACAGTTCTTAACCTCGACTGCATTGCCGACTTTGCAGTTTTTTCCTATTGAGGAGAAATTCCTGACATAGCAGTTTGGTCCTATCACGCTGTTGTCACCGATTGCCACGGGCTTTTCGATATACGCACCCGGCTTTATCTTGACATTTTTTCCTATCATGGTACCATATTCTTCCAGAACCATCTGATTCGCCTCAAGCAGGTGCCACAACAGGCCGACATGAGTCCATTTTTTTAGCTCATGATATCGCATTTTTTCATTCGCCATCAGTATTTTGATAGAATCGGTTATCTCGTATTCTCCCCTGGGGGATATCTTGGTTTTTTCTATGGCATCGAATATTTTTTCGTTGAAGATGTAGATTCCGGCGTTGATCATGTTGCTTTTTGGTTTGCTTGGTTTTTCTGTCAGTTCTGTTACATAATTTCCTTCCATGGTAAGAACTCCGTATTCTTTTGGGTTGCTTACCTTGTAGCCGCATATTAACGGTGCCTTGGGCTTCTTTTTCATGAGCCCCTGGATTTCTGCTCTGGTTGTCAGAACATCGCCGTTGAATACAAAGAAGTCGCCTTCCACATGCTTTTCGCACTGCTGGATGGCATGCGCTGTTCCCAATGGCTTTGGCTGGAACACGAATTTTACATTCTTGTAAGCCGAAAAGTAGTCGATAAGGTCTCTCTGCTCTTTTCTGGCAACGATTATGATTTCATCTGAGAATTTTTCAACAGCCTTGATTATCCATTCTATTGTAGGCTTGTTCGCAATTGGTATCATTGCCTTGGACATCGTTAGCGTAAGCGGTTTTACCCGCTGTCCTTCTCCTGCTGCAAGTATGATTGTTTGCATGGAAATACCTATTTCTAATTGGAGGAAAAATGTTTAAGAACAATGTTTTTACATAATGCGTCTGCTTAGGAGTTCCTTTTCAAATGCTTCATGCGCAGTTTTATCACGAAACTCAATCGCCAGAGTTTTATTTTGTAATGTGTATGCTATTATTCCTTGATCTACATTTGTTCTGTATTTATCTGCTAATGCAGTCACATCACCAAGCGCTGTTAAAGATTGTGCACTATAGTTCTTTGTAACACTACGACTACCAGGATCTGTCTTATGCATCCCGCGTTTACCTTGATTCTTTCCCATTTTATTCCCACCTGTGATTTACAGCTTTGTTATTTTGAATCGAATAGTATAAAAAGATCTGAAGAACGGAGTAACGATCCAAAAGCTTTTATGCCTCGAGATCCTCTTCCTTGGCCTTCTTCTCGACTTCCTCTTCGATGTTCAAGGCCTCTGCAATCTCCTTGTAGCGGTTCCTGATTGTAACCTCTGTGACACCGACCACATCAGCAACCTCTCTCTGGGTTTTCTTTTCACCCTCGAGAACTGAAGCTATGTAGATCGCAGCTGCGGCACAGCCACAAGGACCCTTTCCTGAAACAACATCCTTTTCCTTTGCTTTTCTCAAGACCTTTATTGCCTTCATCTGAACCTTGTCTGAAAGCTTGAGCATTGAGGAAAATCTAGGAATATAAGTCTCGGCTCTTGCTGGAAGAATTCTAATATCGAGTTTTCTTGAAATGTATCTGTATGTTCTTCCAAGCTCTCTTTTTCCTATACCAGAAGCCTGAGATATTTCTGTTAATGTTCTAGGCGTTTCGTACTCTCTTGCCAGGGAATATACCAGGGCAGCTATGATTGACTCTATGGAACGACCCCTTACAAGGCCTTTCTGCAGGGCTTTTTCGTAAAGCTTTGCAACCTCCTCATGCAGAGTCTTTGGAAGACCCAGATATGAGACAAGCCTCTGAAGCTCTGACAACGCGAAGGACATGTTTCTGTCCTTTGAGGTCAAAAGCCTCTTCTGCCATTTTCTTATCCTGAAAAACTGAGAACGCTTTTTTGCCGGAACCTTGAAAAGCTCTGTTGCACCCTTTCCAATCTCTGTGGTAAGACCTTTATCGTGCCTTTTGTGGGTCAGAGGCGCACCTGTTCTGGCACGCTTCATCTTCTGATCATGATCAAAAGCTCTCCAGTCCTGGCCTGTGTCTATCATAGATTCCTCTACGACCAGACCGCACTTTGTACATATTTTTTCGGCCCTTTCAGGGTCGTGGAAGAAGTGAGTCGATCCGCATTCCGGACACTTTATTTTGCCTGCAACCATATGAATAACGCTCCAAAACCCGCATTTACCTCTTATAGGTAAGTAGGTATTGATACAACACATATTTTACCGTAAAGTATTTAAAGGTTTCGTTTTTTACGTTGAGTATTTAAATACTATAGGTTCATTAGAAAGTGGTTAATTATTAAAACTATTTCGATGGTGGAAAATATATCTTCCCTCGATTATTAAAGATTCAGAATGTTATTTCTAGAATGCCTTCAATTAGATCGACACTACCCACGACTCCGTTCACTCGGATTGTCAAGCGGGAAGGGGTTCGGATGTCAAAAGAGGGTTATGCTGAGCTGAAAGACATCATAAAGGAGAAGGCTGCTGACGTGGCTGAGCAGGCTGCACGCGTTTCGAGGCATTCTGGGAGAAGTACTGTGACAAAAAGGGACATTGAATTCGTGCTGGCGAAGGAGCGGGGCTGAAAACACCGTTCACCAACGTTTGCCGCAGCGGGTTTCTTTGTCGCTGCGGGTATTCGTTTGGAGGTTCATTTTATGGTAGATATGGAAAAGAGACCAACAGAGATTAAGCATCTGAGACCTGGGGGATTTTGTATTATAGACGATATCCCTTGCAAGGTGGAGAGCGTTGACATATCAAAGCCTGGCAAGCACGGCGGCGCAAAGGCAAGACTCACGGCAACCGGCGTATTTGACGGCAATAGGAAGATAATAGTGAAGCCGGCGGACTCAAGGATAGATGTTCCGGTTGTAGAAAAGCGCGATGCACAGGTAATTTCCATAACCGGAGAGTATATTCAGGTCATGGATCTGGCTGACTTCAGCAATTATGATGTGAAAAAACCCGACGACATAGAATTGAATGAGGGCGATGAGGTTCTTATATGGCGCTTTGGTTCCAATGTGCTGATAAAGCAGAAGAAATCGAGCTCCTAGGCCACCTTCTGCAATAGATCCACTCAATTCGCAACTAATTTCTGCAGCAAAACCATGTATTTATACCAAGAAAATAAATAATACTAAGGAACAAACATAGATGCAAGATTTTACATCAGAGGTTGAGCTATGCCTGCGAAAAAAACCAAGACCAGCGGTCTAGACGGGGTTGCAATGAAAAAATACAGCGCGAATTTTGCACAGATAGATAAAAAACTCAGTGACATGGAAAGATCACAGAAGCAGATTCTTAGCAGGATGGATGATTTTCAAAAACTGAGCGACATAGCAAAATACAATTTCTACGGCATCGGCACCAAGATAACTGAGATAGAGGGCAGGATAGAGGGGGTCGAGAAAAGGCCTGGGCAAAAGGAGATTCATCTTGAAAATTATGACAAAAATTTTACGCAGATTGAAAAGAAGTTCCATGAGCTCGAGGATGGGATAAATGCCATCAGGAAATCAGGTACCGGGAAGCACGATGACAACCTTAGCAAGAATTTCATTGCAATCGAGAAGAAGTTCGAGGAGATAGACGAAAAATTGGAGCGGGTTTCTTCAATCAAGGAAGTAAAGGAGAGCAAGAAGCTTCCTGAGGAAAGCCTGAGCAAGAATTTTCTGTCCATAGAGAGGAAGTTCGACGATATAGAGAAGGAGATAGAGTCCCTGAAGAGCATGCCAATGCCTGAGACCAAGGTTGCAGCTGCGCCAAAGGGGGCTGAGAGTCTCAGCAAGAATTTTATTGCTATAGAGCAGAAGTTCGATGATATTGATTCAAGGTTCGGCAGGATTGAAGGCATGATTACTTCTGGCCAGTCCATGACTGCGCAGGACCGAGACATTGAAAGCGTTGTCGAGGCCAAGCTCGGGCACGCGTTCTCAAGGATATCTGATGATACTGTCAGGACAGTTTCCAAAAAGATATCGGATCTCATGGAAAGGAATGATGAAAGGGTGCGCGAGGTAGAGGATCTTATCGGGCTCCTTGAGCTTGAAATAGTGAAGATGAAGGAGAAGTCTTCAGCACTTTCTGTTTCCGGAATGGTAACTCCAGAAGTGCCTCCTGAGTATGACGACAGGCTTGAGGCTCTTGAGAGGAGAATATCCGAGATTTCCAAGAAGAAGGGCATTGGAGTTGACGCAGAGGGCCTTGAGGACGAGATAGATGATATCGAGCACAGGTTCAAGCGAGAGATCTCACGGCTTGAGGATATGATTCTCGGAAAAACTATTACAAAGGAAGGGGCTGAGAAGTATACTGAAAAAATGAAAAAGATTGTCGAGGAACTCAGGCACGAGGCGAAAAGGGCTGAGCTGATCAGGGGCGAGCTGATGCACGGTTCTGTTACCAAGAGTGATCTTGAAAAGCTGCGGTCGGATGTTTACGGCGAGATAAAGAAGGTCGGCGATGATGTTGATGAGATCGTTGCTGACATCGACAAGGTAAGTGCCACAGAAAGATCACTGGACAACAAGTTCATTGACATGGAAGAAAAGATCATGGGAATGTTCGGCGAGGAAAAGACGCGGATGCAGCAATCGATCAACGATGAGAGGAGAATTTTTGCAAAGGAACTGAACAAGGAAAGGGACACGTTCGTGAAGGAGGTTGCTGCAAGAAGGGAGCTTCTGTCAGCCGAGACAGACAAGGAGCTGCAGGGTATTGACAGGAAGATGAAGGTATACGACGACATGATGAGCAAGAAGATGACTAAGTACGACGAAGAACTCAATGCGCAGGAGATAGTTATCAATGATATGAAGAAGTCGCAGGATCTGCGCGCTTTGGCGCTCGAGGAAAGGGTCCAGGACATGGTAAAAAAGGAGGCGAGGAAGGACTTTGATGATGAGATGAAGACGCACAGGAAGGAGATTGCAGACCTCAAGGCGCACGTGAATGCAGAGCTTTCCAAGATAAGTCCTGTTCTCACGGACCAGGAGGTTCACAGGCTCCTTGAAAAGGTGAACAGGTTCGAGAAGGAATTGGAAATGATAATAATGAAGGAAGTTGACAGGCACATCACTGATTTCGCAGTGAATATTGACAAAAAGTTTCCTGATCTGCTGACAAAGGATGATTTTAACAGATGGGCTGATTCTGTTGCAGTCAGGATAAAGGCAATAGAGGTGCCTGATGTGACGCCGCTTGCCCAGAGGATTGATATTCTGGAGAGGCGTGTCTCCGAGATCGCAAATACGTTCAGGCTCATGGCTACACGGCTGCCTGTCGTGATTGAGTGATAAAATGGAGCAGAGAAGAGTTTCTTGGTATAGTAAATTGATGGGATATTTATTTGGTGGGCATGCTTCAAAAAAGGAACAATCTTCGATATATATTCCTCTCCAAAATCTTAAACATTTTGGTATACACATCCAAAAAAGAGGAGGTAGGTATTATATTTCTCGCGAGCAGCTTGAAATATATCGTGCCGAGTTAAGAAATTGTCTTTATCTCATTGAAGAAAAGTCTAGAATCTTGGATCGTGAAGTAGAAAGAATGAAACGCTACTCTTTTAATTGGACACCTAATGCTTCTTAAACATTCTTGATGAAATTTTATCATGACAGCCAAAGCCTACGTGCAAATAATCAGACCAAGCGTGTGTTTACTTACGGTCTTTGCCCTGATTGTTGGCGGGATAGTTTCCGGACAGATATCGCTAATGCAAATTGTCAGCGGTCAGGCATATGGCACGCTGATTATTATATTTCTTGCCTCGCTCGCGGCGTTCTTGATATGCGGTGCCGGTAACACGATCAATGATTATTTTGACTACGAGATCGACAAGATCAATGCGCCGTACAGGCCGATCCCTTCTGGTAAGATTGACAGGAAGAATGCGCTTTATTATTATATTGCGTTGTCTGTGATTGGATTGGTTTTGTCTGCGATTGTTGGCTGGCAGTATTTCGCAATTGCACTGATCAGCTTCGCGATTCTCACACTATACGGCTGGAAGTGGAAGAGAGTCTTTGTTGCTAAGAATTTTGCTGTTGCTGCCCTTGCAGGGATTTCATTCCTGGCAGGAGGTTTGATTACAGGAATATCGTTGACAACTCTGCTGCTTACTATTGTTGCAATATCATTCCTTGGAACATGGTCTCGTGAAATATTCAAGGATATCGAGGATAAAGAGGGCGATTCAAAACTTGGAATAAAGACAATCGGGACGCGATACAGCGAGAAGAAGGCAAAAATGATTGGATATGCAATCTTGATTCTGGCATTGCTGAGTTTGCTTGTACCTCTGATTATGAATACTATTTTCGCTGACGCGAAAATCTATTATACATACATTGGATTCTACGTTATTGTAGCTGCGCTGTGCTTGTCAACGCTAGCTTTCAAGAATCCGCGCAAGGTACAGAAGACGATCAAGATTGCGATGTATCTGGTTACGTTAATGTTTCTGGTAGTTGCATTATTATAAAGATAAAGAAACAAGACGGGATTTCTTTTATAAACATTTCCTGATTACTTCTTTCATGAAAAATCCATTTTCGCATCATGATGATAAATTGACCATACCGCTCGGCAAAGTCGAAGGTATGATTCATGATAAACTGGCTAAAAGAGAAAAACTTCACTTTACGCTTGTTGATCCGGATCCAAAGAAGGTGGATATAGAGGAGTTCAAGGAGCGGGTCAGGAAGATGGAAGAATGGGGCTGCGATGCGATCATGATTGGCGGTTCTACGAGCAATGATCAGGTATTCTTGGATGAAGTTGTAAAATGCGTTAAGGATAATTCAAAGATGCCGACAATTCTATTTCCCGGAGGAATGAGCGGAATTTCCAGGTACGCTGATTCAATTTTTTTCATGTCGCTGATGAACTCCAAGGACCCTTTCTGGATTTGTAATATTCACGTCAAGGCTGCGCCGCTTCTTGCAAAACTGGGAATCGAAGTCATGCCTATGTGCTATCTTATTGTTGAACCTGGCATGAAGGTCGGCGAGGTTGGCAAGGCTGAGGTTCTAAAGAAGGGCGAAAATGACCGGGCTGCCGGCTATGCGCTTGCTGCGCAGATGTTCGGATTTCGTCTCGTGTATCTAGAAGCAGGATCTGGCGCGCATACAGCTGTGCCTGTTGATATGGTGAAGGCTGCAAAGTCTGCGCTGAAAAATACTACTTCATCTGGAGATAATGCAGGCGTTCATGATACACCGCTGATCGTTGGCGGTGGTATACGAACACCCGAGGCTGCTGTTGAAAGGCTTGAAGCGGGTGCTGATATCATTGTTACTGGAACAATAATTGAAGAAAAGTTTGAGAATTTGGAGAAAATCATCAGGGCGGTTAAGAATTACGGTAAGTAATAAATGAAAATCTTAGTTTTTTGCGAATTTAATTTCTCTTATAAAAGGTTCGAATGTTTCATACAGATTCTTTGCTGTCGGACAGTTTTTCATATGTTGACAGACATACTTCCCATCTTTATCTCGCTTTATTGTTGCAGGTGTTTCATATCCCCGATTGCAGCTCATGCAGGTTCCGACCCGGTCTGATATTTCAAGTTCTATTGGCATGATAGAAGGGATCGGGAAAAGTATTTCAATCTTAGATTATTCCGACTTTCTTGAGGATCTTTCTGGCTTCCTTTTCGTCGATGTTTTTCTCATTCAGGATTGTGTAGCGATTTCTCATATCTCTTGCCTGGACAAGGGCCTTGATCATGATGTCTTCGCTGATGCCGATGCTCTTTGCGCTTGTTGGCAGGCCCAGGTCATACATCAATTTCATTATGCCTTTCCAGTTTCCGCCATGCAGATATACTGAGATGATTGTTCCTAGGGCCACCTGTTCACCATGAAGGGCCTTTGATCCAAGGGCATCCAATGCATGGGAGAAATTGTGCTCGCTGCCAGAGTAAACCCTGGGATTTCTGGATATGTTCACGGACATGCCGGACCATATCAGGGCCCATACAAGTGCATCGAGGCCTTCATACGTCTTGTTCTTTATGAATTTTGAGTATTCGGACACTGCCTTTGGCGCAATCAGGGCGATATCAGCTATGATGGGATCGTACTGCTCATTTTTTTTCTTTGCCGCCAGTTTCCAGTCAAGCACGGATGAGACGTTTGACAGAGCGTCGCCGGCTCCTGCTGCTATAAACCTGTACGGTGCATCTTTGATTACATCAAGATCGACTATAACGGCTGTTGGTATGTCAGCGTCCACTGATGTCCATTTTTCATTTTCAGAGAGGATTGCCCTGTAGCAGATCATGCCGTCATGGCTTGGCACAGTCGGTATTGCTATCCATGGTTTTTTTGCAAGAAAGGCCGAGCACTTCGCGACATCTATTGTTTTTCCGCCTCCGATGGCGACTACAAAATCGAATTTCTTTATTTTTCCCGCGGTTTTTTTGATATAGTCTGTTTCAATGGATTCCGCGTCGAACAGCTCGACTTTGAATTTCTTCCTGACATTGTCTATGCTTTTTTTGGCGACTTCCCTTACAACGTCCTTGGCATTGGCGCCGCAGAACACGGCACATTTCTTGCCCAGATCAAGCTCGGTTAGTGTATCCAGAACCTTCTCATGCGCCTTTGGCTCAACCAGTATTATTCTTGGAAACTTCATAGGGATTTTAATGATAGAATAATTTTAATACGCGATTTATACTAGTTGACCAGCTTCTTTGCGCAGTTCAGCCCAATGCGCCAATTACAGCGAGCAGGATGCTTCCAAAAAACCAGGTCAGCAAAAGGGTGATTGGAAACACCAGTGTAAATCTTATGCCTTCCTTGATTTCCACAGTCTTTTTTGTTTTTCTGAGCTTCTTTAACTGCTCTTCTGTAATGCCGTCCCATTGCTTCGATGATGCTATGACATCACCAACCTTGAGCTTCGAGACCGGCACCTTTTTTCTGAAAAGTTTTTTATCCACGATTTTAGAGAACGAAAGGAACAAAAGAAGGATGTCTACCAGTGCCAGGATGGCTGTTATCAAGAACAGGACCGGATTGAAGAATGAGGCTATTAGGAAGGCGACTGCGGCAATGGAAAGTATGGAGAAGCCTGCCACTATTATTCTGCTGGATTCGAAGGAGCGCTTCCACTCTGCGAATATTCTCCGGTTTGCAAGAGCGAGTATTATTATGTATATTATCATGTAGGCAAGCGCGACTATGAAGAAATTGAGCACGAAGTTCACGAATATTCCGACTGACGGCAGAAGGCAGAAGATGGCTGCGAACATTTTTGCATCGCCCCCGCCCCACTGGCCAAGCTTGTATAGTATCCATCCAAATGCCAGCAGTCCTCCGCCGAATGCTGCGGACAGGACAAGGGGCACGAAGTTTCCGGTTGTTGCTGCATAGATAAACCAGAGAAAGAGACCCCCGGCTGCCATGAGGAGAGGAACCTCATCAGGCACCTCGGTTGTTCTCAAATCCCACATTCCGGCTGCAAAAGAGCCTACAATGGCCAATAAAAAGGCAACTAGCAAGAATTCTATCATAGTGTTTGTTATGTTATTTTAGGTTTTAATAGTATGATAATTTATTTTTATCAAGTCTGGTGAATTTATGGGCAAGGAGAATCGTGCAAGGATTAAGTCAATCGGAATTGTGCTAGATGGAAACAGGCGCTTTGCAAAGGAGCTTATGAAAGCGCCTTGGCATGGCCACAAGATCGGTCTTGAGAAGTCCCGCGAGGCATTGCAGTGGGTGTGCGATGCAGGAATACAGTACATGACCGCTTATGTTTTATCCATAGACAACCTGAGATCAAGGCCGAAGAGGGAGCTGGCTTTTATTCTAAAATATATCGGCATGGAGGCCGACAATATTGCCAGGAACATGGATCACATAGCGCACAGATACGGCGTAAGGGTGAGATTCATCGGCAGGACGGATCTGCTTCCGCCTTGGCTCCAGAAAAAGATTGAGAAGGCAGAAGAGGCCACGAAGAATTACAGCAATCATTTTCTGAATATTGCAGTTGCGTACGGCGGGCAGCAGGAGATAGTTGATGCTGCAAAGAAGATAACGGAAAAGGCGCTTGACGGCACGATCTCTCTCAAGCAGATAGACGAGGATGCTGTCAGAGAGGCATTGTATACAGGCGACCAGCCTCACCCGGATCTGATAGTCCGGACAGGCGGAGAAAAAAGGCTTTCGAATTTTTTATCATTTCAGTCCGCATATTCAGAGCTTGTTTTCCTGGACAAGAAATGGCCTGAGATGAAGAAAGAGGATTTCAACCAGGTCCTGGACGATTTCGGGAAACGGCAGAGACGGTTTGGAAAATAAAATTTCTAAATTCCTTCTTAAAATTTATTGCATTAGAAATAGGCATGTCGATAAAACTGTGGCTAGAAGAAAATGACAAAGAACGATTCAAAGACGTATACAATAATATAAAATTATCAAGATATTCGAGGAGCGACGGTATATTGACTGCGGAAGTCGACAGCAGATATGTTCTATCAAAAATTGGCGGGGATTTTACTTTGGGTAAATTGAAGATCTATCGCTCAAAAGGGTTTTTCGATTCTAAAACACCTTTCGTGCATATCGGCAATAATTCGGCATATAAGAATGGGCTTATACTGACTCCTGAATATCTATGCGATCCACATAATCCTAGGAAGGGTTGGTCAGAAGATGATGCGAATGCCCGTGAGGAAGTTGTGCTGGTCAGGGATGA
>Ga0315274_10001018_pt1 | contig 43678 bp, 46 predicted proteins | sample YL17G02_20_MG_FD_203700 | JGI IMG/M metagenome (GOLD analysis project Ga0315274, IMG submission 203700) | Sediment microbial communities from Yellowstone Lake, YNP, Wyoming, USA - YL17G02_20 | ecosystem: Environmental > Aquatic > Freshwater > Lake > Sediment | place: USA: Wyoming | collected...
AACATCATATATAGCACCTATGGTGGCCTCTCACTGTTAATTTTCTGGCTATGCGATCAGTCGCGTAGCGCTAATTCACACCAAAGATTTTATACTCGCTTGATTTGGGGCTAGGGGCAGGTGTTCCTGTTAAGGGGCCGGTAGCAAAACCCAGGATAGTATCTGAATCAAGAGGGTTTATTCCCGCCGGCTGAGCTTGGTAGATGAGTTTTACCCCTATCCCGTAACCACCGAGATAGCGCTGATAGAGCTCTTCTCCTGGTTGTGTCACCTCGAATTTTTCTTTAGCAAGATCTACCCAGATAATTTTTCCTACAATTCCTCCTCGCATTTTTTTATACCTCCTGGTGTAGTTATAGAAATGTAGATTTGTCGATGATTGGTATACTAGTCTCTCTGGTTGATGAGACAAAGAGCGTGTTAGTGCACCGTACTTTATTTAATTGATAAAACTATCACAGCTTATTTTATTGTCAAATTTTTTCTAATCATAGGGGAAGAACAATTGCTATGAGCATAAAGGAGAACAGGTAGGGGAGGAACAAAAACTTTTCTTTACAATCGTTCTTAAAATTGCTACATTCGCTTTGCACGCAAATCATTAACTATTGTAAGGAGATACCATGAGTACTACATCACTCACCGAATGCTGTCTTAAAATCCTGTCTCAAGAGATAAAGCTACAGAGGGTTCCTGGCCTTGAAGAGATTGAAACGGTGAAACTTCTCAATGGGAAGGATGGTGGTGGTATCAGGGTGTATAAGGCTGAAAAGATAGACAAGGTAACTCTGGTAGATTTGAAATTTGGTGATGGCGTGCCCATTCCCCACCATGACCATGCGCTCTCAACGGGTGCCGAGATATTTCAGATTCTGCCAGACCTTTCCTACAAGTTGCCGATCTGGGGGATTAATACGGTTATTATGAAAGATGGTGCCTATCACTTCGACACTGATTTCACCTTCGGTTTTGATCTGGTCACCGATTATGAGTTTACTATGAAATATCTGGATCCTTTTAATGAAGTCTATAAAAAATTCTGGAGTCATAAAGATTTTCGGAGAGTTTTTCTGGATGAGACCACTACCTGGGTTAGAACCTATATTTCACCTGTATTTATCATGGTGAAGACCAGAGTTGAGAACATGGCAACCGTTCATGAACTCTGTGCTGAGTTTATTAAGTGCTGGTTAACCATGTACCGGGAAGCTCAGAAGAAGGATGACATATATAAGCAGAATCAGCTTGCTCGGATCAAATCTCAGTATGCGGGTATGCAAAAGACAGATCGGATGGGGAAAGTCATTCTGGACATCTATGGGAAGGAAACCTTCGCGAAGTTTTTTAAGGCGATGCTGTGAAACAATAATGAGCGATGAGTAATGGGGGATAAGATGTGAGATGTGAGATGTGAGATAGGGCATTGAGGAATTGAGGAATTTAGAAATTGGGGATTAAAAAGCTCAAATAATTAACTTTTTAAATTATAGGGAGGTAACCATGGCTGAGCAAAAGATTCCGGGAGTTGAGATGCTAAAAAAGAAATTTGAAATGTTTAATCAATTAAAGAAAGAGGTAGGTGAAGCAAAGGCATGGGAGAAGATGTTTGAAGGTTATCCAGAGAGGCAGAGAAAAAACATGGGGCAGTTTATAGATAACGCTACGCTCGCCGAAGGTTTCTCAAAAGCAATCCCTGCCTATAAGCAGATTGGAATGGATATGGCAGTGGTGGACATTTCAAATAAGGGCATGGATGCGGTGATAGAAATCCAGAGGACCTGTCCGGTGTTGTCAGTTTGTAAAGAGTATGGGTTTGAAAAACCGTGCGCTCTTATCTGCGAGCTGGATGTGCGGGCAACCAGAGAAGCCTTTCCAGGGATGAAGGGCACAATTCTCTGCGCTCAGGCAGAGGGAGATGCGGTCTGCATCTTTAAGTATGAGAGAAAGGCAAAGTAGCAACGTAGTCTGACTTTGATTAGAGAGATTACCAGGCGGTTACAGGGAAAGCCTTTAACCGCCTTACGTTTGCCAGCGTACCAGCCTGATCGTTTATATTGGTGAGGTGATGATGAGGATTCTGATTAGAGGGGGAAGCATAGCTGCGGGCTATGGCGTGGGGAAAGGATATGCAGATAGCTTGAGGGAATACTGTGCATCCAAAGGCATCGCATTGATCAACCAATCCCGCTTCAAGGAAAACTCCTTTGACGGCATACGGTCTTTTGACGAAGATGTTGATCCCTTCAAGCCTGAGATACTGGTAGTGCACTTTGGAGTAGATGATGCGTTTGAATGCGTTTATCGATCTGAGTTCAAAGAAAACCTGGTCACTATTGTGAAGCGTGCGAGGTCTCGGTTTAATCCCCTTATTGTAATGCCAACATCACAGCCATTTGAAAATCCATACGATATGCAGGCGGTGTACAACTACTACCGTATCATACGAGAGGTATGTAACGACCTTAACTGCGAGGTGGTTTCTGTCCACACCTACTGGGCGAGCTGGCTTGAGGAAAAGGGGGTGAAACATTCCGATTTGGTCCACGATGATGTGCGCTACCCGAACGAAAGGGGTCATGAAATTTTCGCCCATGCCATCATCCAGCGGCTGGAGAAAATCATTCCTTCTTACCTATAAAATCTGTAAATTTCAGAGAAGAATAGGAGACATCCTATAGTATTCCTGTCTATTGTCTTGGCCCGTCACTTAATAGGTAGTGCTTCGATTCGAAATTACCGGGAAGCATTTTGGGTGAATTTCTGGGCAATGGTTCACTTAGGTACTGCTCACACCGCTTCCATGGTAGATGGCGGCTTGGTGGCGATGTGGTAGGTCACACTGACTACTCCGGGAACTTCAGCTGTCATCCTTGTGGCAAGTTTTTCCAGAGTTGGGTAGGGAAGCCGTGTGGGTTGTGCCTGCCTCGCATCGATGCTGTTCCAGCAGCGGATTTCAATCTGGAAGCCGAAATCGCGCTTGTTGCCGCGCATGCCGGTCACACGGTCAGTATGTAAAATTGCCATGTACTGAAATGCCTTTACGCTTTTAAGCTCATCTTCCAAAATTGCCGTTGCTTCTCTCACCACTGAGATTCGCTCCCTCGTTACCTCTCCGATGACGCGTGCAGCAAGTGCCGGTCCGGGAAACGGCATCCGCTTGTAAATTGATTCAGGCAAGCCAAGTGCCTTCGCCAGCTTTCGCACGCCATCTTTTCTGAGCTGTACCAGTGGCTCAAGGATTTTATAACCAAACGCTTTTTGCGGGTCAATGCCCAACTGTTCAAAGACATTGTGCTGACGCTTGATGCCGGCAACGGTCTCATCAATATCAGTAAGAATGGTGCCCTGCAGAAGGTACCGTGCCTTGCTCTGTCTCACCAGCTTTCCGAACACGTCTTTGTAAAATGTCTGGGTAATAGCCTCGCGCTTTTCTTCCGGGTCTTCAATCCCCTTGAGGGCAGCAAAGAATTTATTTTGCGCGTCAATAACCTCAACCTTCACGCTGAGCTTCTTGAAAATACTCGCAATCTGTTCAGGCTCTTCCTTACGCATGATGCCGTTGTTGATAAAATATGTCTTCAGCCTGTTTTTCAGGGCAATGTGACCGAGCATGGTAACCGCCGATGAATCAACGCCGCCGGACAGGGCATTAATGGCATAGCTGTTTCCTACCTGCCGGGCAATTTCTGCTGCCTGCTGCTCGATAAACTTTTTTGCGTTCAAGTCTTTTGCTTTAATTTCCTTAATCGGCATACGACCTCCTTTGGATGATACATGGGACGCTCATTTGCTTTTTTACTTTAGCCATCAGCTAATGTGAATACGTGGAATAGTAGCAGAATTTTATGTATCTGTGCAATGATAAAATTTTACACTTATGCCTTACTATACATAGCGGCTTGAAAGATTGGGACAAATCCCAATGAGACATTGAATAGATCTTCCCTCATCTTGTAAAAGTGAATAGTGTGAACAATCCCTTCAGTTTTACTGTGGTACTAATTTACCATAGGAACATCTTTTACTTTGTGGTACTATGAGAATACCTATGAATAACTCAACAAAGAGAACGATGATGAGCATCATTATCTCACTCGCAGTACTCTATGTGGCTATGCTTTTTCTGCTCACCCTATTCCAGCGTAAGATTATCTACTACCCTTATAAGCTGGATACGCGGTTTGAATTTCCTGAGTATGTTTCTCAAATGGAAGAGGTGTTTATTAGCTGTGATGATGGTTGCACGATACATGGCCTGTTTGTTCCAGGAAGTAAAGGGAAACCCACCATTGTAATCTTTCATGGAAATGCCGGTAATGTAACCCACCGGGATTTCAGACTTCAGGAATTTCATAGGTTGGGATACCCAGTGTTACTTATGGATTATCACGGCTATGGTAAGAGTGAGGGCACGCCAACTGAAAAGAATCTCTACTTGGACGGTGATGCCTCAGTAAGATGGCTAAAGGAAAATAAGAATGTGACTCCGGCTCAGATGGTGATATTTACGGAATCACTGGGAGGCGGCGTAGCGGTTGAGCTTGCGACACGGTACCAGTTCAAGGGTATGATCCTGGAAACCCCCTTGTCTTCCCTGGCCGCGGTGACTCGGTATCATTTTCCCTATAATTGCTTTCCGGCAAAGCTCATACTCATTGATACGTTTGATAACCTCTCAAAGATTCAGCACATAACCTGCCCGCTCCTTTTTATCCACGGGACACGCGATACCATTGTAGACAAAAGAGAGAGTGAGAAACTCTTTGCAAAAGCCACTGCACCCAAGGAACTCTATCTGGTTGAAGGGGCAGACCATAATGATATCCCCTTTATTGAACCACAAAAGTACTGGGGTAAAATTTCAGAGTGGTTGAGCAGGATTGAATAAAAAATTTGACAATGGATGTTCAGTGCGTTACATATTTACCTTCTTCAATGGTAAGGACATCTTATGAAAGGAACCATTCATATCGACCATGAGCTTTGTAAGGGGTGCTGCCTTTGTGTAGAGTTTTGCCCTAAGGGAGCACTTACCCCCACTAAGAAACTTAATCTTAAAGGGTATTGTTTCACTGAGTTTGATGCGCAGCAGGGATGCACGGGGTGTGCGACTTGTGCCCTGGTATGCCCGGAGGTGGCAATCGAGGTCTATCGTGAATAAGAGATTAATGCGTGGTTCCCACTCCCTGGAACGTTCCTGTGCCCTTACACCTTACTACTATCCGTCAAGAGGTAAGCAGGGATGAAGAAGGTATATGCACGACCAGCATCTTTAAAAGATGCTCCTTTTCACTATTGCCCTGGGTGTGGTCACAGTATTATCCACCGTCTCATTGCGGAGGTAATCGATGAGATGAACCTGCGTGAGAGAGCGGTGTGTGTGCCCCCTGCGGGGTGTGCGGTGCTTGCCTATAACTATCTTGATGTGGATATGATTGAGGCTCCCCACGGGCGGGCGACTGCAGTGGCAACCGGCATCAAGCGGGTGAGGCCTGAAAATGTAGTATTTTCTTACCAGGGGGATGGAGATCTTGTTGCCATTGGCACTTCTGAAGCTTTCCATGCTGCCAATCGGGGGGAGTTGATTACAGTATTCTTTGTGAATAATGCTGTCTATGGGATGACCGGTGGTCAGATGGCGCCTACCACCCTTCTGGGGCAGAAAACCACCACCTCTCCCTTAGGGCGAACTCCCTTACGCGATGGGTATCCCATTAAGTTTTCAGAAGTGTTAGCCCTGCTAGGAGGATCTTCATACCTTGAGCGGGTTGCAGTCAATACGCCGGCGCACATTCAAAAGACAAAGAAAGCCATTGTCAAGTCATTCCAACATCAGCTAAAAAAGACAGGGTTTTCTATGGTGGAAATTCTCTCTCCCTGTCCCACCAATTGGAGGATGAGCCCAGTAGAGGCGTGTCGCTGGATTGATGAGGTGATGGCGAAAGAGTATCCACTGGGAGTAGTGAAGGAAGAACAATGTTAGTGAAGACGATTTTCTCGGGTTTCGGTGGCCAGGGTGTCCTCTCCATAGGAAATACCCTGGCAGATGCTGCCATGCGCGAGGGCAAGTATGTTACCTATTTCCCCTCCTATGGTGCTGAGGTGAGAGGTGGTACCGCGAATTGTACCGTTTCCATCGCTGATGAGGAGATTGCATCCCCAGTCGCCTCTGAACCTGACTTTGTGGTGTGCTTGAATCAGCCGTCGTTTGTAAAATTTCAGAGTGTGGTGCAGTCAGGTGGATTAATTCTGGTTAACTCCTCGATGGTGAATGCTTCTTCGGTGAGGAGAGATATTGAGGTAGTTGAGGTTCCCATTAATGAGCTGGCAGAAAAGTTAGGGAGCGTGAAGTCTGCCAATATGGTGATGCTGGGAGCTTTTATTAAAGTGAGCAACATTGTGTCATTTCCTCATCTTCTCAAGCACCTTCCAGAAATACTGGGTGAGGGTAAGGCGCGCCTTCTGAAAATAAATAGAGAAGCACTTGAAACGGGTTTTAACTATGTAAAGGGGCAGTAGTATGTGTATCAAGCAGATTTCTGTAAGTCTGGATAATGTACCGGGGGCGCTCTCGAAAGTGAGCGAGATTCTGGGAAACGAAGGGGTTAACATCCGCGCCATCTCGGTTGCCGACACTGCGGATATCAGTACTGTACGTTTTGTAGTTGATGATCCTACTAAGGCGATCAATATTTTGAAGGCTCATGGCTATGTGGTAAAGGAAACGGAGGTGCTGGCGGTTGAAACACCGGATCACCCCGGCGGGCTCAATGCAGTGCTGAAGCCACTTAAGGAAGCGAATATTAATGTTCACTACCTCTATCCCTACTTGGGGAGGGCGAGTGATCAGGCGATAGTGATACTTGGTGTGGACAAGACTGAGGAAGCGGAGAAGGTGCTCACCCAAAACTGGGTTCACCTTTTGGGAAAAGAGATATATAGTCTATAAATTGAGAATTGAGGAATTGAAGGATTGGAAAGTGCGATCCGAGATAGGTGATGTGAGATATGCGATATGCAATTGAGGGATTCAGGAATTGAGGCATTGGGGAATTGAAATTGAAGATGTTGCAGGTTGCGAGTTACGGGTTGCATTGGTTTTCAAGCGTGCCCGCATGCACGCATAAAGACTTAATAAGATGAGGTAAAAAGATGACAGATATATTTTGTGCCCGGTGTGGGGAATATCTTCCCGAAGGAAGTGTAAAGTACATTGTGCATATTCAGATTATCGCAGATAGTGATGAGTGTGAATCTCTCTTTGGATTAAACCCTTCTCAAAAAGGCATGGGAAATCTTCTTACCACGGCGGAGGATGCCGATACCCACGAACTGGCAGATGAAGGGTATCAGGAAATTTTAATGTATTTGTGCAGGGAATGTAAAAGCAAATTTACCGCTGACCCCTTTAGTGCCGAAGAAGAGAGCCTTCCCTTTCACCGATATTTAGGAAACGTATTTCATTAATCCATCACTTCAGGGTAGTGACACATGTAAGGTCTGCAGGGACGCTGGTAGCTTTTGTGATAGAGCTCTCGTGCGAACCTTCTGAAATCTGAGAGCTGAGGATTCTCCCCCAGGTAATCCACAAGAGTTCTAAAAAAGGTCACGTCTTTTATTTTCCTTTCAACGGGATTTCCCCTCCCTACGATTTTCAGACTGGTAATGTTCATCTGATTACATTCATAGAGTGCACAGGCAGCGCAGGGGTAATCATCCAGATGGACTACTTCCCAGATGCGTTGGCGGGCGATCAGTGGTGAATCATCACCCACGTCCTCACGTGTTACCTTACTGTTCAGTGGAATGCAGGAGATCTGGTAGGGGAGCATACAGGCATTTCGGTAGAAGTGAGGTGTCTGTTTGCCCGAGAGACCGTGTTGGAAAGTGCAATAACCGTCAATATTAATACAGCGCGAATTGAACACAAACACGGTGGTTTCCACGTCAGGAACCTGTTGTAGGATACCGCTCATCTCTTCAAGGGTGAGGTGACGTGGCAGGGTGATACGGCAGGCACCCAGCTCCTGGTAAAATCTGGCTGTCCTCCAGTTAAAAACTGTTCCCCCGGTGCTGATGTGAATCTTTAGGTGGGGGCTAATGGTAGGCAGTATGTTTAGTAGCCCATAATCAGAGATAATGAACGCGTCTATCCCTGCCTCGAGTGCCTTCTTGATATATTCTTTTACAATGGGGAGCTGGTGTGTGGTATAGTAGTGTTCATTGATGGTAAAAAAAACAGGGCGATGGTGGCTATGGGAGATGGCGACGGCTTTGGTAAGTTCCTGGAAATTCCTGAAGTGACCTTTCCCCGCTGGTCTTCTATTAATAGATATCACCGGGTAAGGGTTATACCAGGTTTCCTCCAGCACCCCACAGTAGAATTCTTCCGCTCCAGCTTCAATCAGAGGTGCTACCTCTCCAACCTTATCCAGCGGCGATAGGACCTTCATCGCAGGTTTTTTCTCTCTTGGGGATAAATCTATAGGGGAGACGATTGATCGTTTCTTTCTACTCATTGACCTCTTTCCTAGAGTGGGATTTCTGGCTCGATTACTATTCTGTCTATCTTTTTCTCTCTGATGAGTGCATCGGGGATTTGCTCGTTGCTGAAGAAAATGGTATTCCCTCTTCTGATGAGAGGAGTAGTCATTACAGGATTGAAGAGCTGAAAGGCATGTTGCTGACACTCTTTTTTACATGGCAGCACGCCAATCTTTAACTCCTGGGGATGGTGAATGGAGGGCATGAAACAGAACCTGGTAGTGGTAATGTAGGCAAAGGGAAGGTAAAGGGAAAGGTGAATCTTATGGTTGATTCCGTCAAGGTTTAACCCTTGAAGAAGATTGTCGAATTCTACACGCCTGATTTTGTTTTTTATTAAAAACCCCTGAACTTCAGGAAGCGAAAGACCGGGTGAGGTGAAATATTCACGTGAGGAAGGGGGTATCATATCCATTATATTTACGATGCGCGGACCTCTTTTCATCTTGTTAAGCATCCTTCCCATTACCGGTTTAAGCGGATAGTTGTTTTCTTTGAGCAGATGGAATACGCCCCAGTCATTGAACACTACTTCGCTCTCAGATGTTCGCTCTGAGAGGGTTGCGATAAGTTTTTCTACCTTTTCCAACCCACGGTTGGTGACATAGGGTGTTACCAGGGTAAAATGTACATGGTGATTCCGGGCATACTCAAGTGCCTTTTTGAGTTGGGCAAGAGAGGGGAGCAGACGCTCACAAAATTCCACGCCGAAATAGAGACGGCTGAATTCTTTGTTCCAATAGTTGAGATTGGTAATCTTAGAGATGTAAAGTGCCTGTTCCATAGTAATTACAATGATGAATTACAAATTATAAATTATGAATTGGGTAAATACCATTGACCACTGACAACCAATAATGAACAACTCCTGCTAATGTGAGTCTTTTCCTCATCCATCATATTTATTAATCACTTCCAGCACGGTTGAATGAACTTTACTATTGGAGAATAAGAAATCTCTGCGTTCCTCCCTCCAGGGGTTTCCCCTGAAGTCGGTTGCCGTTCCACCGGCCTCGGAAACAAGCAACACGCCGGCGGCGATATCCCAGGGTTAACTACAGGTGGTAAAATAGGCTTCACCTCGACCTGCAGCTACCCATGCTGTTTCAAGACCGATCCCCCGATTTTCTATTTTACTGGCAACCGGCATCCAGAATCTAGAATTCAGTAGTCAGCATTCCTCAATTCCTTAATCTCCACCCACCTAAAACTTACCATATTTTATTGAAGGTGAGTAGTTTTTTAGTTGCTATCATAAGGTAAAGAACATTTTTGATAGTTTGAGTAGGGTACGCACGTATTTTATAGTAATCAATTTAGGAGAAAGTGCCGATAGCATTATAAAGCTTGCACGCGTGCAGACGTGCATGGCTGCTTAGGTTCAACTACGTTCTTATTTTGCCATAGGAAGACGCTTATGGGTCTATTAAGTATAAATGACCTTCAAATTGGGATGGTTATCGCGTGCGAGGTAGCAAATAAGCACGGCAATGTCCTGCTCAAGCGGGGTGAGATTCTGAATGAACGGCACATCATGCTGCTTAAATCCTGGGGAATTACCGAGGCCGACGTCGAAGGTTTTGATCGGGATCAATTGGTCCAGAAAGAAAGGGAGGAACTCTCTCCAGATACCGTGGCGTCAATTGAGCAGGAACTTACTGCTTTATTTCCTGGTTTGGGAGACAATCCGTTGATGAAAGAACTCTACCGGGTAGTTAAGAAGTTTAAAATGAAACAGGCATCAGCACAGGTCCATGGAATTCGCAAAGAAGCAGAGTAAGATTGATACAATACTGCGCTCGGTCGATAAGTTACCCACCTTGCCCATCATCTACACCAAGCTTAACCAGCTCTTGCAGTCGCCTAATGCCACAGTGAAGATGATAGGGAGCATTATTGCAGAAGATCAATCTATGGCAGTTAAAGTATTAAGGCTGGTTAATTCTGCATTCTATGGTCTGCCTAATAAAATAGGAAACTTAAAGCACGCGATTGTGATACTGGGGTTAAACCAGATCAGGACGCTGGTACTTACTACCTCAACCTTGAAGCTATTTCATAACCTTAAGACAACTCGTGCATTTGATATGCAAAAGTTCTGGAAACATTCGGTGGGATGTGCAGTTGCTGCCCGGGTACTGGCTGAAACTGCATCCTTGAGGAGTCCTGATGACGTATTTGCCGGGGGTTTGCTCCATGACATAGGGAAATTGATTCATGCGGTCTACCTGACCGAAGAATTTTCTGCGGTGGTTGCCGAAGTAAATGAATGTGGTGTACCCATGGTTACGTCAGAGAGAAGGGTGATTGGTTATGATCATACCTATACGGGAAAGGAGTTAGCCATCCGCTGGAATCTCTCGGAGGGGACGATTGACATGATTGCGCACCATCACCTTTCTGATCCTGCAACCACATTGACCAAAGAGATTGCTGCGGTATATTTGGGAAACATTTTTTCAATTGCCCTCGGTTTAGGTGCGGGAGGAGAAAAGAAAGTGCCAATTGCAGATACCAACGCGTGGGATATCTTGGGCATTGAGCTGAGTCACCTTGAGTCGATTATAACCAGAATTGATAAGGTCTTTGCCGAAAGCATTGCCATCTTGGAAGCCTGAACTCAAGTAATTGGAGTTAATGATAGGGTGAACGAGACGCAGATACAGTTTAGTTCGGGAGAGCACGCAACGCTTGTTGAAAAGCTGCACTTTCTAGAGGATTCAAACAATGCGCTGATGATCATTCAAGATAAACTGGAGCGCTTAAGCTACTTTCATTCCGAAATGGTGTTATCCTATGATATTCGCCACATCCTTAACAAGGGACTTGCCAAGTTTAAGGAACTGGTTGATACAAAAGTGTGTTCCGTTTTCCTCGTGGGTGAGCAGGGGTATGAGTTTGAGCACGAAGTATCACTTCCTGAGGAGCTAGCGCCCGCGGTGCAAAGGGAGGTCGATGCTCAGATTCAGTCAGGAACCTTTGGCTGGATCATCAACAGTGGTTTCCCGGCATGTGTTTGCACCGAGGTATTGAGGGGTGAAGATAATAATCTGCTGAGCACCATTATTGCTCCTCTCTCCCACCAAGAGAGAACCATAGGGGCGGTTATCATTGTCTTTGAAGAAGACCAGGATTTTATAAGACAGCAGGCTTTAAAGCTCCTCTACATTCTCGCAGGGTTTTTCTCTCTGGCATTGCAAAACGCCTACCTTTTTAATGACTTAAAGAGGAGCTACTTTGATACCCTTAAGGGGATTACTAACGCTATAGAGGCACGGGATCCCTACACCAGAGGCCATTCTCACCGGGTGGGTCAGATTGCCAAAGCGATTGCGCAAGAGCTCAACTGGAGCAGTGATGAGTTGGAGTTCATCGACTGGGGGGGCATGCTGCACGATGTGGGGAAAATAGGTATCCAAGATACTATTCTTAACAAACCGGGGAAACTGGATACTAATGAATATGAAGCCATGAAACTCCATCCACTCATTGGAGCGCAGATAGTGAAAGAAATTTCATTTTTAGTGCCAATAGTACCTTATATTCTGGAGCACCATGAGCGCTATGATGGGAAAGGATATCCCCATGGTCTCCTGGGTGAGCAGATATCAATTAAGGGAAGGGTGTTAGCAATTGCCGATGTCTTTGATGCGATGACTACCGACAGGCCATATCAAAAAGCCTTTGCTGCTGAAGTTGCGGTTAAAAAAATACTGGAGAATGCAAACGCCCACTTTGACCCTAAGCTGGTGGAAGCCTTTGTGAGGGCCTGGCAGTCAGGAAATATCAAACTGAATGGTGATGAGTAATGAGTGCCGAGTGCCGAGGAATGAGTAACGAGTGATTAATCAATAAATGCCTAATCTAACTGCATGTCTTCCAGCCAGTCAGCTCGCACGCTAATCAGCTAGCCAGCTAGCAAGCTCGCCAGCCCACCATCTAACAGACTCACCAGCTAACCGGCTAACTGGTCAACAGGTTAGCTCATAACCAATCCCTCAATTCCTAAATTCCCATATCATTTTTCTCCTTCATTATTGCTGGATAATCTAGTATAGATAGCTATAGTGTACAATAATTACGTTTTGAACATTTGATATTTGAATTTGGTGCTTGTGTGGAATTTGGTGCTTAGGATTTGTGATTTTAAGAAGTATTTCATGAATAGCGGGTTATCATTAGGTGAACACTGTGCCACATAGCTCAAAGTTACTGCTCATCGCAGTAGACGGTGTTTCTTTTTCGCTGCTTGAGCGGTGGGGTGCTCAGGGAGATCTCCCTACTTTGAAAAAGCTGATGGAAGGCGGGTGTTGTGGGTTGTGTGTGCCCTTTTCTCCTTCGAACTCCGCGGTGATCTGGACGAGCGTGATGACAGGGATGAATCCCGAGAAACACGGGATAGACAGTTTCATCTACTACAGGATGGGTGAACGCCTTATTAAAAAAACAGTGGTGAAGAAGGTGTTGAAGCTTGGTTTACGCCCACTCTTCCGCTGGCTTAAGTCAAGAGAGTATATCCGTGATATCCCTTTTTCCTTAAGTTCAGTACAGCAGAAGATGCTCTGGGAGATTTTTGCTCAAGAAGGAAGAAGCGTGGGGATTATCAACTGGTGGCATAGCTGGCCTGCCTGCGAGGTTCCCGGATTCATGATTTCAGACAGGGTTCACTACTGGCGTTTGACTGAGAGGGGAAAACACGCTGGCAAACCTGATGCGCATCTTACCTATCCTGATAGTTTATTGGATGAAGTATTGAAAAGAGTAGCAGATCCTTTGGCACTGCCTTTTGAGGTATACGCACAGTTCATGAAGGTGAGTGAGCGAGAGGTGGAAGAGAAGAAGAACTCACACTATCAGCGGCATCAACTGATGAGTGAGTTTAAATATCTCTACTCTATAGATGAATCGGTGAGACGGTTAGCCCTCTTCTGTCTTAAAGAGTTTTTTCAGCCTGACTTTTTAACACTCTATTTCAGAGGGATTGATATCATTTCCCACTGTGCCTTGAAGTATATGCCGGAGAACAGAGATTCACAGATAACGGATAGAGAGATAGAGCAGTTTGGCGATACGGTTCATCGCTACTATTGCTATATGGATAGTGTTATTGAGGAGTTGATCAATACTGTTTCAACTGACACCACGATAATGCTCGTTTCAGACCACGGTTTTGAGAGAGAGCCTGATGGACGATTTGGCCACCGTAAAACCAAGCCGCCCGGATTATTAATGTTACAGGGAAACAGTATTAAGCAAAAACTTAGAATTGAGAATGTGTCACTCTATGACGTTGCTCCTACTCTTCTCTACCTCGGTGGTCTTCCCGTATCAAAAGCGATGGATGGCAGGATACTCACAGAGTGCATTGAGGAGGCATTTCTTCCAACTCACCCCCCAGGTTTTATAGAAAGCTATGGAACTCCCCTGCGGCGTTATGAAGCCGGTGTGCGGGAGAGTGAAGAAGAGATTAAGGAACGGTTACGCGCCCTTGGGTATATTGATTAACATCAGAGCTAGATAAATCCCAAATTTTAATATTCAAAATATTTTTCTTGACGAACAATATGTAGTAGTGTATAAGAACTTTGATACAATATATTGATTAATTGCTTTAGAATTTTCTCTTTTTCAGTGAGTTGAAAGTGTGAGCAGTGGTGATGATAGTTGAAAGGGGGTGAAGTTTAATGGCAACAAAGAAGAAAGCTACGAAGAAGAAAGTACAGAAGAAAGGCTGTTGTTCGAAGTAATAACAATCACTTTCTAGGTGGGAAGTGGGAACTAGCTCCTTTCTGATGAAGGTCTCCCTTTTAGGGAGACCTTCATTTTAAAAGAACCCTTTCGGTCATAAATATTCTGAATTTATATAAATTTTCTATTGACAAATAAGTTATTTGAAATAAATTATAGTGATTAAAACGCTGCATTTCTTCTTTTTTCATGAGTGAAGTGAAAGTTCATGGATGTAATTACTGCAATAAATGAACGAACGAGTATAAGGGGCTTTAGCAAAAAGCCTGTTCCACGTGAGGCAATTGAGCAGTTGCTGGATGCAGCACGCAGGGCTCCCTCAGCTTCAAATCAGCAGCCCTGGAATTTTGTGGTGGTCACGGGAGAGGTAAAGGAAAAACTGGGAGAAGAAATTTTATCGTCTTACAAAAAACGTGGCACGCACTACGATCCCTCAGGTAGTAAAACCATTCCCCGTCTCTATCTGGAGAGAACTAAAAAGCTCTTGAAAGGGATACGACCCTATCTGGAGAAGATGGATAAGCAGGTTGTTCCTTTCATAGAGGAGGGGAGCTGTCTTTTTTACGGAGCACCGGTGCTGGTGCTTGTCACCATGGATAAGGTTCACCCTCACAGCAAGCTGATCGATATAGGGTGTGCGGTTGAGAATTTTATCCTTACCGCTCACCGCAAAGGGTTGGGGACGTGTGTTATTGCCATGATTCTAATGTTTGAAGGGTTTATCAAGGAGCGTCTTGGGATTCCAGATTCTATGAATATCGTGGTGGGAATTGCTCTCGGGTACCCTGACGGGGACGTGCCAGTCAATGCCTTTAGAGCGTCCAAAGAAGAGCTGAGCACGATGACGCAGTGGATAGGGTTTGAGTAGATTCAGCAATTGATAGTGGTAGAAGGCTGGTTGGACTGAAACATTATTTCAACAATACAGGAGAGTAAAGGAGGTAGTGATGTTAAAATCTAATCTTGTTGAAAAGGTTGCGAAGGAATTAAACATGAGTAATGATGTGGCCCAGCTAACAATCGATGCGATCTTCGATGCCATGACCGAGGCCCTATGCAGAGGAGAGGGGATTGAGATTCGCGGATTTGGCAGCTTCAGCATCCGGAACTATCCAGCCAGAGAAGGAAGAAATCCCAAGACCGGTGAAACAGTGAGCGTGCCTACCCGAAAAAAACCTTTCTTTAAAGTGGGGAAAGAGTTAAAAAATAGGGTTAATAGTTTATAGCTTCCTGCCGATACACAAAGTATGTTATAGTATCAGTAGAACTAGGGAGTGGAGCATAGTATAGTTACGCAGCTTTTCTTGCTTTCCCTATAACTTACCTTTTCCATTCTTGTATACAATCTTACTTCAATTAGCCAAAAGTAGGAATATGCTTTTCCGATGGGTAGAGACTATTTCAATGAAGAGGAGCGATGGGTAACCACTGCTAAAGGACCTTTACCTGAAGAAAGGGAGGTTACCACACTTCCTCCTCGAAGGAAGTCTCGCGTCTCAATAAATATTATTCTCTTTATACTGACGGTTGGCACAACTCTTTTTGCTGGTGCCCTGCATCAGGGAGTAGACCCCCTCAGGAATCCTTCAGAATTAATAAAAGGTCTGCCTTTCTCCGCAGCCCTCTTATTTATCCTTCTTGCTCACGAAATGGGTCACTACCTCACCTCAAAGAAATACCATATCGATGCTACCCTGCCTTATTTCATCCCCGCACCAACGATTATAGGAACTTTTGGTGCATTGATTAAAATGCGCTCTCCCATATACGGCAAAAGGGTACTATTTGATATCGGCGTGGCGGGTCCGCTTGCCGGTGTGGTGGTTACCATACCCATTTTGATTATTGGTCTCAAGCTCTCGTTGGTAAAAGAGCTTGGGACTCCTCTGGAGGGAGAGATGATGTTGGGAACTTCTATCTTTCTCTCAATGATGACTAAGATGATCTTGGGTAATCTTCCCGATAGTTGTCATATTATTCTCCATCCCTTGGGTTTTGCAGGATGGATAGGGCTCCTGGTCACCTCACTCAATCTCATGCCGGTTGGTCAGTTAGATGGTGGACACATTGCCTATGCGGTGCTGGGGAGAAAGGCAGAACTTGTTTCGAGGCTGGTGTTAGTTGCCTTGCTGGGATTGGGGCTTGCAGGGGCGCACATGTGGATGCTCTGGGCGATACTGCTTATCTTTATCATGAGGGTGAGGCATCCAGTGCCTTTAGACTACGATATCCCTCTCGATAGGAAGAGAGAAATAATAGGTATCATTATGCTCATACTATTTATCGTGACTTTTATTCCGTTTCCTTTTGGCAAACAATAACAGGTGTCAGGGAATAGGGGGGGATGAGGGGAATAGATTTTTGATTTTAGGACTTCAAATGTGTGATCTCAGATGTGAGATGAGAGATGTTGCGAGTTACGGGTTGGGGGGCATCAGATTGGGGATTGCGAATTTCGGATTGCGGACTTCTGACTTCTAGGTAATAAGTTTCAAGTACTGAAAGCTTGGTGTTGAGTACTGACTGACGAGTAACGAGAGATGAAAAATGAGGGCTCGAGAAATATAATTTCCATGAGCAAGAAAGTGAGCATTTCTAAATTAATGAGATTCAGCATCATCATTTTCTGGATGGTGATGATGGTACTACTTATTCAAAAGAACTACTTTTCTCTCTATGGTGATTACCTTAAGCCCAGCTATGCTGCGGGTCAAATGCGCCCCAAAGAGGAATGGATGGGGGTGTACTGGGGTAAGGATAAGGTGGGGTATACCGTTTCCACCATTAAGAAAAAAATGAGAGGCTATGAGATATTTGAACAGGCGCTCATGGATCTCACAGTAATGGGAACACCCCAGAGGATAGACACTCACTTAACTTCGCAGGTTGATGAGAGTTTCACCCTTAGGTCGTTTGAATTCAGACTGTTCTCTAACGTTTTTAGCTTTAAGGCAGGTGGAAAGGTTAAGGGAAATGAGCTCCTTGTAGAACTTGTATCAGGGGGAACTACTACGAAGAGTACTATCCCGCTCAAGGAAATTCCCTGCCTCTCAAGTTCGCTCAAACCATTGCTTCTTGCTCAGGGCTTGTCCGAAGGCACACGTGTTACCTACACAGTATTTGATCCCTCTACCATGAGTACCACTCCTGTGGAGGTAGTGGTGGAAGGGAAAGAAACCGTTTCCTTAAAAGATAAAATGTTTAAATGCTATCGCCTACGCAGCTCATTTAAAGGGATTACGCTGAGGTCGTGGATCGATGAGGATGGCAATACCATAAAAGAAGAAAGCCCGCTCGGTTTGATCCTGGTGAAGGAGAGCAAGGTTGATGCGCTCACAGAAAATTGGAGTGAGAAGACCAAAGATATCATTGCTGCCAGTGCCATCCCGGTGACCAGAGCAATCTCCATACGGGAACCTTCCTACCTTACCATCAGATTGAAGGGTATTAACTTAAAGGAGTTCAATCTCTCTCAGGGGAGACAAAAGCTTCAGGGCGACCTATTAGAAGTTGTTAAGGAGCAACTTTCAGGATTTACCACCTACGCCATTCCCTATGACCGGGGTAATATGACAGAGCACCTTAGCTCCACCACCTTTATCCAGAGCGATGATCCGCTCATCATAACGCAGGCAAAGGAGATTGTGGGCAGTGAGAGGAACGCAGTGGAAGCGGTGAAGCTCATCAAGGGATGGGTATATAACACTATTGAAAAGAAGCCTACGCTCAGCATTCCCAGTGCACTGGATGTATTGAAGATGCGGGTAGGTGACTGTAATGAGCACGCAACACTTTTCGTTGCGCTCTGCAGGGCACTGGGCATTCCGAGCACCCTCTGTGTGGGTATTGTGTATAGCCAGGGGAGTTTCTACTACCATGCCTGGTCAGAGGTATTTGTGGGCCGTTGGGTGAGTGTTGATCCCACCACGAACCAGATGCCTGCTGATGCAACCCATATTAAGTTTGTCGAGGGCGGGTTGGATAAGCAGCTTGAGATTATTAAGCTCATAGGAGTGCTCAAACTGGAGGTGGTGGATTACTCATGATTCAGTTGATGGACTTGCGCAAGCGGTTTGGAAATCTTGTCGCCGTCGATAGCATTACGCTCACGGTCGAACCAGGAGAGGTGTTTGGTTTCCTGGGACCCAACGGTGCGGGTAAAACCACCACCATCAAGATGATGGCAGGTCTGATTCAGCCCACCAGCGGGAGGATAGTGATTCATGGGTGGGATTTGGCGGAACATTCCCATGAGGCCAAGAGGGTGGTGGGATTCATACCGGACCGGCCTTTCCTCTATGAGAAATTGACGGCGCTGGAGTTTATGAAATTCATTGCGGGGTTGTATAATCTTTCCTCCAATGGGGTCGAGGCCAGGATGAACTACCTCTTTGAGCTCTTCGGTATTGATGAGTGGAAGGATGAATTGATTGAGAGCTATTCCCATGGCATGAAGCAGCGGCTGGTGATGGCAGCTGCCTTCATTCACCACCCCAAGGTGATCATCGTTGATGAACCCATGGTGGGCCTTGATCCGCAGGGGGCAAAGTTGGTGAAGGAGGTATTTCGAGAATTTTGTAGTGAGGGGAACACCGTATTCATGTCAACCCACACCCTAGAAATTGCCGAAGAGGTGTGTGACCGCATCGCCATCATTCAGGAGGGGAGGATTATTGCAGTTGGCAATATGAGAGAGCTAAAGGAAAAGGCGGGCAGTGAGGATAAGAGATTAGAGTCTATCTTCTTTAAGCTTACCGGTGGCGAGGATGTGAGGAAGGTGGTAGAGGCGCTCAAGCGTTAGGGTAGGTAGTCGTGAGAGAGATAGGTACTCTTTTAAAAGCTAAAATTCTTTCTTATAAAAACTCCTCGCAGGGGGAGGATACTAAATACCTCCTGCGCTTCGTTGTATTTTTTATCGTCGGTGTGATTTTCTGGTGTGGAATCTTTCTGATATTCTTCAAAGTATTGACTTATTTTTCCCGCATCGAGGTGATCGGGACACTGCTCGCTTCCAGACTGCTCTCCATGGTTTTTTTGACCATTTTTTCTCTCTTGATTTTCAGTAACGTCATTACTGCACTCTCTACCTATTTTCTCTCTGATGACCTGCAACTGCTCAACTCACTTCCCCTGGTGCCAGAAAGTCTCTACGCGAGCCGGTTTGTAGAAACTATTGCCCACAGTTCCTGGACCGCCATCCTGTTCAGTTTGCCAGTCTTTTTTGCCTATGGCTTGGTGTATAATGCGTCACTCGCCTACTACCTCACCTTGGTAGCGGTGGTGATCCCCTTTCTGTTCATCTCAGCTGCGCTTGGGATTATTCTCATCCTGGTTTTGGTACACACCTTTCCTGCCCGTCGCTTGAAGGATATCATACTGCTCGCCTCCATTGTGCTGGTGGGAATGGTGTTTCTTTTTATCAGGTTCCTCAAGCCCGAGAGGCTGGTTGACCCGGAGAGCTTTTACCTGGTCATGGATTACATTACAGAATTGAAGGTGCCTACTTCTCAGCTCATTCCAAGTCAGTGGGCAACCAATGCACTATCTCCTTTTCTTTTTGATTATCCTGAAGGCTCACTCTTCTCTATCCTTCTGCTCTGGAGCACCGGACTGGCATTGGCGGTGATAGGGGAATGGGTGTTTAAAAAGATTTACTGTGATGCGTGGTCGAAGGCGCAGGAAGCGAGGTCAGCTAAATTGACTCGCTCAAGGCTGTTAAACCGTGCCTTGGAGGCAGTGGTTAGGTCCTTACCCTCACAAGTGCAGGTGGTGGTGCTCAAGGATATCAGAATGTTTTTGCGCGACACCAACCAGTGGCCCCAACTGTTTCTCATCTGCGCACTCGTGATCATCTATATCTACAACTTTAGTGTGCTACCCCTGGAGAAGTCACCCATGCCAACCTTCTATCTCCAGAATTTGATTTCCTTTATTAACCTTGGGTTAGCTGCATTTGTGATTTCAGCAATCGCGGTACGTTTCACCTTTCCCAGTATCAGCCTGGAGGGGAAATCGTTCTGGATTCTTAAGTCCTCGCCCCTGGAGCTCAGGAAACTTTTGTGGAGTAAATTTTGGGTCAACTTCTTCTTTCTGTTGATTCCCGCAGAGATTTTAATCATCACCACTGACCTATTGATGAATGCGACCCAGTTCATGATTTGGCTCTCAGCCATTACCATGGGGTGTATGACCTTTGGTATCACCAGTATGGGGATAGGGTTGGGTACCTACTTTCCGCGGTTCAAGGTAGAAAACGTATCACAGATCGCAACAGGTTTTGGTGGCATGGTGTATATGATTACTGCGATTTCCTTTATAGGTGTGGTGGTCATCCTGGAGGCACGACCCGTATATCTTTTCTTTATGTCCAAATTTAAAGGTCTCCCCTTGACGAGAGTAGAGGTAGCAGAAATTGCGGTCCTCCTCTCGGTGGCGTTAGCGTTGAACCTGTTTGCCTTTCTCCTGCCTATGAAGTTAGGGGTCAAAAAGCTCACCCGTCTGGAAGTCTAAATAGATTACTTGGGATCATAATTTAAGGGGTTAGATTCTAACACCTATAACTCTGAGAATTTATCTATCTTTGGTTCGTGTTTAAAAGTAGAGTGAACCATCGCAGTTAGTTTGATGGAGTGTCTCCGTTAAATCAGAAACTCGAAGTACGAAATTCGAAACAAACCTCAATATCAAATGTTCAAAACATTGTAGATTAATTCATACTGTTTTGAATTTGTGATTTTAGTCATTTGAGATTGTTTCGGAATTCGAATTTGGTATTTCGTGTTTTTTATGCCTTGGGATTCGGTACTTGGAAATTGGGGCTTATAATGAGTACGGGAGTATACGCGTACTCAGAATACAGGGTGTGGTTCAGGGCTGACAAACTTGAGCCCGAAGCGGTAGCCGCCTGCCGGAAGCTTTTTTATCCAGGTGAGGTGGGCTCGGTACTTAAGTATTTTTCCCTCGTGCATTAATTTCATCTCGAAGGGCAATGCTTCAGAGAGCTCAAAACAGATTCCCCCTTCGGAGAGGTTAATCCCTTTAGCTTTGACGATATCAAAATCTCCTATGAACTCGATATCTCCATGGAACGCCCCGCGAGGAGGACGAGTGATTAATTCCCGTGGGGTAACTTTCCCCTCGGTGTCTGAGGCAGCGCTTTCCAAATCACGTTCCTCTACCAGTTGACGCAGCTCTTCAAGCTCTTCATTAAGGTGAGATTTTTTACTATTCTGCAAATCCTTCATATCACAATCTCCTCTGTAGGTATCCTGTGTATTTCAAGATAATGGGGTATGGTAAATGCTCAAGGACGAAATTGAAACTAGTAATTATTTTTTAAGAGCATAAAATATGTGACATGTCATTGCGAGGAGCGTGATTCCTCGCTTAGGAAGATAAAATTCACAGATAGCGTGTCATTGCGAGGTTGCGAAAGGCAACCGAAGCAAACTTAAGTAAAAGCTCAGAACAGACTCTGCAATCTCAAAAGCAGCTATAAAATGGAATTGCTTCGCTTCGCAATGACCATGCGTAGTTTTGCAATATTTAATGCTTTCGGTAGTAACTTATTATTATCTAATAGATAAATTGCCCCTGTCAAGAATAATTGCCATGATGGTGAACATTACTACTATTCAGTGCTTCAGCTTTGTCCAGTTTTTAATGATTTGAATAATTTCCCTCACATAGGCGCACTCGCACTTTGCAGGACAGGGGTTAAGCTTGCATTTATCCACGCAGTACTGAGGGCATTCATGGGTACCAGTGAAGCGTTCAGAGTAGATAGGCCCATCGTAAAGGTCTTTGAATTTACCTGCTTCAATTGCTAGGGTAGTGCAACATTGATTGTGATTGAAAAGGAACGCACCAAGTTCAAGATGCTTGAAATTTACCTGATAGCCTATCATCTCGAGTAAAGGATCACTGAGAAATTCATCTCGTGTTGCCCAGGTAGAGCTACAGAATGAGCACTTTTTAAAAATGGGAGTTGGCTGAGTGCCGACATAACTCATGTTTCATTTACCCTCCTGGCTTTCTTCACTCTTCACATGGAGATGTTAGTACTATACTTTCCATTTAATAAAAGTAGTATCGGAATTTAAAAGTTAATCTTAAAGGGTTTCTGTACCATGAAGAGTAGTGTGCTTCCATCTATAGATGAGGGGACGTCCATTGGTAAATCAGTAATCATAAAACATTGCAAGAATGTAAATCTTTCGTTTGCAAGGGTGCGAATTGATCAGGTGGGACGATTGGGACTTTTTACTCATTTGTCGTAGTGTTGAGAATATCAACCCCTGTTTTGAGCAATAGATAGAGGTACCCTATATCGTCATCAGTTAGGTCTACGGGGTCTTCATCATCTGATTGTTCAAACAAAGTTTCAAGTATATACTTCATAATAAATGGTTGCTCTGAAACCTGGGTCTTGGCAATCCTGTCATAAAATTTATCATGAGCGCCTTCCAGCCTTTGCATAAGCTTTTCATTGGATTCATAACAGTTAATGATTTTATCAGGTGAAATTGATTTGATTTTTTTGCCGAAACCTTTTTGAAACATTCGATACACAGTAAAAAGCATATAGAGCGCAAGTCCCTTAACCTCTTGATCAACTTCATCAGTGAATTCCAGAATAAAAGAGAGAAGCGCCGGCTGTTCCTTCCCCAGCTTTTGCATCTCTCTTTTAATTTGACTTGGTGTGAATCCAGAGACTTCCTGCCATATTTCTTCAACCACATATTCATCTATGGGTTCCATGCTATTTTCCCTCCCGTTTGGATTGATTAGCTATGAGGAACTCTCATGTTTGAGTCAACACGTTTAAGTGTGGTAAAAAATATGTTCCCCTTTACTTTAGCATCTTTATTGGTAATGAAACTAACGGAGCTACGTCCCGTCCTATTAGCAATGCTTCTCTTTAGCCTATAGTTTCTGAGAAGTAAGCATTATCCCAAAGCTCATTTCCTGCTTCAAACCCATCTTTTAAATCAACAAACGTGCTTAGTAGCGCACTCTTAGAAAATCGTTTGATCTCTTGAACAACTGTTTCCACAGAATTCTTTTCATCTGACTCCAGATATAAGTGTACATGGTCTGGGGCAAGCCCAAGCAAACTCACCAACCCTCCCACCAGCTCACTACACTCCAAAAAAGTATTGTGAAAGAAATCAAAAAAATCATCGTTGGGCATAAACACAGGTCCCCTATAAATTACATTCCAGGCAAGATGGTATTTGAGTTCCATGTACACACCATCTGGATCTCTTTCCAATTTCTGTAAAGCCAATGCCCTCTCATACTTGATCTTATCCTGGCGCAGTAATTTTTGTAAAGATGTTCCTTGGAGATCACCTGTAGGACGACACGATAGATCCGTGACTTTTTTTACTGATGGACTGGCCAATTTCAGCCTTGGCTGGTAGGCATGGCACCTAAAATTTACCGGATTTTGTATGCACCGATTCAAATGGCATAAAACTTCCTCGTGAAATTCTAGCTCCCGGCAGAATTTACACTTGCCAGGTATGTTTGACATCACTGACTTTGCACATGCGTGGCATTTTTCAGGTAGTTCATTTGAAACTGACATTTTTTCTTATCCAGTTTTTTTTCTTCGCCTAGCACCCCAAGGCAATATGGATAAAACATAATTAGCTGAACCGCTTAAAAGTCAAACCTAACAATTCTTATGGAAAGTGTAAAGGGGAAGTTTTTAAGGGATGCAGAATGCCACATGAAAATATTTGTGGGATTCTGTGTCAGGGCTGGCTTGGTTTTTAGAGGATGAATTGGATTAGAATTCTCCGTGTTCTTTAATAAGTTGCCTTAGAACCTACGTTCCGTCCTACTGGATATTGTTTATTTTATACCGTACCATCTCCGCACTACAAACTTTTGTTTTCCCGCACTAGTTTCTTCACTATAGTTTTCAACGGAGATTCTTTCTTGTAGCGTTTCATCTATCACTTCTTTAAGCTTACGGATTCTCACACCACCCTGGTTTCCTCCCTGTTGCGTATCGTAATCCAGACGGCTCTCTATAGTGCGCTCTTTATCAAGTACGATAATCAGATGTCCTGCCCATACCATTAGATCGAGCGGCTCAAGTATCTTAATGATCTGCTCAGTGTTCAATCCAGCTATCTTCACTGGTTCTCCAAAAGACACCAGTGAGCTGGTATTCCTGGGTGTGCACCCATTGGTTGCTTCATAGAGGAGACCGGAACAATCAACCCCTTGCTGTATCCACTGTGCTTTTACCTCTTGGCTCAAAAGGGAAGAGGGTGGATAAAAGGAAAGCATCTGTGAAATACCCTCTTTGTAGTTACCACCCCATAGGTACCTGCTTCCTTCGGCAGAGAGGAGGTTTTTTATAATAGCTTCCTTGGTGGGAAGTATCTTTGGTCGGGGTACTGGCTCACGATCTGTTGTGGTCACGAACCTACTGTCTATAAAGTACCCTCGTGTTGAAGGGTAGGGATACTCATTGGTGGTGATCTTATAAATGGTTGCGTTCCCTTTTTTAATGGTATCTTCTATCTTAAAAGCTGTGTGTGGTAAGGCGATAAATTCTACCTCACGGATTATTCCGGTCTTATCAAGATGCAGTGTCTTGCCATCCTTGCCGCCAAATACGAAGTGAAAATCAGGTGTGTGTAGTACCGGCGTGGGTAACTCCGCAACTGCAAAGCAAGAGTAGTTGCCTTTGGCTGGGTGCTGTTCCAGAGAGCCAGTTGGAACAATAAGAAACACCATGGTGAAAAGTAACGGACTTGTCATCTGAAATGGTGAAAGGTACGTACTAGCGGTTTATAATAGTACTGAGCGCCTTTGTTATTTGATTTATTGGTATGGGTTTAGTTAGGTAACGTACATTATATTCTTTAAAAAAGTCGATGTGATCGGTTGAGCCTGTGTAGAATAGGAAACGTGCCCCCACTGTGGGATCCATGGTAGTGGCGTGCGTATAGAACTCAATGCCATTCATCATCGGCATGTCTACATCGCTAATAATGGCGTACTGCACTCTTACACTAGTGAAGTAGGTTGTATTAAAACATGTTGATATGGAGCCAATCACTATAATAGTTCACTAAGAGAGCTTTCGCTGTCAAGGATAATTTCAAAGGTGATGAGATCTTTAGGTAGTACTTTTTTATCTGTGGGATGAGTTTACCTGAACTACCACAGATTTTAATGGGAGTTAAGCATTCAAAAACTTTACCAACTCAACCATCGCAATTTTTGAACACTTTTTATAGTAAAAATTAAGGAATGCATGGTGGGCATCAGGGTAGCTATCGCGTGGAAAAAAGAGGGATGTGTGAAGGACCTGGTGCTCTTTTAAAACTTTTTCCAAAGTGACAGATTGGGGAAAGAGACTATCCCTTTCGCCTGCGCATATAAACACAGGTGGTAGTTTCTTAGATATGTGGTGAATGGGGGAGCTTAGGTAGAGTCGTTTTTTGTAGGTTTCAGGATCAGGACCAAGAAAATCCATGAGGAGCTTCATAAAGGGAAAGCCTGTTGTGATCACCTTTTCGAGATCAACTATGCCATAGAAGAGCACCAGGCCTCTCAGGGATGTCCACTGCATGGTATTTTCTATATCGAACGCATCAAATAGTTCCGTTTTGTGTAAGGCCGTTGCATACCAGCTTGTCAAATAGGCACCTGAAGAATCTCCTGCGAGGAAGATTTTTGTAGTATCTCCCCCGTACTCGTCAGCGTTTTTGATGACCCAGGTGAGTGCGGCTGCCACATCGTGCAGTTGAGCGGGAAAGTTACATTTCGGTGCCAAACGGTAATTCACATTGCATGTCAGGTAATGATGAGAAGCAAGGGTTCGACAGATTCTGGTATAGCTCTCCTTTGAACCTGCCAAAAAACCTCCTCCATGAAAATAAACAACAATGGGGTAAGGGGGGTCAGATGGTGGGATGAGCACATCGAGGACTTGCAATGTATGGTTACCATAAGGGATATTCCGAACAATTTTTCCAACCGGTGGAGGTTGCCAGTTGAAGATACAGGTTCTTCCTACAAAATCTGCAACCGATAAGATTGCCTTTAATAAAAATATATTCATCTGGGTGCTTTTTTAAAAGGACTATACCTATAGGGATGACATGTATCAAAGTACATTATTATTAGAATAGGAATTCTCTCAAAAGGATGTTGGTGACATAGTTCCAGATATCAGGTGGTAAGGTGGGTTGTAGTGTGGGATCGCTGTCATCCGGATCTTTAAAGAGAAAAAGCAATTCGGTAATTCCCGATGCGGTATACGCTGGTCCCTCCACCCACCCATCTCCATCCTTATCAACATAGGGATCTGTTTCCATAACCTCTGAGAGCTCATGGAGAGGGGCGTTCATGGTGAGGGTATCGTTCAGGTGCTCTATGATAAAGTTTGCGATAAGGGTGTGGGCGGTGTAGCCAGGGTGTACCCCATCGAGGGTGAAACTGTTGCCCCGTCCCCATTTACGGTTTAAAGTTTTATCGTTAATGGTGATGCTGATTTTGCCGGTGAGGGCGTCATTAAGGTAGGTAGCACTATCAATCAGATGTACGTGAGTAGTGCTGGTGAGCACTGATTCTTTGACCGCTTCATTGAAACTATCGATGCGCTCCCTAATGTGGTACTGTTCATCTTCCGAGAGCACCATCCCATCTCGTTGCGCGCCATCTCGCTCTAGTATCTGATTTACCTGCGCGACGGAATTCCCTTGGTCAAGAAGGATGTACATGGTTAAAAAGGTGAAAAGTGACACCCGGTCGCCCTTTGAAAAATCAGTGATGGGTGTCCCCGGCTCTGTTACCCGTTTGAACGAGGGGGGGACTGTATAGGTAAGATTTACTTTCTGCAGATAGTACTCCATATCCTCAGAATCAAGGAGGTAGCCCACGGAGATATAGTAGGGGAGGGTGCAGAGGAAAAGCTCGGCATGAGTGGCAAGTGAGGGAACTTCGGTTGCGAGCCGTGTGAGTACTCGATGGTATTGCTCAGCAAAATCATCGGCGTTAGTTAAATTTCGCTCAATTGATGATATGGTATAGGGCTCAAAGGAGATAAGACCGGACTGTTCCCAAAAACGTAGCAACGTGAATAAAAGGGGATTAAGTTCCTGCTCAAGCTGATCAAGTGGAAGGGGTATGTATATAGGGTTGTTGGTACCCAACCCTAACGCTGCATTAGAAGAGTCACTGTTTCCCATCCAGAAAATTACCACTGACTTAGACTGACCGGCCTCGGCTACCTGGTTGAGGAGCCACACTGTTGCATCGAGCTGCGAGACAGGCTTCAGCGCTAGAAGGTTTATGGGATATAACACCTTATCATAGAGGTCATGCAGCCACCAGGGAAACAGACTGTCACCAAGATACTTGCCTGTGAGAAACGATTCATCTACACCGTAACGTTTATAGTATTCTATGCCCTCGAGCGAGTAGATGTCGGATCCCTCCACTCCCAGATTGGTAGGAATGGTGAAGGGAAGCATACGGTTTTCTTCATAGTCAAAAAGCGGTTGAGAGAAACTTACCTCAGCGACCTGCGCGAGGGATTCATATACCTTCTGAAGGTAGGCGTGCTGAGTGTTAGTGGCGTTGTCGGTTGCGTCCATGGTTCCGTGGGTCAGGCTATCTCCCACACCGATCAGCACGATATCTTTAAATGATGGGATGGGGCAGCCAAGCACTGGTGAAGGCGGTGTGGGATCGGCACAGACGGCGCTGGTAAAGGAGAAGAGTGCGAGGATGAGAGATACGATACAACGCATGGTAAGTCCCCTTTGTGATTTGAAAAAAGTTTATAAAAACGCTGCGCGAAACATGGGAAAGAAGGGAAAAGGGCACTCACATAGTAACGCACATCATTACAGTAACATCCTGTTGTCTTGGACAAGGATAGTTCGCGTGTAAAACTGGGTTAACGATACTCGGCCAGCTCCAGTAATATCCCATCCGGGTCGTGAAAGTAGCAAAGTATTTTATGCCCCGCATCATGGGTGATGACTGTGGCAGGTACTACAACCGGTTCACTAATGATTTTTACCCCTGCTTCTTTCAGACGATTGTACTGCCTTCTGTATATCTTCTACTCTCAAGGCGATGTGTCGTACGCCTATGGTAGTAGCCATTGAATTTGCCGAAACCGCGTCCTCGCGAGGGTTGTCGAAACAGAGCAACTCTAGTCTCGGCTCTCCCACCGGTGCCACTATATAGACACCGGTGGCGTTTATACCTTTAAGCCCTATGATGGATTCAATCCAGTCTCCCTTGAGGCGGGCTCTCCGGGTCACTCTGAAACCCAGGACCTCAGTGTAAAATTTTACTGACCGCTCCAGGTCAGACACCACCAGGTTGATGTGGTCTATCGCGTGAATCAATGGCACATTCTCCGTATGGGATGTGTTTTTAACCTATGTGAGAATACGTGTGTAATTTTCTTACAATTGGCAATTTTGTCAAGCATTAACATGGTTAAGATTTATTTCCTTAGTGGCCTGAATTTATACATCTGCTCAAGGATAAAGGCTTTCCTTTTCAGGATATAGCTCGTGGGTCGTGCAGGTGACCACCTGCGGGGATTAGGAAGAACCGCTGCCATCAGCGCTGCCTGATCTCTGCTCAAGGAATCTGCGGAGCAATTAAAATAGTGACGCGCTGCAGCTTCTGCACCAAAAATACCCCTCCCCCATTCTGCACTATTAAGATACATTTCTAAGATACGCTCTTTGCTCCAGAGCTGCTCTATAAGGATTGTGTAGTATGCTTCAAGTATTTTCCTTGCCCAACTATACCCCTGCCAGAGAAAGAGGTTACGTGCTACCTGCATGGAGATAGTGCTCGCGCCTCTCCATCGCTTCTTTTTAGCGTGTTCTTGGAGCGCCTGATCAATCTGATTAAAATCAAATCCGTTGTGAGCTAAGAAGAGCTGGTCTTCTGAGGCGAGCACTGCCTGCTGTAAGAATGGTGAAATTTTAGACAGTGAGCGCCAGGTGTGGTTCATCCCTTCTTTTGTAACCAGCCTGTATACCATGAGAGGAGTAAAAGGTGGGTTGACCAGACTGAAGGTAATCACTTGAATGCTAGTGAAAAAAAATGAGATGGTGAGGAATATAATTGAGTATCTAAGAATTGTTTTCAGAAAATACCTGCGTTTTCTTCTCATAAATTAGGGACAGCGCCTATTTTTCTGTCTTTCGCGGCCTACCGTGCGGTAATGCCTGTAACCTTCGGCCGAATGCCCTCTCCAGCTTTCTAATAAATCCTTCATCACCACAGGGACGCCCGGTCAACGTATTTTTCCTGATATCGTGTATCAACTTTTTCTCTTCCTCCTCACGCAGGTATTTCTTCCAATCTTTTACTTCCGAAAGTAAATAACACTTCGTGGATAAAAGGTCATGTGTAGTTCCAGCAGTATGTGCTCTGGCACTGGACCACGGATACTGCTCTGCCTTTGTTACTATCCCTGACCGAACAGGATTGCTCTCCACATATCGCACCGCGGTGTGCACATGAAGTTCATCAAGTATCGTGGAATAAAATCTTCCTTGCCATAAATGACCGTGTACCTTTCTCCGACGATTAATGTATTGTGCATATCTCATGTGAAGCGTGTTAAAAGTAAGAGCTAGTGAATCTTTCCGTTTCGGCACACACACAAAGTGCACATGATTCTTCATGAGACAATATGCCCATAGCTCAAGTCCATATTTTTCACTGTATATCTTTAACCATTCAAGATACTGTTTATAATCCTTATCAGTCTCAAAAACAGTTTGCCGGTAATTACCTCTCTGGGTAATGTGGTGTGGATGATTTGTTGCAACTGCTCGTGCTATTCGCGGCATGAGGTAAGTGTATACTATGTGTAAGGGCTCTGTCAATAATAAATAGGCGCTGTCCCTAATTTAATAGCGTGCTATATTACATACGATATGTAAAGAAAATGGTAATGGTGGAAGAGTATCCCCCTCCTGAGAAGTATCAACCAATCTGTCTGAAGAGATCGTCTCCGCTTTCATAAATTTTCTAAATGGAGAAAAAAATGTATGCGGGGTTCTCTTTAAGGATTTCAAGAGGGGTTTCTTTTAATCGATAGCTATGTAAGGCCACGCCTGCAGTTTCACAGTCGAAAGTATGATTTTTATAAACTACTGATCAACTGGTAGTTTTCTGGTTGTAGAGGAAGGGGTTTTTTTAATGGATCTGGAGCTCCTTATTTCAACCTGCCCCATGAGGCTGCAGTACTCTGTTATTTCTTAATTTCGACAAAAAGTGCTCCAGGTTTCATCGCTTTGTACTTCTTACAGATAGGGCAAGGATCCGGTGGGCTTTCTCCTTCATAAATATAACCACACGATGTACATCTCCATCTTTTCATAACAGATCATCCTCCCTTCTTGTTCTGAAAGTGTGAGTCCCTACTTACTACAAAAAGGGAACAAACAGGATTCCACGACAGCCATGGGTCATGAATACAATGGTTCAAAGAGGCACCCACTCAGGATATAACATCATTAGTGTTTGCCAGGCGATAGCTTGACGCCACGTCGTTCGTGCGTAATATATGCCTGCAGGGCGGTCATGATGGGATCATCTGCAGCCAGTGGTTTTCCCTCGAGAGGGTTCTGGATGCACCAGTTGATCATTTCGAACAGCGACGCGACCTTCCCGATCTGCTTCTGAAACTTCGGATACGTTTCTGGATGGGTGTTGGCTGCATTTGGATGACACTGGTCGCAGGAGACGGTGTTCGTCCCCAGTTTACTGCTATGGAAGCTCTTCTCACCTTCGATTACGACCGCCAGGAATTCTTGCTCCCATCTTGCCAAATCTTCCTTGGTAAATTCTTCTGCGCGGGGGGCAGGTAGTAACCATACCATACCCACTGCAATCATCACCACTACTATAAGTAATTGTTTTACGCCTTGCATAGCCACCTCCTCATTATCAAAATTATTAATAATGTGTCTGCGGGGGAATCTGATTTTCTAGAGACTGAAACTTGGTATCCATAGGCTGTCCAGACTGGGTATCGAAGACGACGCTTCGATTCTGGTTGTTGGGTAACTGGTAGTGCATGTCCACCTTCCCGGTGTTGACGTTGACGAACTGCCAGCCAGTAGCGTCCCGTTCGAAGAAGGGATCGGCCCGGTTCATCCTCACAGTGAGCTCCGGCAGATCACTTGGTGCTTGCTCGTAGCTATTGGGATAGGGCCAGGGCCATGCCGTCGCCATGACTGCATGGAAGCTGATGTTTCCAATCTGGTTGTACTGGACCTGATGAACATGCCCGTAGATCACGTTAACTTTGTCGAACCGCTTCAGCAGGATCTGCACTTCCTCGGCATCATCGATCCAGAAGTTCCAGCCTTTGTAGATTTTCTGAATCGGCGAGTGTGAGCATACAATGATCGGCGTATCCTTGCTGACCTTATCCAGATCCTTCCTTAACCACTCGCGCTGTTTTTTCCCTACCATGAAGGGCGAGCCCTGAGGGTTATCTAAACGAGCCATGGCAAGCATGCGATCCATTGGGGTCGGCCAGCGCTTGTGCGTCCAGTCATCGTAGGTCAAAATGCTGTTGAGTATTACGAAATGAACACCCTTATGGTCAAAGCTGTACCACTGCGGCCCCAGCTGGGATTCCCAGTATTTCCCGAGATCCAGGTAGTAATCGTGTTCACCCATCACATAGTAGACTTTACTTTGCAGTTTGGACAGCAATTCCAAACCATGGTCAATCTCTTCCTTCTTTCCCAGTTGCGCGATGTCGCCACCGTAAATTATGAAATCAGGTTTCGGCGTCATCAGGTTGACCTCGGCGACCGAGCGAATCAGACCCCGATCCCAATTTCGCACAAATTTGTTCTCCTTGGTGCAGGTAATGTGCGAATCTGAAATGTAGGCGAAAGTAAAATTCTCTTTCGCACTGCCGGCCCCGAATGCAACCTTCACTAGGCTCACCGGCAACGCGCTTGTCATTACGAGTGCACCGGCTCCTTTTAAAAACTCACGGCGATTAAGGTTTCTCATGATTTCCTCCTTCTGGCATTCGTGCGCCTCACCTTGGGGCTATTGTTTGGCAAAATCTGGGCTGGTGAGCACCTTTAAAAACTCCACCAGATCAGCTTCCTGTTCTTTGCTGAGGTTCAGCGGTCTAATGCCCCCGTCCAGATAAGGGGAAAGGGGATCGGTCTCCTTGAGCCTGCCGCCGTTATTATAAAACTGCACCACCTCTTCGAGATTCTTGAGGCTTCCGTCATGCATATAGGGGGCGGTCTTATCGATATTGCGCAAGGTGGAAGTTTTAAATCCACCTAGGTCCTGGAACGTTTCCGATATGGCAAAACGTCCCAGTTCAGATGTATTCTCTTTAGTCAAGACTGCAACATCAACCGAAACGCCCTCTTGCTTTGATTTAAGAAAGGTTTTCACCACGTCTTCTTCCTTGTTTGCCATTCGGGCAAAGCCGACGCCAATGTTGTGGAAACGATTATCGGTAAAGAGCGCCTGGGTCTGTTCGATGACATGACAGGAGACACAGCGTCCCTGCCTGCGGAAGATCTCCAATCCACGTATGGCAGCAGGACTCATCGCCGTTTTGTCACCGCCATACTGGTACCGATCAAACGGAGAATCGCCAGCGATGACCGTGCGCTCAAACGCAGCGATCGCCTGTTCAACCTCTATCATAGTGATCTGATCGCCTTTCTTGCCGAAAACCTTCTTGAACAGTTTGACGTATGCGGGGTCAGTGCGAACAATTTTTAAAATGGGGTCGTGATTTGCTAATCCCATTTCCACCGGGTTGATAAATGGCTGGGCCGACTGTGCCTCTAGGGTAGGCTCGCGTCCATCCCAGAACTGGCTCCGCATATAAGCCGCATTTATCACGGTTGGCGCGTTTCGTGTACCCTTGAGTCCGTTAATTCCCTCCGATACCGGCAGGCGATCCGTAAATGCCTTATCCTTTTTGTGGCAGGTTGAGCAACTTATCAGCCCGGTGGTGCTGAAACGCGCGTCATGAAAAAGTTTATCACCTAATGCAATCTTCTCCGGTGTTTGGGGATTGTCAGCAGGAATTGGAAGCGGCGGTAAGCCCTGCGGTTGGGCCGCAAAAGCGGTAAAGTTGATGAGTAGAGTAATCACGATTACTGCATAAAAGACATTGCATCTCATATGATTCTCCCTCCTCTTATATGTTGGATTTTAGGATGATAGGATTTACTAACCAATTATCAAAAATTGTTTATTAGAGTAGTGCTGATCACCTCCTTTATTAAAGCACTTACCAATAAAAAACCCTTTCCCTGTTGCACGTTATTGCATCCACTTCTCTTGCCGTTCAGTGCAGATTTCTTTTGCCTTTGCCCTTATCTCATCCTGATTAATCCACAAGGTCTTAATGATAAAGGTATCAATTACCTGGCCACCTCGTGAGTTGATGATGCTGCTATACTCGTCGAGCGTTTTCTGGCTCATCCTTCCTGAGGCAACGCCGAAGAGAACTATCTTCTTACCAGTAAAATCTGTGCTGTTAATAAAGGTATTGATGGCCGGGGTAAGCTTTACCCCCCACCCAGGGGATCCGATGATGAGCAGGTCATAATCTTTAACATCTACTATTTTGGGTGAAATTTCAGTGATAGGATTTTTCTTGGCATCAATCATCCCGCCGATAAATCCTTTGATACCTGACCGGTCTTTTAAATCCTTTATTTCCTGGATAGTGCATCCCAAAGTGTCCTTAATACTTTCAGCAATAGCCTTGGTATTACCAGTTCTGGAATAGTAGACAACGAGGACCTTTGGTTTTTCTGGTAGTGCTTGTTCCTGCTGGGCGGGCTGATTTTTTTCCTGAGAAATGGATGGTCTTTCAAATGCGGTAAGGCAGAGTACTGTTAACAAATATATTGTTGCGATACAAGGATATCTCATGGTCTACCTCCATTTGATAGTATTAATTTAATATGATTAATATAACTTACTCCTAAAATCTTTGCAATCATCTTTTAGTGCTGTTATCTTGAAAAATATACTGGTTGTGTTATCATCGAAAAAAGTAATGAGTGGTGAGAAGAAGATGTGAGATGTGGGATACGGGATCTGCGATAAAGAAATTATGAATTGCGAATTCAGGGATTGAGGAATTGTGAATTGGAGGGAATGTTTTGAAATTTGTAGAGAAGGTAAAACAAACGATCAGTAAGTATCAGATGCTGGAATCGGGTGATAGAGTCATTGTAGGTGTGTCGGGTGGCCCTGATTCGATGGCGCTTCTCTACGTGCTAAACCAGGTAAAAGAAAAATATCGTCTCAAGCTCAAAATTGCCCACTTAAATCATGGGTTCAGGGGTGGAGAAGCTCGAAAAGAAGCAGGATTTGTGGAGAGGATGGCTCAAAGACTAGGGTTGTCCTGTGAGGTGAGGGCAGTGGATGTGCCTTCATACAAAAGAGAGAAATTACTTTCTGCTCAAGAAGCTGCCCGAATAGTACGATACCAATTTTTGGAAGAGGTGAGAAAACAGTTCCGCGCTTCAAAGATTGCCCTGGGGCATAATGCCAATGACCAGGCAGAGACATTAATGATGTGGCTGCTGAGGGGTACCGGACTTAAGGGACTTGGTGGCATTCCACCAGTGCGTGAAGGGGTAATTATAAGACCCTTAATTGAAACTGACAGGGAAGAAATCGAAGCATTTATCAAAGAGAAGAAAATACCCTTTGTGGTGGATAGCTCTAATCTTAAAACAGATTATTTAAGAAACAGGCTCAGGCATGAGGTTTTTCCTTTATTACAGAAGCACTATAACCCTCAATTGATTAAAACACTAGTTCAGACTGCCTCACTCTTGAGGGCAGAAGATGAGTATTTAGAACGTGTTGCTCAAGAAGCGCTTAAAACGATAGGGATAGTACGGGAAAGAGAAGCAGTGAGTATTGATGTTACGCACCTTTTGAAATTACCTTCTGCTATACAGTTGAGGTGTTTAAGAGCTGCTCTGAAAAAGGTGAAGGGAAATTTGAGGCAGATTGGTTCCACCCATCTTTACGATATCCTGAAGATTGTTGCCAACGAAAAACCGCACAAGGTACTAAAGCTTCCGCAGGGCATCAGCGTAGAAAAATCATACAATAATCTTATTATAGGATTTCACCAGTCTGCCCCCCGGCCTTTTTATTATCACTTCACTTCTATCCCTGACCGTGTGATAATTAAAGAAATTGGGAAGGAGATACTATTCAAAGTAGTGAAGGGTAATGAAAAGGCAATCAATAAAAACGATTTTCACATCGCGTGGCTTGATCTTGATAAACTAACGTTCCCCCTCACTATTAGAAATATGAAGCCTGGAGACAGGTTCCAGCCACTGGGGATGAAAGGTGAGAAAAAGATTAAAGATTTCTTTATTGATGAGAAGGTACCGCTTTTAAAGAGGAAGTGTGTTCCACTGCTTTTCTTTGGTGATATCATGGGGTGGGTAGGGGAAATGAGAATCAATCATCGCTTAAGGGTGAAAGAAGACACTAAGAAGATTCTCAGAGTAGAGATTGAAAAGTACTGAGTGATGAGGATACTAGATACTGGATTTGAGATTTAGGATCTGTGATGTGGGATGTGCGATATGAGATTTGGAATTAGTAATTGAGGGATTGAGAAATTGGAAATTCCTGAAATATGATATTTAAAATTGAAAATTTAAAATTTGGATTTTTAGAATGCTGGCTACTAGCTTCTGGCTGCTGATTCCTGATCTTTACAATTCCTTCATCAGACGCATTCTAGAACTTATGGATTTAATGGTAGTTTTTGAGACAATTCGTTTGCCGAATTAAAGTGTTTGTGATAAAATAAAAATTCAATTATCTTCAAAGAGAGGTGTGCATTGAGCTCAGTTCAAAAAAATATTGCCCTCTGGTTGAGCGTGGTACTGGTTTTTGTGCTCTTGATTAATTTATTCAGCCAACCACGCGTGGGTCAAGAACAGATTAATTTTACCGAGTTTCTTAATCTCCTGGAAAAGGGTGAAATAAGTGAGGTGCACATTCAGGGAGATTATATCAAGGGGACATTCGTCAATGGAAAGAAATTTAAAACTTATAACCCTGGATATACCAAACTCATTGAGGATTTAAGAAGTAAGGAAGTAGTTATTGTGGGAGAGGAAGAAAAGCAATCACCGTGGACTACCATACTGATCAGTTGGCTTCCCATGATTGTAATCATTGCCATCTGGATTTTCCTGATGAGGCAGATGCAGGCTGGTGGTGGGAAGGCGATGTCGTTTGGTAAAAGCAGGGCTAAACTGCTGACCGAGCAACAGCAGAAGGTTACCTTTGAGGATGTTGCCGGAATTGATGAGGCGAAGGGGGAGCTGGAAGAAATCATTGCCTTCCTCAAAGACCCCAAGAAATTTACCCTTCTGGGTGGACGGATTCCCAAGGGTGTCATCTTAATGGGCGCTCCGGGAACTGGAAAGACATTGCTTGCCAGAGCCATTGCTGGTGAGGCGGGTGTTCCCTTCTTTAGCATCAGTGGTTCAGATTTTGTAGAGATGTTTGTGGGAGTAGGGGCTTCGCGGGTGCGTGACCTTTTCATACAGGGGAAGAAACATGCCCCGTGTATTATCTTTATTGATGAGATTGATGCAGTGGGCAGGCATCGGGGGGCTGGTCTCGGTGGTGGCCATGATGAGAGAGAACAGACTTTAAATCAACTGTTGGTTGAAATGGATGGGTTTGAGTCTAATGAAGGTGTAATACTGATTGCTGCCACTAACCGCCCTGATGTATTAGATCCCGCGTTGCTTCGCCCTGGAAGGTTTGATCGCCGGGTGGTGGTAACACTGCCTGACATCAAGGGTCGGAAGGGTATTTTAGAGGTACACACCAAGAATAAACCTCTGTCTGACGATGTAAATTTAGAAGTGATTGCCAAAAGCACACCCGGGTTTTCTGGTGCGGATCTCTCAAATCTGGTTAATGAGGCAGCGTTGATGGCTGCCCGTGACGACAAGAAGAAGATTGACCGTGTAGACTTTGAAGTTGCCAAGGATAAGGTGTTGATGGGGGTGGAACGCAAGAGTATGATCATTAGCCCTGAAGATAAAGAGAACACCGCCTACCATGAAACAGGCCACGTGCTGGTTGCCAAGTTGATACCGGGAACGGACCCCATTCACAAGGTGACCATTATCCCTCGTGGGTGGTCATTGGGGCAGACCCACTATTTGCCCGATGAACGCTACACCAAGCAGAAAGAGTTTCTTTTGGGCGAGATTGCGGTGCTCTTAGGGGGAAGGGCGGCGGAGGAGATTATCAATAAAGATGTAAGTACTGGTGCGGGCAATGATCTGGAGAGGGTAACGGATCTGGCGAGAAAGATGGTGTGCGAGTGGGGGATGAGCGAGACGTTGGGGCCACTTACCTTCGGGAAGAAGGAAGAGCAAATATTCTTAGGGCGTGAGATTGCTCAGCACCGTGATTACAGTGAAGCTACCGCGGTAAGAATTGATGAAGAAGTGCGAAAGATCGTTCTGGTAAATTACGAGCGAGCCACAAAACTGCTCAATGAAAACCTTGACCTCCTCCACCATCTTGCCAAAGAACTTCTGGAGAAGGAAGTGCTGGATAACGTCGAAATAGAAACCATTGTCCGAAAGTACCGCCCTGATAGCCAAGAAACTGATGAAGAAAAGGTACAAGAAGTGAGGGGGTAGCATTCATTCCTTTAACTATGAACAGGTACGGGAATTAACTCTCGTTGTTTCCAGCCTTTAGCAAGTCAAGAACAATTCAGAAGAAGTGATTTTAATTCTTTCAGATGCGGCGCATCTCGTAAGCTAATGTTGTGTGTTGGTTGGGTACATAAGGTATGTGCACCACAAAGGTTGTTACCATCCCGGGATGTGAAGTAAAATCTAAAATGACTTTAGCCTGTGGTAACTACACCTTCAATTGTGGTGAGCGAACCTATGTGATGGGTGTTTTGAATAGTACCCCTGATTCCTTTTCTGATGGAGCTAAGTTTTTCCCTCTCGCTCGTGCCCTGGACCATGGAAAACGGATGGAGGAGGAAGGAGCTGATATTATTGATGTAGGTGGTGAATCCACACGTCCGGGGGCAGATCCTGTTTCAACGGATGAGGAACGCAGGAGAGTTATTCCCCTGATAGAGAAGCTCGTGTTACAAGTGAAAGTGCCTCTTTCCATTGATACCACCAAGGCGGCAGTGGCAGAGGAAGCGATAGAGGCAGGGGCAGCAATGATTAATGACATTAGTGCCCTACGTTTTGACCCAGAGATGGCTTCTCTCGCGGCAGAGTGCGGTGTGCCCGTAGTGTTAATGCACATGAGGGGAACGCCACGCACCATGCAAGACCAGGTGGTAGATGATTTCCCTATAGCTGAAATCTACTCTTTCCTTGAGGAGCGGATAGCCTATGCAGAATCGGCGGGAGTGGACTCTCATAAAATAATTATTGATCCCGGCATCGGATTTGGTAAATCGGTACCGGAGGGAAATCTCAGCATTATAAAACATTTGTCGTGCTTCAAAAAGTTGGGGAAGCCGATTCTGGTCGGTCCTTCGCGCAAGGCTTTTATAGGAAGGGTGCTCAACCTCGGTGTGGAAGAGAGGGAGGAGGGAACTGCAGCTGCAGTTGCACTCGCCATCACTAATGGGGCCAATGTGGTGAGGGTGCACGATGTTGCAAAGATGAAGCGAGTGGTGAAGATGGTTGATGCGATTCTGGCAGTGAAGTAATCTTCCCGCTCTTTTAATTTCTAGTGTGAGAGGAGAGAGAAGTGCGTGCATGAGATTTTAGGTAGCATCAGATTGTGGGATATGCTGGATATTCTCATTGTTGCCTTCATCATCTACCGCATCATCCTGCTGATCCGGGGTACACGGGCGGTGCAGATGCTGGTGGGGTTGGTAGTTATTATGGGACTGTATCTTGTTTCACTGCGTGTGGGATTATTTACCCTCCATTGGGTGTTAAACAATTTTATTGCCTCGATGGTACTGGTGATCATTGTGATTTTCCAAGATGATATCAGGAGGGCACTCACCCGGGTAGGAAGAAACCCTTTCATCAGCAGTAATGGTGAGAAGTTGGAGAAGGTAGAGATTGTTGAAGAAGTGTTGAGAGCTGGTGCGGCGTTGGTAGAGAAAAGGCTGGGTGCGCTTATGGTACTCGAACGGAGAACAGGTTTGAATAATTACGTAGAGAAAGGCATCCCCATCGACGGAAGGGTGAAGAAAGAACTGATTACTAGTATTTTTCAACACACTTCCCCTCTCCACGATGGAGCTATCATTATTCAGGAGGGGAGGATTGCGGCCGCGGGCTGCCTTTTACCGCTCGATACGGATATCGAGGTGAGCAGCGTGGTGGGTACTAGACATCGATGCGCCATTAGTCTGAGCAGACAGACCGATGCGGTAGTAGTTATTGTTTCTGAGGAGCGAGGAACTATTTCTCTTGCCTACGAGGGGACACTCAGGTGGAACCTTAGTGATAAAGTTCTGAGAGATACCCTTATAAAGTTACTCCCTTATGAAAAAGGAGAGTAAGGTTCGGGTACCAGGGATAAGAACATGGCGGCACTCTTAAAAAAGATTTTTGTGGAGAACAAGGCGTTAAAATTCTTTTCCCTTTTATTAGCAATTTCCCTGTGGTTTTTTGTAATGGGGGAGAGAGAGGCAGAGTTCTCTTTTAGTGAGGTGCCGCTGGTGTTGCTTAATAAGTCTGATGATTTGATTATCACCACTCAGACTGCTGACAGCGTGAGCCTGAGAGTGAGGGGATCACGAGGTATACTGGCTACGTTATCATCAAGCAGTATCAAGGCGATGATTAATCTGGAGGGGGTCAGAGCAGGGACCACCACCTTCAGGAACCTGGTGGATAAGGTAAAACTTCCCAATGGAGTTAAAGTTACCGCCATCAGCCCTGCTGATCTCTCGGTGACCGTAGAGCCACTGGTTACCAAAATAGTTCCTGTGCAGCTCACTACCAAAGGAATTCTTAAAGAGGGGTATGAAATTTCCCGGATATCGGTTATACCCGAGTTTGTAGAGGTGCAATTGGCCAAGAGTGAAGCGGATGAGTTGGAAAAAGTGGTGACAGAACCTCTTGATATCTCAGGGTTCGCGAGCGATATTAATCGAGAGGTTACCTTGGTACTCACAGGAGTTGCTCCTCCCCGTACCATCAATCTAGAAAAGGTGAGTGCGTTCTTGATCATTAGTGAAAAGGTTATTGAAACCATCTTATCCGATATCAAGGTAGAAGTGTTTAACAGCAGCTATAGAGCCGATATTGTTCCCTCGACCGTGCAATTAGTGGTAAAGGGTCCCTACCACCTGGTGAAAGATGTGTCGGGAGGAAAGGTGAAGGTCCTCATTGATTTAGCGGGTGTGGTGCCTGGTAGTTATTCAAAAAAGGTACAGATAACCCTTCCTGAACAGGTGACCCTGGTTACGGCAACGCCGTTGTGGTTTAAAGTGGTGGTGAGAAGAGAACTCGTTAGCATGAGAGAACCTTAGAGAGGGAATGGAGTGAAAGGAGTGTTATGGCAGGATTGATGGTGAACGTCGATCATGTGGCAACCGTGAGGCAAGCGCGGGGGATTAATGAACCTGATCCGGTGATTGCAGCGGCACTTGCAGAATTGGCGGGCTGTGATGGTATTATTGTCCACTTACGCGAGGATAGGAGACACATTCAGAACAGGGATCTTGAGCTGTTGAGAAAGACGGTTACCACCACACTCAATTTGGAGATGGCGGCGGTACCGGAGATGATCAAGATTGCTCGGACGGTGAGACCTGATATGGTAACGCTGGTACCGGAGAAACGTGAGGAACTCACCACCGAAGGAGGGCTCGAGGTCATCCACAATAGAAAGTCATTAAAAAGGGTGGTAAAGGAATTGCGCGGCGTGGGGATTGTAGTGAGTCTGTTTGTTGATCCTTACCAGAAACAGATAGCAGTATCTAAGGAGGAAATCGGTGCAGACTGTGTTGAAATCCACACCGGTGCCTTTTCGGAGGCAAAAGACCTCACCCAGGAAAAGAGGGAGCTAGATAAGATTATCGAGGCGGTTGAGGTGGCCTCTCGATTAGAACTGGGAATTAACGCAGGACACGGATTGAACTATCATAATATAAAGAAACTGGTTACTATTAAAGAGATTGAGGAATTTAGCATAGGTCATAGTATTGTCGCGCGGGCGATGCTGGTGGGGATGGAGCGAGCCGTGCGGGAGATGCTCACCTTGATCAGAGGATAAAAGAGAGGTGTCAAGAACATGAAGGTCGCGACTACTGAGGTTATGCAGAGGTTGGATCGAAGAACTATCGAAGAAGCTGGTATCCCTGGGATAGTGCTAATGGAGAATGCAGGAAGGGGAGCCGTAGGAGAGATCCTTAAGAGTTATCCTGTAATTTTCAAGGGAAAGGTGGCGATTATTGCAGGCAAAGGGAATAACGGCGGTGATGGGTTCGTCATTGCACGCTACCTACTTAACCGGGGAGTAAGCGTGAAGGTGTTTTTGCTGGCAGCACGAGAAGAGGTTAAGGGAGACGCGAGATCAAACTTAGATATTCTCTCCACGATGAAGGCTCCTCTCGTTGAAATTCAAGACCTGAGCGGCTGGAAAGCGCATCTGGCAGAGGTAGAAGAATGCTGCCTGATTGTTGATGCCATCTTCGGTACAGGACTTACTTCAGAGGTGAAGGGTGTGGTGAGAGAGGTAATTGATGATCTCAATCACTGTGAGGTACCCACCGTGGCGGTTGATCTCCCCTCGGGATTACATGCGACTACAGGAGAGATATTGAGTGCGTGTGTGAAAGCTGACCTCACCATCACCTTTGGGTTGCCAAAGCGGGGGATGCTTATCTATCCCGGGGCACATTACGCAGGAAGGATAAAGATTGTTGATATCAGTATCCCTCACCATCTTCTGGAGGAGGAACCGATCACTGACTTTTTATTGGATTTCGAAAGCGTGAGCAGGTTTCTTAGAGTGAGGGATCCCGATGCTCACAAGGGAAATTATGGGCATGTGCTGGTCATTGCGGGCTCTCAGGGAAAAACGGGAGCCGCTGCCCTTGCCTCGCTGGCAGCAGCCAGGGTGGGAGCGGGTCTGGTTACTCTGGGCATTCCTGAAAGTTTACATAGCATTATGGAGGGCAAACTCACCGAGGTGATGACTGAGCCTCTCGCGGAGGGGGAACCCGGATTTTTAGGGATGGAGAGTTTTAAAAAGATTAGAGCGTTGTCGGAGGGGAAAAAGGTTATTGCGCTTGGACCAGGAATCTCAACTCGTGAGGGAGCGGTAAAGCTGGTTACCAAAGTTGTGGAAGACATTACTATTCCGCTGGTGATTGATGCAGATGCTATTAACGCACTTTCCGGAAACCTAGAGGTACTGAGGCGGAGAAGGACCCCCCTGGTGCTTACCCCTCACCCTGGCGAAATGGCACGCCTCACCGGGACGAACACACAGGCGATTCAGAAAGATAGAGTTACTATTGCCAGAGATTTTGCCACACGCTATGGTTGTTATCTTGTGTTAAAAGGTGCACGAACTATTATTGCCGAGCCGGGAGGAGGTGTCTTTATTAACCCTACTGGTAATGCGGGAATGGCATCAGGCGGAATGGGAGATATACTGACCGGAATGATTACAGGTTTCATCGCTCAGGGCTATGAGGTGCTGACCAGTGCACAGCTCGCGGTATTTCTACATGGTATGCTAGGGGATCTGGTTGCAGCAGAGAGTGGTCCGGTAGGATTGCTTGCCAGTGATTTACTCAGTGAGATACCTCGAGTATTAAAGTCAATGATAGAGCAGGTACTTCCACCGTCGCTTGCATCAGATGAGCGATACCAGGTGGGTGCAGTTATTTAACATGCGGGTGGGGCTATGGAAGCTCAGGTTGTGCTCTCATCAACTACCCCTGAACAGACCCACCAGTGGGGAAAGCTGCTTGGAATACTCCTCGAGAGGGGTGATGTTGTTGCCTTGAAGGGTGAACTAGGTGCAGGGAAAACCACCCTTGCTCAAGGTATTGCTGAGGGATTGGGGGTGAGTAGAGACTATTATGTTACCAGCCCTACCTTTACCCTCATCAACGAATATAAGGGGAGAATTCCCCTCTACCATTTAGATTTTTACAGGATCAACACTAGTGCAGAGGTTGAACACCTAGGATTAGAGGAGTATTTCCAAGGGGAGGGGGTTTCGATAATTGAGTGGCCTGAGAAGATAGAGCCATTTTTGCCCTCCGAGTGCTTAATGATAGTGCTTGAGTATGTTGACTACCATGTGAGAAAGTTGAGCCTCTGGGGGA
>Ga0315274_10001019_pt1 | contig 43676 bp, 40 predicted proteins | sample YL17G02_20_MG_FD_203700 | JGI IMG/M metagenome (GOLD analysis project Ga0315274, IMG submission 203700) | Sediment microbial communities from Yellowstone Lake, YNP, Wyoming, USA - YL17G02_20 | ecosystem: Environmental > Aquatic > Freshwater > Lake > Sediment | place: USA: Wyoming | collected...
CCGACGAACTGATTCCGCCAATTGGTCTGGGTTATTTAGCGACGGCGTTGCGTAAAAATCATGAGGTCGAAATTTTGGATGGAATAAAAGAGAGATTGAATTTGGAAAAGTTTGAGGAAATTTTAAAAGAGGGCCACTATGACGTCGTGGGCATTGATATTTTTACTTTCCAGATCAAACAAGCGAAAGAGCATATTAATTTAATAAGAAAGATAATTCCGGACGCAAAAATAATTTTAGGCGGACCTCATCCTTCCTGCAGTTCAGAGAATATTTTTGAATTTTTTCCTAATATCAATTGGGCCTTCAGGGGCGAAGCGGAAGTCGGTTTAGTGAAATTGCTTGATTTGGTTGTCCGGAATCAATTACAAAGGGAAAAATTAGCGACTGTGCCGGGTTTAATTTGGCGAGACGGCGGACAAACCATCATTAATCAGCAATTTTTTGTTGAAAATTTGGATGAGTTGGGCATGCCCAGCTGGGATTTATTGAAGCCGGAAACTTATCCTTTGGCACCGCACGGCGCGTTTTTTAAAAACTATCCGATAGCGCCTCTTATCATTAGCCGCGGCTGCCCGTATTCTTGCACTTTTTGCGCGGGGCATTTGGTCAGCGGCAAAAAAATTAGATTCCGCAGCGCTGCCAACGTGATTGAAGAAGTTAAGCTGCTCTATCATAAATACGGCATTAGAGAAATTCATATTGAGGATGACAACTTTACCCTAAATCACGAACTGGTTAGAGAGTTTTGTCGGCTTTTAAAAGAAAATCACTTAAATATTTCCTGGACCTGCCCTAACGGCGTTCGTCTGGATAGCTTAACCGAGGAGTTGCTTTTGACGATGAAAGACGCTGGCCTTTACAGCTTATCGGTCGGCGTTGAGTCGGGCTCCGACAGGATTCTTTCTTTAATGAAAAAGAATTTAACGCGCGAGCAGATGCGTCAAAAAATCGCGTTAATAAAAAAATGCGGCCTTGAAGTTTCTGGATTTTTTATCATCGGCTACCCGGGCGAAACAAAAAAAGATATCATGGATACAATAAATTTTTCAATTGAACTGGGATTGAAAAGGGCTGGCTTCTCTTTATTTAAACCCTTTCCCGGGACAGAGATAACCAAGGAGCTGGCGGCACACGGCGAGCTTAAAGAAATGTCGGATGAGGACTGGTCCAATTTTGTTTTAGCTGACGCGATTTACGCTCCTTCGGGATTTACTCGTGCTCAAATGAAAAAATTAAGGCGCCAAGCGCTCATTAAATTTTATCTGCGGCCGGAAATTATTTTTAAGTTTTTGAGCGAGATTAAAAACCTCAAACATTTAAAGGTAGTGCTAAAAAGAATTTATAGCTGGTTGTTTAAGGCAAGATAGCTATTTAATAAAAAAATGGTTACAGAAGTTAAAAAATATTTTAATTATGTAAGGCATCAATATTTTTTTAAAAAAAAATTGAATTTTTTGATTCTTTATGTTACCTCCGGCTGCAATTTTAAATGCGGCACTTGTTTTTTTCATGAAAATCTAAACAAGGGTCATGATTTAACATTTGAGGAGTTCAAAAAGATTTCAGAGAATTTAGATGAATTTTCCATATTGCTGATCGGCGGAGGGGAGCCGTTTTTAAGAGAAGACCTGGGAGCAATCTGTTCCCTGTTCGTTGAAAAAAATAAAATTGATACCTTGTATATTCCCACCAACGGGTTTTTCACCGATAAAATATTAGCGGCAAGCGAAACTTTGTTAAAGAAATTTCCGGAGATTACACTCTCGGTCAACCCTTCCCTTGATGGCTTGTCAGACTATCATGACAAATTGAGGGGAGTTGAGGGAAGTTTTAATCGGACAATCGAAACCATCAAAAAACTTTCTTTGTTAAAAGAAAAATACAAGAATCTTCAGATAATTGTAAATTCAGTTATCCATCAAAATAACATTGCTGATCTAAAAAAACTAGCAATTTATTTGCGAGAATTTAATTTGGACTATCATGCGTTTGAAGTTTTAAGAGGGGACCCGCGTGATAAAAATTTATCTTCCGCCGGTCAGCAAGAAATAAAAGATATTCATAAATTTATTCTGGAAAACAGAGACTGGTATTTAGATAGAAAAACAAATCCAAGCGCGCTGATGAATTTCATTAACAAATTAGCGGTAATGGGTCAGCTGGCATACACCCAGCATTTAAAGGAAAGAGTCTTGGCGGGCAAAAAATGGCCCATGAAATGTATGGCTGGCCGCTCCATCGCCGTCATCTATCCCAATGGCGACATCGGTCTTTGCGAACTTTTGGGAACAATAGGCAACATTAGAGATTATGATTATAATTTAAAAAAGGCGTTGCAAGGAGAAGCGGCGAAAAAAATACTTGAAGATATAAAAAAGAGCCGCTGCAGCTGTACTCATATCTGTTTTATAAATTCCAGTATCGCCTCTGACTGGAAAATCTTTTTAAAACTTCCACATTTTTATTTAAAAAATAAAAAGTAATTGATTATATGACTTTTGCTATATTATTTTGTTTTTATAAAGAGCTGGAGCTTTGCGAAAATCGTCTGCAGATTTTGAAAAAATACAATCCAAATTTAAAAGTTTTCGGACTTTACGGCGGAGATAAAAAGTCAGCGGAAAAATATAAAAAAGGACTTAATAATTATCTTGATGATTTTTACGCCACTCCTTATCAAAATTCCTTCTGGAAATGGCTGAACTATGATTTACAAATTCTCGATTGGTACAAAAAAAGAGGAAAAAATTTAAAGTGGGACAGCGTTTTTGCGGTTCAGTGGGATATGCTTATTTTTGATTCTTTGTTAAAACAATTTAAGGGAATTAAAAAAAATCAAATATTTCTTTCAGGCCTGCGGTTGCTGGATACAAAAATTGAAGATACTTGGAATTGGACTAAACCCAGGAGCGAATATAGGAAAAATTATCTAGAATTTCTTAAATATATAAAAAATAACTATAATTATAAAAAAACTCCGCTTTGCTGTTTTTTTATTTTGCAAGTTTTTCCTAAAATATTTTTTGAGAAATATCTTACTGTAAAAAATAAAGAAATTGGAATCTTGGAATATAAAGTTCCTATTTATGCGGATATTTTTAAAATTCCTTTTTATAAAAAAGATATTGGTGTAAAATGGTTTGAAAAAGAAGAAAAACCCATAAATTCCGGATTCGGTGAAATATCAAAAAAATATATTGCAGAACAATTAAATAAAAAAAATGGCTGGCGGATATTTCATCCGTTTCTTAAAATTTGGAAGCTTGATTTTAAAATATGAGATTTAGCGTAATAATTCCAACCTATAATCGCGCTCCTATTTTAGCTAAAACCTTACAAGCCCTAGCCTCATTAAATTACCCGAAAAACGAATTTGAAGTTTTGGTCGTCAGCGACGGCAGCACGCCAGATACAAAAGTGGCGGTTGAGAACTTTAAAAAAAAAGAAGTTCTCAGCATCTTATATTTTGAACAGGCTCATCAGGGTCAGGCTCAGGCTAGAAATTTGGGAATTGAAAAATCTGGCGGAGAGATAATCTTATTTTTAGGAGACGACACAATTCCCGATAAAAATCTTTTAAATAATCATGATAAAATTCACAGAGTTAATCCCTCGACAATAGTTTTGGGCCTGGTGCAATGGGACGAAGCTGTCGGCATCAATGATTTTATGAGATACATCGCTCCCAACGGTCCGCAATTTCATTTTGGCACAATTAAAAATTATAAAGACGCCGGCTGGGACCATTTTTATACTTCAAATATATCGCTGCCCAGATCGGTTATCGGAAACTTGAGGTTTGATACCCGATTCAGCCATGTCTACGCCGCGTTCGAAGATATTGATTTTGGTTTGTCGCTGGCCAGACAGGGAATAAAAATATTTTTTAGTAAAGAGGCACTGGTTCATCATCATCATTTTTATACACCGGAAGCTTTTAACAAAAGAATGGTTATGGTAGGCAGAAGTTTCCCTATTTTTTGCGACAAATATAAAAAAAATAAACTTTTATATTGGCGATTAAAATGGCAGTATGCGCCTTTTGACTTTTTCCCTGGGCAGCTCGCCCTGTTTAAATTTTTGAGCAAAATTTTGGCCCAGTCAAATTTATTAAAAAAAATAAATATAAGATATTCTTGGTATTTTAATATTTGTTATTATTATGCTCTGGGCATGGCCGAACAGTCTAAAAAAAATAATTTATGAGCATTCACGCCAACCAAAAAAAAGTAATAGTGGTTTTCCCCGCCTACAATGCGGCCAAAACCCTTGAGGCGACGCTTAACGATATCCCTCACGAATGGGTCGACGATTTTATTTTAGTGGACGATGCCAGCCGGGATGACACGGTCGCGGTTTCAAAAAGACTGGGGTTAAAAACAATTGTCCATGAAAAAAACGGCGGTTACGGCGCAAACCAAAAAACCTGTTATAAACACGCGCTCGCCCAGGGTGCCGACATTGTGGTTATGGTCCATCCCGATCACCAGTATGATCCAACCTCAATCCCGGCCCTGATCAAACCACTGGTTGAGGAAGAAGCTGATGCGGTTTTTGGCTCTCGAATGTTGATTCCCCGCAAAGCGCTGGAGGGAGGCATGCCCTATTGGAAATACATTGCTAATATTTTTCTCACTTTGATCGAAAATCTTATTTTAAATTTGCGCCTGAGCGAATATCATTCCGGATTTCGCGCTTATTCTAAAAAAACATTAAACAGCGTGCTTTATCATAATAATTCCAATGATTTTGTCTTTGACACCGAAATTATTGTTCAGATGAAAATTGCCAAGCTTAAAATTAAAGAAATTCCTATCCCCACCAGATATTTTCCCGAAGCCTCAATGATCGGTTTCTGGCGCAGCAGCAAATACGGCATTGATATTTTGAAAGTTATGTGGCGGTATCTTAAATTTAAAGCAGGCATAAAAAAATTTAATTAAATTAAATCGATTGGATGATGGATTATTTTAAAACATTTACCAAGAAACATGCCGTCCGGCTAATTTTTTTAGTTTTAATATTGTGGGTTTTAATTTTCTCACTTTTTTATTTAACGACTAAACCGAAATTTTGGTTGGATGAGGGCGTTAATGTTGAGCTGGCCAGAAATTTTTCTTGGTCGGGAAAATTAGATGTCATAGTCAAGCCGGATATTTTTTCCGGCTATCAGCCTTTACTCCAAGCTACTGGATACCCCGTAACTGTTTTGCTGGCCCTTTTTTTTAAAATATTTGGTTTCGGTCTGGTCCAAGCCCGCCTTTTTATGCTGATTTGGATAGTTTTGCTGCTTTTCATAGTTTTTCATTTATTTAAGAAAATTTTTGATAAAGAATATTACGCCGTTTTGTCTTTGCTGTTGATTGTCACCTTCGCGCCATTTTTTGCCAATGGGCGGTGCGTCATGGGTGAAATCCCCGGTTTTTTGTTTTTATTATTAGGTCTATATTTTTTATGGTCTAGACGGTACATTTTTTTAAGCGGTATTTTTTTTGGGCTGGCAGTCGTGGCCAAACCGTCGATTTATTTAATTTCGATACCCGCAGCGCTGGTGGCGATGTATCTTGAAAAAAACCGATTTTGGGTAAGGTCGTTTAAGCTCTTGGCCGGTCTGGTGGGACCAGCCATAATTTGGGTAATCTTGGCGATGCCCGATCCTTTTTCAAATGCAGCCTGGCATCAGCTAATTAATTATTATGAAAAGCCCTTTGGCCAGACTTCGGCCTTTCAATACATCACGCAAAATATCGCTATTTTTTGGCATCACACGACAATTATTTATTTTTTTATTTTGTTCGCAATAATTATTGTCGCAATTATTAAAGAAAAAAATCTATATCAACGATATAAAAATTTTTTCAATTTTCTGATTTTTTATTGTTTTCTTTCTTTTATATATTTTTTAAAAAGCCCGGGTTGGCTGCGCTATCTAATTGCAGCCCAGCTTTTAATTTTCATTGCCCTGCCTCCATGCCTCAAGGCAATTGTTAATAAAATTAAATTTTTAAAAAGCGAGCGGACAAAAGTCATTTTATTGTGTGGTATAATTTCGGTATTGGTTGCCTTGCAACTTTACAATCTTTTTTATAGTTCGGATTTATTTATATCAAGCACGCCTCAGAAGATCTTAGAATTTATTCAAAAACAGCCGTCAAATAAAACAATCGGTTTTATCAATTTACCTTCCGTTGCGAGTCTTGTATCAGCCGAGCGCAAATTTCAGACAATCGAGATGATGGGGCTACCAATTTTGGGGGAAAATCCGTTGGTGGTGGAACGTAACCGTCTACCAGACTTAATAATAGCTGATCCGCGGGAAAAACTCCTTGGAGAGAGACAAGACGTTATCAGAAAATATTACCTATTGTCCGATTCTATCGGCGGCTACGACATTTATAGTTTGGTTAACCAATGACCATGAAATATTCGAAAACAAATAAAATTTTAATAATTATCGTTGTTCTGTCTTTTTGTTTATCGTTGGGTCATTCTTTTTATTTTCGGATTAAACCGGTAGTTGACGCCCGGGCTTATAATCAAATCGCTCTTAATTTGATTTCTGGTAAGGGCTACACGGAAGACGAAGGCGTCTCCTTGCAAAATGATACGGCCATTGTTCGGGTCGGCCCGGGTTATGAATTTTTTTTAGCCGGAGTTTATAAAATTTTTGGCTACCATGTTTGGCTGATCTGGTTCCTGCAGGCTATTTTTCACGCCCTAACTGTATTATTTGTTTATTTAATTTCTAAGGAAATTTTTTCCAAAAATTGGCACCAACTCATTGGTTTGGCCGCTGCGGCGCTAGTCGCTTTCTCGCCCGATTTAATTGTGGCGAGCTCGATGTTATTGACAGAGAATCTAGCCGTTTTTTTACTGGTCGCCTATGTCTATTTTTTTATTCGCTATTTAAATCAAAGAACTTGGCAAAATCTCATTATCTTTACTTTATTTTTTGCTGTCGCGGTCATGGTTCGTTCGCAATTGGCAATAATGGCTTTAATTTTTTTAGCCGCATTTATTGTTAAAAAAGAATGGCGAAAAATAGCCGTTTTTCTTTTGTTGCTCGCGATTTCTTTTGCACCCTGGCTAATCAGAAATTATGAGGTCTATAAAACTTTTATTCCCTTTAGCGCCGCCGCCGGCTATGATCTCTGGGAGGGTAATCATTCTGGCGCCAGCGGTGAGATGGAAATTAATTACCAGCCATTAATTGAATATATGAGTGCTCATCCACCCCTTGAGGTTAATCAGGAGGGAATAAGGCAATTTAAAGAATTTGTTTTTCATTATCCTTTGGAATTTTTACAAATAACGTTAAAAAGAATTTCCATCTTTTTTAGCTTCAGCCGGCCGACCGGCTTTTGGCCAAGTTTTTCCCAGCCGCAAAAGTTGGTAACGGCCGCGCTCTCGGCTATATATTCAGTTTTGATTTTCACTTTAGGTCTGGCGGGCATCTGGCTTAGCTTCAAGGAAATAACTGGTCAAGAAAAATCACGCCTTAAATTTCTGCTGGCAGCGGCCATTGCTATTCCTTTGGGTATAATTTTTATCGTGGTAGAAACGCGCTATCGCTACCCGCTTTATCCTTTTTTAGCTATCTTTGGCGGCTATGCCGTTTTTTCTCTCCGCCAAAACTTCAGTCGTGTGATTTCAGTTTTGGCCTCTACTTTTTTAATTTTGCTGGCCAACACGGCCATCGATGTTTTTAGAAATTTAGACCGAATTTTTAATTATCTCGTAAAATAAAAATGTCATCGTTAATTCAATATTTTAAAACCCATCAAAAAATTTCTCTGGCAGTAATTTTGCTGGTAATCTTTTTGGTTTGTTTTGCTACTCACTTTTTTATTTATAAATCAAACGGTTATGCTCATACGGAATATTACAATCTCCTTTTAGCCCGTAACTGGGCGCAGACTGGTCTGGTCTCATTTGAAAGCAATGAAAACGTAGTGCTTTCCTCCACTGCTTTAATAACTCGGGGAGCCAATGCTAGTCTCGGCAATAAACTGACTTGGTTACTTTACGGTATATTATTTCGTCTTTTTGGTTTTCATCCCAATTTGCCATTATATACAAGTTTCATTTTATATTCGCTGGCTGCGGTAGGTATTTTTTTGCTGGCTTGGCGGCTATTTGGTTTAAAAATCGCTGCCATAGCCGCTGGCCTAAATATTTTAGCGCCTTTTTCTTTACCGAACTCAATCACTATCGGCTATCAGGAATGGGGTTTAATATTTTTGGTGGCGGCAGCGCTAATTTATTTTTGGCCTCAGCAAAGAACAATAAAGCACTTGATTATTACTGGGTTACTTTTGGGCTTATCTGTCGCAGCTAGAAATAGCTTTTTTATTGCCTTTTTTCCATTTTTAGCCTTAGAATTTTGGTCTGCTCGGGCTGATCTCAAAGCGGCAATTAAAAAATCATTGATTTTATCCGCCATTTTTTTAGTAGTTACAATACCCTTTATTTTAATTGGCGGAAACACTTATCTGAATCTCGAGCTTTATCTGCCCAAAGGTGACAGCGGATACGAATCTTCAATTGTGTTTAACCACTTTTTCCCCGACCCCTATACCTTTCATTACGATAGAGAGGATTTCTTAAAAAATATTTATGATAATGCAAATTTGTATCCGGGCGGCCAAGCAGGCTTTTTGCGAGATACGGGTCTTTTTCTGCCAGAATATGGCGCGAGCATTAGCTTTTGGCAGAAGGAAATTGTTACTCGGATTTATTCTACCTGGATTTATTTTAAGGGATTGTTTTTATCTGCAGTAGTTTTTGGGGGTTTGCTAACCTGGCTTTTTATTTTTATTGGCTTAGCTGACCTCAAAAAAAGAAAAAGCTCCTTGGTATTTTTTGCGACAAGCTTTTTTGTTTTTTGGTTAGCCATTTTAATTGTTTTGCGGACTGCCAACTATCAGCTGCTTTTAATTTTATCATTGCCCTTGACGTTGGTGACGGGTGTGGGTGTTTGGCGGGTAGCCCAGGCTTTGGCTAAAATTGTACCCATTAAAAAACTGTCAAAAGAGGAACTTTCGTTAATCACTGCGGCCGTTATACTTGTCTTTTTCGCACAGTTAAGCTGGTGGAGCTTGCGCGAGCTTTTTGGGAATGGAACAGAAGAACCTAACATCTTTCGATTGGCCCAAGCACAACAAAATAAAAATCCTTTTGATAAACAAGGGGTAACGGCGGTGGGCTGGTCAAATGTTGCTCCCACGGAATTAGCTTATTATTTTGACCGCAATTTTATCAATTTTGTTCCTCAAACCGTCCAAAAATTAGCCGCTGAGGGAAAATTAAATCAGGTTTTTAAAAATTATAATATTACCGGCTTTATCGGCTACGACGAACAATTGACCAATATAATTAATAAAAATACCGATAATAAATTTAAAAATTATTAGATATATGAGACAGAAGCAAAAAGTGCTTTTAATTAGGCCCTTTTTTGAAGTACTGAGGCACGAATTGGGATCGGGCTTTTTGCCATACGAACCCTTGGGATTACTCTGTCTCCAATCAGCCTTGCTGGTAAAAGGTCATCAGGTAGAGCTTTATGATTGTTTGTTAGAGCATCCCGAAAAAACTAGATATATAAAAGAAAAAAATATTTATCGGTGTGGCAGCGAAGAGGAAGATATTATAAAAAAAATTAAACGATTTAGGCCGGATATTGTTTGTATCTCTGGTATGTTTTTTTCACAACAAGATTCATTTTTCCGAGTGGCAGAATTAGCTAAGCAGGTATCGTCAGAAATTTTGGTTGTGGGCGGCGGAATCTTTCCTTCTATGTATCAGGAAAAAATATTGTTGGAAAATAAAAATTTTGATGTGATTGTGGTGGGTGAAGGAGAGGAAATAATTGTTAATCTGCTTGATAATCTTGATGATTTAGCAAAAGTGAAGGGCATTTATTACAGGGACGAAGCTGACAAGATTATCGGAACCGGGCCCCATGAATTAGCACGGGATTTAGATAAATTGCCTTTTCCTCATCGAGATTTTTCAAAAATATTTAATTATTCAAAACACGTCGGTTATAATTGGAGCGATAAATTTGATTTAAAAAAATCTCTTAAACGATTTGTCTATTATCGCTTGCTTTTTTTGCCGGTAATAAGGAACTTGGTGGCTAAATACTTTAATTGGAAGCACCGCAATAAGCCCAAAGCCTTATTGATTCCTCATGCTTTTCTCAGCACGAGCCGCGGCTGCCCAAACCGCTGCACGTTTTGCTCGGTTCACAAATTTTGGAGCGGGCTTTATCGGATGCGCTCAACAGAGGATGTCCTCAAAGAAATAGATTGGCTGGTAAGGCATGGCGTTAAAGAAATTGCTATAGTTGACGAAAACTTTACGCTTTCGCGCCAGCGAACCATTGAAATTTGCAAAGGAATAATTGCCAGGGGTTATAAGATTCGGCTTTCCTCGCAGAGCGGATTTTATTTGCCGACATTGGATAAAGAGGTTTTAGAGCTTTTGTATCAGGCCGGATTAAGGTTTTTGCATTTTTCCATTGAAAATGGCGACTAAAATTTTTTAAATAATTTTATTAAAAAACGACTCGATTTGGAGTATATCAAAAAAATAATCTCGCAGGCTAAGGAAATTGGTATGCGCACCACCGGCTATTTTATTTTTGGCTATCCGCAAGAGACCAAAGACACGATGATTAAAACCTTAAGATTCGCTTTTGAGTCTGGACTTGATTCGGCCAGATTTTATATTTTAGTACCTTTTCCAGGAACCGAAGTATATGAGGTAGCTGTCAGAATGGGTGCCATAGAAGGAGAGCTAAATATGACAAAACTTAGGTATACCACTGATTTACCTCAAATTGAAACAAAAGAATTCACGAAAGAAGACGTTCAAAAAATTTACGATTTAGCATACGATATTTTAAAAAAGCAAAATTACGAAGAGGTAAAAGATAAGATAGAGGAAATTTTGAATTGGTAGCGCGATTGATAGGTGAAATTTATAAACCCACTTAACCCTTATCTACTAAAAGTTAAGTGGGTTTTTATGAGTTTTTAAAAAAAGCTAAATTATCGGCGGTGGCTTGACAATCTGTGTAATGAGTTATATAATGTATAATCTGCACATTAATAATTTAATAGGGGGTGCTGTGATGATTATCGGGATATGCACGCCATGTCGGGCGGCAAAGATGGGCGATGTGGAAACCAGAGTTAAGCTTCTTTTAGGGTCGGCAAGTGGGGAGAACCGTATTCCTCTGGGGCTGGAAGTAGTCGGACCGCTATCTGATTTTCAGACTTCGGCTGAGGAGATTGTAAGAAACGTGGCCGAAGCAAAAAAGCAGGGAATCGAGCGGGTGGTAATTCATGCCCCGATTACCCGTAACAATTGGCGCGAAGCGCCGACCAATCTTTCACGTTCAGAAAGCGTAGAGATTCTTAATGGCGTTTTTGACATCGCCAATAGAATTGGCGCTCGGCTGGTAAATGCCCATTTTGAAACATTTCTTACGGCTGATGAGATGCGGGAATTCACCGACGCAAAGCGGAACCAAATTCTTGAGAAAGTTTCCGATAATCTGCGTCGGATTAAAAAAGGGACGGTCGGTTTGTCGCTTGAGAACATGCCCTGGCCTCTGATGGGTGATTCCTATTGGTGCCAGGCAGATATGATTTATGAGCCGGTTTCCGTAGATCCCGAAGAGGTGGCCCGATTCGCCCTGCAAAACGGTGCGGGGCTTACCTTTGACACCTGCCACTGGGGAACCCTGGGTCTCTCTATTTCATTAAAGACAGCTGTCCAGAGAGTTGCACATAACCTTGTCCATCTGCACATGAGTGATGTTTTGGGCAGATGGATTGACGGTTCGGCAAGGTACAAAGAGGGAGTCGTTCCCGGTGACGGCGATTTAGGACAGGAAGTTTTTTACCTGTTGCTAGAGTACTTACAGGATCTTGAGGATCCAGTGACCATCACTGCGGAAGTGAACGACCGAGATTTTAAGAATCCCGAGGAGTCACGGTTGAGTTTGGCGAGGATTTTTGAGTGGTTACGTATCATTCTACCTTAAGAAGGATTGATCCTTGATTTTTGGGCCTGCGTACGATAAAAAGTATGCCGGCCCATTTTATTTTAAAAAAGTCAAATCAACTATGAGACTTTACAAAATGCAAAAAAAATGTAAATATAAGACTATCATTTATTACTAAAATTCAGTCAAATATGGATAAATCCATAAAGGTTTTGATAACCGGCGATAACGGTGAAAGCCTGCCTACGCCCTTTGGCGGAATAATTAAGCGGTGTCTTTTGCACTCCCGCGTCTGGAAAGATGACCATGACGCAAAGGTTTATATGCATATCCACCACAAGCACGCCGATGAAAACGATTTGGGTGCTGGCGCCACTTATTTTTATGATTTTTTAAGGCCGCCGACCGTTGCTGATAAAGCTTGGTTTTTGATTAAAAATTTTTGTTTGAACCCTTGGCTTTTTTTAAAATTTTTCTATTTAGAGATATCTTTGGTCGGAGAGTTAAATTTTCTAGCTTTTATTTATCACGCAGCCAGGGTCGTATTTTTAAATCGGCAAGTTAAAGCGATAAAACCAGATATTATCGTGACGGTGACCGGCGGGCTCAAAAGCCTGGTGTCGCTAGAAGTAGCTAAAAAATATAAAATTCCGATTATTTTGGAAAACTACGCCGAAATTCAGTATCGGGTAAAAGAAGACGGAGTTAATGTCGCTGAAAAATACCGGCATTTATGGAAGTATCTTTTAAACGGCATGGACTTAATATCTTCGGCCAGTCAACATTGCTCGGAAGGGCCGCTTAAATATGTTGCCGATTCCAAAAAAGTAACTATCATTTATAACGGTATTGATTTTAATATTTTTAATTATTCCGCTGGCAAAGATAAAAACGCTTTGCGTCAGATTTTTAACCTGCCTCAAGACAAATTTTTAGTCATGGCGGTGGGAGCGCTCAAAATGCGCAAAGGGCATGATCAGTTATTTGAAGCGATGTTAAAGATGCCAGAGTCGGAGTTTCAAAAGATTAATGTGGTTTTGTGCGGTTCCGGCTCTATGGAAGAGATTAAAGAAAAGGCTGCCCAAAGCGGTTTTCCCAAAGATTCTTTGAAAATTTTTCAGGGTTTGACCGAGGAAAATTTAGCAGCGCTTTATGCCTCGGTTGATTGTTTTTGCTTTCCTTCGGTCACGCCGCGCGAATGCATGGGCATGGCCATGAAAGAAGCCATGGCTGCCGGGCTGCCGGTAGTAGCTTACGATATGGGCGGAATCAAGGAGGCGGTTCAAAACAATGTCAACGGTTTTTTGGTGGGCGTGGGCGAGCGCGAGACCTTAGCCAAAAGAATTATCCAAATTATGAGAATGGATATTAATCAGCGAGAATTAATCAAGCAAAACAACATTGCCAAATGCCAAAAAATGTTTGATGTTAATATCACCGCCAATCAGTTTTATCGAGAGATGCTTAAATTAATTAAGTAATCAAACAAAATTTAAATGGATAAAAAAAATAGAATTAAAATACCCGTTGCGCGACCGGACTTGTCTGGTAAAGAGGCAGTCTATGTATTGGATGCCATCAAAAACGAAGGCCGAATTTCATCCAGCGGCAAATACCTTGACCGTTTTGAAGAATACGGGCGCAAATTTTTTAAAAGAAAGCATGCTTTAAGCTGTTCAAACGGCACCACTGCTTTACATTTAGCCCTGCTGGGGCTGGAAATTGGGCCGGGAGACGAGGTGATAGTGCCCGTTCTGACTTTCACTGCTACGGCCGCGGCCGTGGTCCACGCCGGTGCTAAGCCAGTATTTATTGATTGCAATTTGGAAGATTGGACTATAGATATCAAACAATTGGATAAAAAACTGACCCCAAAGACCAAGGCCGTTATTTCAGTTGATTTATTTGGTATGCCTTGTAATTATGAGTATTTGGAAAATTGGTGCAAAAAAAATAAAGTTTTTTTGATCGAGGACGCGGCCGAAGCGCACGGTGCTTACTACAAAGGAAAACCAACCGGCAGCTTCGGTCAGGTGAGTTGCTTCTCGTTTTATGGCAACAAAATCATAACTACGGGTGAGGGAGGTCTTTGTTTGACCGATGATCAAAAAATCTATGAGCGCATGAAAGTTTTTAAAAATCACGGCATGAAATCCGCCGGAGTTTATGAAAGCGAAGTTATCGGTTACAACTATCGCCTGACTAACGTACAAGCCGCTATCGGCTGCGCCCAGTTTGAAAGATTTAAAGAATTTTTAGCCAAACGGAAAAAGACAGAGGAATTGTATAAAAAATTGTTGAGCGATTATCAAGGCATTGTTTATCAAAAATACGATGAGAATAAAATAAAACCGGCCTGCTGGCTTTTCAGTTTGCTATTTAGCGATAAAAAAATGGAATATGTCAGGCAGGAGCTTTTGAAAAAGGGCATTGAAACGCGGACTCTTTTTAAGCCGTTTCATTGGCAAGAAGGTTATCGCCCCTATATTACCCAGCAACAATTTCCCAACGCCGAATACATATATGAGCACGGCGTGAGTTTGCCGACCTTCAATCAATTGACCGACAGTCAAATCAAATATATTTGCGCGGCCATTAAAAATTTATAAAAATGGAAATCAGTCAATCTGAAAAAAATAAATATCGCATATTGCTGGTCCGACCTTATTTTGAAATGCAAGAAAACGAGTTAGTTTTTTTGCCCTTTGAGCCCTTGGGTTTGGAATATTTGCAAGCCGCGCTTTTAGCGGAGGGCCAGGAAGTTGAACTTTATGATAGTTTAGCTGAGCATCCGCGGAACGTCCGCTATTTGCCGGAAAAAGATTTGTATCACTGCGGCGCCCAAGACCAGCATATTATTGCGAAAATAAAAAAGTTCAAACCCGATATCGTAGGGATTTCTGGCATGTTTTACGCGCAGTCAGAATCATTTAATCACGTAGCCCAGCTCGTCAAAAAAATTTCAAAAACGACATTGGTTGTCGGCGGAGGTTCATTTCCTTCTTCCTACCAAGCCAATGTTTTAGTCGAAAATAAAAATTTAGATATAATTATTTTTGGTGAAGGAGAGGAGACAATGATTGATTTAATCAGAAATCTCGGCGACTTGACCAAAGTTAAGGGGATATGTTTTCGGGGTGCTGACGGCGAGATTATTTGTAACGAGCCGCGGCCGACCAATATCAATTTGGATAAAATAAAATTTCCCCACCGCAATTTTTCCAAAATTTACAATTATTCAAAACCCGTCGGCTACAATTATTCCAAGAAGTTCAATTTTAAAAAATTTGTCAAAAGTTCAATTTTGTATTCCGCGCTTTCAATTCCAGGCGTTCGCAATCTTTTTGCCGGCGCATTTAATTGGCGGCATAAAAACCGGCCAAAATCGGTTTTTATGCCTTGCGGCTTTATGATAACCAGCCGCGGCTGCCCAAACCACTGCACTTTCTGCGCCATCCACAAGGTCTGGGGCAATGTTTATCGCATGCGTTCTAGCCAGAATGTTTTAGATGAAATGGACTTATTGGTAAAACACGGGGTTAAAGAAATTGCTATAGTGGACGATAATTTTACCGTTTCCAGGAACCGAACAATCGAGATTTGCCGCGGTATAATTGAGCGGGGCTACCAGATCAGATTACTGACGCCCAGCGGCGTTTTTGTTCCGTCGTTGGATAAAGAGGTTCTGGAATATTTATATAAGGCCGGCCTGCGGGAGCTTGAATTTGGCGTGGAAAACGGCGACCAAGATTTTTTAGACGAGGTTATTTGCAAAAATTTGAAACTGGAAAAAGTAAAGGAAATAATTAAATTGGCGAAAGAAGTCGGTTTGCGCACGCGCGGTTTTTTCATTTTTGGCTATCCCAAAGAGACCAAACAGACCATGCTTAAAACTTTAAGGTTTGCTTTTGAGTCTGGTATGGACGCGGCCAGGTTTTATGTTTTTCAGCCGTTGCCTGGCACCGAAGCGTATCGCATGGCGGCGGAAATGCAGGCACTGGATCGCGATTTAGATTTTTCCAAGTTAAAAGTGCGAACGCACGCCCCGGTGGTTGCGACCAAAGATTTTAGCAAGGAAGACGTGATGAAAATTTTTAATCTTTCATACGATATTTTAAAGGAGCGTAATTATAATAAAATAAAAGATAAAATCCCAGCCATTTTGGGTTGGGAAACAAACCCCCACACCACAGCCCAAAGCCTATTACTTTTAAAATGAATCTGAATTTTATATCCGAGCATCTCTACTATGTAGGAATAAGGCTTGCTGGCGGAGGGGTAAACATATGAGCTATTTTTCTGAGGTAGAATATAAACCAAAGAGCGGTCAGGATTTGTGGTTTGAAAAACTATATTTTGACCGCTGGTTCAAAGGCATGAAAGGACCGATCTTGGATTTGGGGTGCGCCACGGGCAATTTTATTGCGCTTAACCCCCAAATCATTGAAGGAGTGGAAAGCGACCCGGATTCATATAAGATTGCCAAAGAGCGCGGCTTTAACGTTTCAATGCTTGACGTGGAAAAAGAAATGGATAAATTAGCCAGCGCCAAATATGAGGGTGTCTACGCGAAGCATATTATTGAGCACTTGGAAAATCCGTTAAATTTTTTAAAACAGATAAAAAGGATTTTAAAGCCGGACGGCAAGGCAGTGATTTTGACGCCCAATTGTCCTTTCATGCTGGATCATTTTTGGGGTGACTACACGCATCGACGTCCCTTTACCAGAAAGAGTTTGGGGCGCATCTGTTATGACGCCGGTTTTAGCCATATAAAAATTTATGAAGATTTTCGCTGTTTTCCTGGTTTGGGAAGACTAATGCGAACACTTCATTTAAAACCAGAAACAATTAGAATTTTTCAATCGATCCTGGGAATCAGCGGTTACGCCTTGATTTTAGAAATCATTAATAATTAGTAAGATTACAGAATGTCTGACGAAAAAAAAGAAAAAATTGTGGTTCTCGGATTTGGCTGGGTGGGTCAAGCCAATGCCATCGCTTTGGTCCAGATGGGCTATGAAGTGTTTTATTACGATATTGTTGAGCCAAAGCGCCATTACGAGCGTGACTTCAAAGAGTCTTACGCCAAAATAAAGCCCTTGGGGCAACTTCTAGAAAAAGACGGTGAATTTACGTGGTATATTGTAGCGGTTGGAGATCGAGTGCGAGACGACGGGACTCAGGACACCTCACTTATCAAAAAGGCTCTGGATGAACTCAAAAATGCCCGAGGCGGCATAATTTTGCGCTCTACAGTGCTGCCTCCGAGTCTTAAAGAATTATCATTCGATTATTATCTACCCGAATTTTTACATGAAAAATATGCCGTGAAAGAATGTTTGTATCCACATTTTTTTGTCATTGGCAGCAGGCAGAGGACTGCTAAACTTCCTTCTTTTTTTGCTATATGGGCGAAAAATTCATACAAAACTTATTGGGGTACCCCTGAGGAAGCATCTTATATTAAATATTTGTCGAATCTCTGGAATGCGGTCCGTATCGCTTTTGTTAATGAGTTTGGCGATACGATTTCGCAGCCGAACAGTCCCGAAAACATTAAAGCTATAGAAAAGATTGTTAATTTTGTTTTTGAAGGAAAATTTTATTTGCGTTACGGCGGTTCGTTCAGCGGCCATTGCTTGCCTAAAGATACATTAGCTTTTTATAACTGGCTCAAAAAAGAAGGAAAGAATGCGGCGCTTTTAGAAGGGGCTTACCAATCAAACGAAATTCACCGTCAGATTGCCGAGAAACATAAAATTTTACCTGAATGGTTTTCCGAGTGGCAAAAGTCGGATGTATCCGGCCGTGTGGCTTTAACGTCGCTGTGGAAGATTTTTAAGAAAAGACTGAAAAATTTGAGATAATTTTTGAGGATGATAGAAGACTTTGAGTTTGGTTGGAGAAATAGGAGATAACTAATCTTGACATAATCTGTCTAGAATGTTAAGATTCTATATCAAATCTAATCGAGGAGGGTGAAATGGTAAAAAGCGCTGATAGCGTTGTTCCGGAAAGCAGTTTTATACCAAAGGAGTTATTTGATCGGATTCAAAAAGTAATACCCATCGTATGTGTCGATCTAGTAATTTTGCGACGGACAGTGACCGGAATCGAGGTTTTGTTGATTAGGCGGAAGCTGGTAACGGAGGTCGGGAAATGGTGTAACATTGGGGGCCGTCTATTAAAGGGAGAAAGGCTCACGGCGGCCATTAATCGCCAGGCAAAGCGAGAACTAGGTATCTCAGTGGTGATTATTCCTCCTTGGGGGGCCAATAACCCCGTGAGAGTTTTCGATGACCCAGAGGCTGATCCTCAAAAGCATTCTGTTGCAATGGTTTATCCCGTCACCATCATAGCTGGTAGACCCGCAGACTCTGGTCCTGAATTTAGTGAAAGCAAATGGTTTCTGGCCAAAAAGTTACCCAAAACCATGGGTTTCAATCACCGAGAAGAAGTTCAGGCGGTTACGGGGATTATCTCTTAATCGGGTAAGTCTCTGAGCCCAGAGTATCGGGGTAACACATCAGTGAGGGAGGAAAATATGTCTAGAAGATTCTGGAAATGGATGGCAGAAGCATGGTTCTCATACCTCATATGGGGAACAATGCTAGCGATCGTGTTTGGCTCTTTGGGAATTACTATGAAATTCAAGCCTGTGGCATCCGTTCTTTTAGCGATCACGGGGTACGGCTTATGTATCGGTCTGCGTGCAATCCAGTACGTTGGCTATGACTTTTCTGCACCGGACGATGACTGATCTTTTCTGATAACCAAACCTTTAGTATTGTTTTTGGGTAATGGGTTGAGCATCCCTAAATTATTTTTTGCTCCCGTCTGGCAACAGGCGGTTTTTTATTTTTCTAAAACAATCATCAATGTTATAATTTTAAAAGATAGAAAAGAGTAAAAGCTCTTGCCGAATTGGCAAAAAAGTGTTAGATTTTATTATCAATAATATGAAAAAAATTTTAATCACCGGCGGAGCGGGGTTTGTCGGTTATCATTTGGCTCGGCATCTGCTAAAAAAACGGGATAATTTTTTAACCATTGTTGATAATCTTCAGCGCGGCAAAATGGACGCCGATTTTTCGGCACTATTGAAAGACAAACGCATCAAATTTATTAAAGCTGATTTAACCAAACAGGATTTTTATAAAAAACTTGATTCTGATTTTGACCATGTGTATCATTTAGCCGCGATTAATGGCACTAAACTTTTTTATGAAATGCCGCAGGAAGTATTGCGCATTGATATATTAGCGCTGGTTTATATTCTGGAATGGATAAAAAATTTACCTAAAAAACCAAAACTTTGCTTTACTTCTTCCAACGAAGCCTATGCTGGCGCGCTGGAATCTTTTGGCAAATTGCCGATACCGACTCCAGAAAATGTGCCTTTGGTCATCAGCGACCCTTACAACGCCCGCTGGTCTTATGGCGCAACTAAATTAGTCGGTGAACTTTTTGTGATTCATTACGCCAAAGCTTATAATTTTCCGGCGGTCATTGTCCGGCCGCATAATTTTTACGGTCCCCGGGCCGGCTACGACCACGTTATTCCGGAATTTTGTTTAAGGATAATAAATAAAGTTGATCCTTTTGCGATTTATGGGGCAGAGGATACCCGTACTTTTTGTTACATTGATGACGCGGTGGAAGCAATGCAAATGTTGATGGATTCGGCCAAAACCAACGGCCAGCCCATTGAAACCGTCCATATTGGCGCCACCGACGAAATCGTCATGCTTGATCTGGCTAAAAAACTATTTAATATAACCGGCTGGCAGCCAAAAAAATTAGATATCAAATCTTCCCCGCCCGGCAGCGTTAAACGCCGCTTGGCCGATATCAGCAAGATAAAAAGATTGGTCGGCTGGAAGCCTAAAACTTCGCTTGAAGATGGGTTGCGTCGGACCTTTGCTTGGTATAAAAAGACGCCTGAAATTAAATATGGAAATCGCAAAAAAAATTAATAAGAATAATTTAGGGGTAGGTTGCTTTGAGCTGGCCAAAAACACGAGCAAATATATTAGCGAAGTTTTGCAGACAAAAAGAATTTCCTACGGTCCTTTCTTGCAAAAATTTGAGAGGAAATTCAGCGCTGATCACGGAGCTAAATTCGGCACAGTGGTTAATAGCGGAACGTCGGCTCTAAGAATCGCCGTTGCCTGTTTAAAAGAAATTGGACGCTGGCACAAGCAAGATGAAATTATCGTGCCGGCCGTAACCTTTGTCGCCACCGCCAACGTTGTTATTGAACAGGGCTTAAGGCCGGTTTTTGTTGACGTTGATTCGAGAACATATAATATCGACACGCTTAAAATCGAGGAGAAAATCACCAAAAAAACTAAAGCCATAATACCAGTTCATCTTTTTGGCCAGCCCTGCGAGATGGATTCCATTTTAGCTCTCGCTAAAAAATATAACCTAAAAATTATTGAAGACTCCTGCGAAACGGCTTATGCTAAATATAAAGGTAAAAGCGTTGGGAGTTTTGGCGATATTGCCTGTTTTTCAACCTACATCGCTCATTTGATAACGACCGGAGTCGGAGGCATAGCCATTAGTAATAATAAAAAATATGCCGAAATTTTGAGAAGTCTGGCCAATCATGGCCGCGACGGAATTTATATTGGCATCGATGACGCGAAAGGTAAGAAAGGGAAGAAATTAAAAGAAATTATTTCTCGCCGCTTTAAATTTATTAGGCCTGGTTATAGTTTTCGTTTAACCGAACTTGAAGGAGCAATCGGTTGCAGCCAGTTAGAAATAGCCGATAAAATCATATCTGGGCATCGAAAAAATGCTGACTATTTAAAAAATAGTTTAAAAAGGCTAGAAAAATATTTTCAGTTGCCATGGCATCCAGACCATGTTGATCATAGTTTTATGATGTTCCCGATAGTAATTAAAAAAGAGGCGAAGATTAAAAAAGCGGAGCTAGTTAATTTTTTAGAAAAGAACGGCATTGAAACCAGAGATATGCTGCCATTGATCAATCAGCCATTTTATAAAAAAACATTTAAAATCAAAGATAGCGACTATCCGGTCGCCCAGTGGATAAATCGAAATGGATTTTATATCGGTTGCCATCAAGCAATGGGTAAAGCAGAACTTGATTATATTGTTGATACATTTAATAATTTTTTTAAATTTGAAAAATGAAAAAAGCATTAATTACCGGCATCAATGGTCAGGACGGCTCGTATTTGGCCGAATTTTTATTGAATAAAAAATACCAGGTTTGGGGTACGGTGCGACGAACCTCAACTTTTAACCGCTGGCGTCTGCAGCATATCTATAAAAATCTTTTTGATAGAGATAAAAATCTCCGTTTAGAATACGCCGATCTTAACGATTCTTCAAGTTTGATCAGGATAATGCGTCTTTGCCAGCCAGACGAGATTTATAATTTAGCCGCGCAATCTCACGTTCAGGTATCATTTGAAACTCCCGAATACACGGCTAATATTGACGGGTTGGGAGTATTGAGAATGATTGAGGCAATGAGGATTTTAGGCTTAGATAAAAAAACTAAATTTTATCAAGCGTCAACCAGTGAATTATATGGTAAATGCAAGGACGTTCCCCAGAGTGAGAAGACGCCTTTTCACCCCTGCAGCCCTTACGGCGTCGCCAAGCTTTATGCCTATTGGATTGTTAAGCATTATCGGGAAGCATACGGTTTGTTTGCGGTAAACGGCATTTTATTCAACCATGAGTCGCCCAGGCGAGGCGAAAATTTTGTCAGCAAAAAAATAACGGAAGGCTTGGTAAGAATAAAATTAGGACAGCGAAACATTATAAGATTGGGCAATTTAGAAGCCAGGCGCGACTGGGGCTATGCCAAAGAATACGTTGAGGCGATGTGGTTGATGTTGCAGCAAAAAAAACCCAGCGACTTTGTCATCGCTACTGGGGAAACTCATTCGGTCAGGGAATTTGCTGAAGAGTCTTGTAAATATTTGGATATTCCTTTAATTTGGCGAGGAAAAGGTAAAAACGAAAAGGGAATTGATAGGGCGACCGGACGAACAATAATCGAAGTCGATGATCGTTACTTGCGGCCTTCTGATGTTGACGTTTTGCAAGGGGACATAACTCGAGCCAAAAAAATATTAGGCTGGAAACCTAAAGTCAAATTTAAAGAATTGATAAAAATCATGATTGATTTTGATTTAAAAAATATTAACGAGCATCGAGAAATCATCATTGATCGGCATGGCAAATTATAAAAATACTTTAATTACCGGCGCGACTGGTTTTGTCGCCACCTCCGATGTTATTATTGAACAGCAAGTAATAGGTAAGGCGGAACTGGATTATATCGTTCAGAAATTTCATAAATTTTTTAATGTTTAATTTATGGAAAATAGAGAAAAGTTAATAAATCTTGAACAACAGGAAAGAAAAGAACAATTTTCTGATCTTATAATTTTTACTACGACATTCTATGGCGAGGATAAAACTTCTTTAATCAGGGCCGAGCTGGCAGAGAATTTATTTGCTAATGCAAAAGAGTTAGGGATTAGCTGCGTTGTAGTGGACGGCGGCTCTACCCCTCAATTTTTAAAAAAAGTTGAGCAATTTGATAATGTCAAACTTATCGTGGAGCCATCCTTGGGAATAGGTGAGAGTCGGAGGCACGCCTTGCAGGAAGCGATGCAATTGGTCCCGGTTGACAAAAAACCAAATTTCCTTTGGACCGAACCAGAAAAAAGTGGGCTGGTGACGGAAAACAATCTGAAGGCAATGATAGAGGGCTTGAGAGATGGAAAAACGGACATTGTAGTACCACTGAGAAAGAATAAGGACTCACTGCCGAAGTTTCAAGCCTGGATAGAAAGCAGGGCCAATAAGAGGGCGAAGAAAACAGCGGGGATCCCCGATGAGTTAATCGAAGAAGAAATAGATTTATGGTTTGGTCCAAAAATGTTTAACTTTGCTGGCGCCGAATATTTTTTGAATTATAAGGGCAAGCTTGATAAATGGGACGCAATTATTAAGCCGGTTATTGATGCCTATAATGATAAAAAAAGAATTAGTATAGCACCGGTTGATTTCACTTATGATCAAAGTCAGCGTCAAGACGAGGAAGGAAGTAAGGATTTTAGAAGAAAAAGAGTTGAACAGTATACTGCAATTTTGGCAGAATTAGGTGATGAATTTTGGAAAGATAAATTTGAGAAAAAAGAATAATTGGTTTATGGCTCCCAAAAAAGAAAATATTTTAATTACCGGCGCGACTGGTTTTGTCGGCCGAGCATTGACGGAGAAATTGTTAACTTATAAGAGAAATCTATTTTTAGTTTCGCGAAATAAAAATTTTAAAAATAAAAAAGCCGAAGTTCTTCATGGAGATTTGAGCGATTTGGATTTTTGCCAAAAGACACTGTCGGGAATTCAAACAGTTTTTTATCTGGCGGGTTATAAAAAAAATTTGGCCTACCACGTTAAATATGCGAGCGATTTTATCGCGGGCAACGTAGGGCCGCTGTTAGTTTTTCTGAAAGCATTGGGCAAATCAAGTGCTCGCCAATTGATTTATTTAAGTTCTACCCACGCGGGCCGCGACTGGGAAAAAGAAAATGACGGTTACGCCATTGCCAAATACATAAATGAATTAATGCTGCGGTTTTTCGCTCAGCAGCAAAAAATTGAGGTAAAAATAATCAGGTCGGCTCCGATTTACGGCCCGGGCGATAATTTTAATCCGGAAACAGCCAATTTTGTTCCCTCGACAATTATTAAGGTTTCGGCCAGCAAAGATAGGATGACGGTTTGGGGAAGCGGTACCAGAAAGATGCAGTTCATTTATATTGACGATTTAGTTTCAAATTTAATGACGGCCCAAACAAGCCTTGGCAATTTTTATGTTGTCGGCCATCCCCAAGCATTGAGCGTCAATCAGGTCATCAAAAAGATAATTAATTTATTTGCGAAAAAATTATTAATTGAACACGACCTGGCCAAACCGGATAAGCCGACAAAGTTATTTAATTTTAACAACTTAATCGCGCCAAAGATTTCTTTTAACGAAGGATTAAAAAGAACTTTGGAGTATTTTCGCCAATTGAATGGCTAAAAACTTAGTCATCATCCCTACTTACAACGAACAGGAGAATATCGTTCGGCTCGTTGAAACGCTTTTTAAACTGAATTTAGACCTAGATATTTTGGTGATCGACGATGGAAATGATAGAACCACTGATTTAATCAAAAAAAAACAAGCGGACTCTGCTAATCTTTATTTTATTAAGCGTGTCGGAAAAGCCGGACGCGGCTCGGCGGTGCTGGAAGGTTTAAAATTTGGGTTGGCTAAAGATTATCAATATTTAATTGAGATTGACGCTGATTTTTCGCACCGACCCGAAGAGCTGCCTTCTCTATTAACGTTGGCAGCGCCAAATACCTTAGTCATCGGCTCCCGCTACGCCAAGGGAAGTAAAATTGTCAATTGGCCGCTGAAACGAAGAATTTTTAGCCGTTTGGCAAACTTCTATGCCGATTTGATTTTAGGAATCGGGATTCGGGATTATACAAACGGCTACCGGGTTTACGGTCGAGAAGCATTGGAAAAATTGGATTTTGATAAAATAAAAGCTTCCGGTTATATTGTTTTGTCCGAAATTGCCTACCAGCTATTTTTAAAAGGAGTGGAGTTTCGAGAGACACCGACGGTTTTTGTTAATCGCCGACGCGGCGTATCTAATTTTTCAATTAAGGAAATTTCCGAAGCCTTTCTGTCTGTTTTGAGAATAAAAAGGGATCTGGGCTGATAATTTTTATAATATATCAATCAAAAATTAAAGCGTAAAACTCTAAGTATCTAAAAAGCATGAAACTAGTTTATTTAGCTAACATCGGTCTGCCGGCCCAGTGGGCCCACGAAATTCAGATAATGAAAACAGCTGAAGCCTTTGCGGCTCATGGGGCGGAGGTGGAATTAGTTGTGCCGCGCCGCCTTCTTGGCGGCCAAAGCGATCCGTTCGCTTACTATAATATTGAGACCAAATTTAAAATTACGAAACTGCCCTGTTTTGATTTCAGGCCCGGGCATCCAGGCGCGTTTAATTTTTGGCTTCGGTTATTGAGTTTTCTTTTTTTTGCGAAGCTTTACCTGGCTTTTAAGAAATACGATATTTTATATACTCGGGAGCAATGGGCCGGCCTGATTTTTAAGAACTTTAATTTTGAAATTCATGTCTTGCCCCAGCCAATTAGGGGTTGGCGAAAAAGGGTTTGGCGTAAAGCTAATAGTTTAATCGCCACCACTAAATCGCTAAAAGAACAATTGGTCAGATTGGGTATCGATGAGGGAAAAATTTTAGTGGCGAGCAATGGCCTTGATTTAAAAAATTTTGATTTGGCAATTTCCAAGGAAGAGGCGAGAAAAAATTTATCTCTGCCTTTGGACAAAAAGCTGGCGCTTTACGTTGGCAGTTTTTATATCCACGATTGGAAAGGGCTTGATATTTTATTGGACTCAACAAAATATTTCAGCGATGATTACGTTTTTGTCTTGGTTGGCGGAGAACGCAATGAATTGGCACGGATCAGAGAAAAATATCAGTCACAGAGACTCATTTTAGCTGGCCGGCAGCCCTACCAAAAAATACCCGTTTATCTTAAGGCGGCTGATGTTTTGGTCTTGCCTAATAAAAAAGGTCAGAACATGTCTGAATCAGAAAACTACACCTCACCCCTCAAATTATTTGAATATTTGGCTTCGGGCCGACCCATTGTTGCCTCAGACTTGCCCTCCGTCAGGGAAATCGTTAATGAAGACAGTGCGGTTTTGGTTGAACCCAATGACCCGGCTGCCCTGGCCGCAGGAATCAAAAAGATTTTTTCTGATACCGTTCTGGCTGAAAGAATTTCTCAGTGCGCTTTTCAGGAGGCCAAGAAATATTCTTGGCAAAAAAGAACCGAGTTAATTTTAAATTTTATAGTTTCCGGCACTATTAAAAATGCTTAAAGAATTTTTAACATCAAAAATAACCAGAAAAAATTTAGAAAAATTTGTTTCTCAGCATGGGTCTGATGAATTAACCCTTGATTTGGGATGCGCCAATTCCCCCTATTCCCGTTATTTTAATAAAAGAATTGGATTCGATATTAAAAAGGGCGAGGGTGTTGATGTCGTTGGTGACGCCCATAATTTGCCTTTTGGAGACAATAAATTCGATGCCATTTTATGCACCGAGGTTTTAGAACATTTGCATTCGCCCCAGGTCGCCATTGCTGAAATGAAGCGCGTTCTGAAAAAAGGAGGCCATCTGATTTTATCAACCAGGTTTATTTTTCCCATCCACGACGCGCCTGATGATTTTTATCGGTATACGAAATACGGTTTAAAATATCTATTCAAAGAAGGCTGGGAGATTTTAGAGCTGGAAGAAGAGGTTAATACAAAAAACACCTTGGCTGTTTTGATTCAAAGAATCGGATATCAGGCAAATTTTAAAGGCGGTGCCTTTATCAAGGCCGCTATTTTTGTACTGGCAAAGATAATTTACTTTTTGCCATCCTTGATTAAGGAGCAGTTTTCCGATATTAATAAAATAGGCAACGAAAACAATATCATGACTTCCGGCTATTATCTTGTCTGTCAAAAGAAATAAAATTATAATTATGAAAATTTGTTATTTCGGTGATTATGATCCGGAATATTCCCGCAACAATGTCGTTATGAAGGGGTTGCGCAAGAACGGAGTGGACGTCATTCCATGTCAGGTGCCAACTTCTTTTCGCAGGAAATATTATATGCTTTGGAAAAAACATCGTGCTCTTCGTGGGCAATATGATGTTCTGGTTGTTGGGTATTCGATTTCCCGCTTTATGGCGGTTTTTGCAAAACTTGTCAGCGAAAAGCGTGTTGTTTGGAACCCCCTTTTTTCATTGTATGATTCATGGGTTTTGGACAGAAAACTCGTGTCTAAATGGCACCCAAAGGCGTGGTATTACTTTTTCCTTGACTGGGTGGCGTGCGTCGCGGCAGACGGCATTCTGCTTGATACCAATCAAAGTATAGACTTTTTTTGTCGTTCTTTTCACGTACGGAAAGACAAATTCAAGAGAATATTTGTTGGAACGGATGAAGAAGTTTTTTATCCAAGAGAGAAAAAGAGAAACGAGGAAGATACTTTTTCTGTTTCTTTCCACGGCGGATTTATTCCTTTTCACGGAGTTAGATATATTATAGAAGCGGCAGAAGTACTCCAAAAAGAGAACATTCGATTTACCATCATTGGCTTCGGTCAGACATATAAGCAAGACCGGCAATTGGCGGAAAGTCTTGCGGTGAAGAATATCGAATTCGTCCCGCCTGTTTCGTATCGCGAGCTGGCGGAGCAAATCGCGTCGGCTGATCTTTGTCTTGGTGTGTTCGGGAATATTGAAAGGGTAAACAGGGTCATTCCGAACAAAATATTTGAAGCGGTCGCGTCCGGCATACCCGTGCTTACTGCGTCATCGACAGCTGTGAAGGAATTGTTCGCGGACGGTGAAAGCATTATGTTTTGCAATAGTATGGACGCGAAAGATTTGGCCCAGAAGATAGTCTTGCTTAAAGAAAATAAGGAACTTCGCAGAAAAATCGCGGAGAGCGCATTGGCTGTGTATTGTGAACAGGCGTCAATTAAAAAGATTGGGGCGGAGGTTAAAGAGTATCTGGAGAAATTTGTAGAATTACGAACTCGCCTCACATAAAAACTTTTTTGTATGCCATTTACATCATATTATTCTCAAAAAAGTTATAATAAGATTGGTGCCGGAAGGAAAGACGGGATTCTTCGTTTACTCGGCGACTATTCGGGAAAGAAGATTCTTGACATAGGATGTGGCGAAGGAGTACTTGGGAAAACACTCAAAGAAGAGAAGAGCGTTTTGATTCATGGCATCGAAATTTCAGATGAGGCAATCAAAAAAGCGAGAACGGTGCTTGATGAAGCTTATTGCGCGGATATTGAGTCGGAAGAGAAATGGCCGGAGGAAATACGCAAGCAAAAATATGACTTTATCATTCTGACCGAAGTTTTTGAGCATTTATTATTTCCCGAAAAGCTTGTCCACCGGCTCAAAGATTTTTCTAATAAAAACACGGAGATTATCATTACGGTCCCCAATGTCCTTTTTTGGAAAAACCGCCTGTCTTTTTTCTTGGGGCGGTTTGATTATGCTGAAAAAGGGCTTATGGACCGAGGGCATATTCATTTTTTCAGCTGGAAAAGTTTGCAGAAAATCTTGACCGATGAAGGCTACACAATTATCGGCACGGCTCATTATTTTCCGACCCGCTTTACCAGGCCGTTTGCCCGCTTTTTTCCGGGGTTGTGCGCTTATCAATTTATTGTAAAATGCCGGCTGGTATGAAGATTAGTCTTTTGGTTCCGCATTTAAAAAATTTCCGGATAGGCAGATTTATGGAAAAGAAAACATCTGTTTATCAAGAATTCTGCCACCCGATGTTCGTAAAATACTATCTTTAAAAATTAATTAAATAGCAGCAAATTCTTAACTGGTTCTGCCTGACAGGAAAGTGTAATCACAATAAAGATATCTCTATAGCTTGTTGTGGTTGGACAATTTATGGATTGATGTCTGTAATAAAAAATTATAAATTTATGTTGCCTATTAAAGACAAATTCGTTTTACTTTTTTTCCCGAAGCCGGCTAAAGAAACTCCGCGAAGGGTACCCTTGGCTCTTTTAGCGATAGCTTCTTTTATCGAGAAGGATTATGAAATAAGAATTTTTGATTCTTACGACAGAAAAGATTATTTGAAGGCGCTAGAGCATCTTGATAGGGCTATTTGTGTTGGGATTAGCGCTATGACTGGTTATCAAATAACCGACGGTTTGAACTTTGCCAAGTTGGTCAGGAGTAAAAATAGTAAAATTCCGATTGTTTGGGGTGGCATCCATGCGACAATTAATCCAATTCAAACAGCCCAGAGTCCTTATGTTGATATTGTCGTCAGGGGGCCGGGTGAGGAAACTTTTGCCGAGTTAGTGCGAGTCCTGGATCGGGGCGAGTCTTTGGATAATATTTTGGGTATCACGTACAAAAAAAATGGTCTGGTTATTAATAATTCCAGTCGTCCATATAAAAGCATAAATGAATTTCCAATGATTCCTTACCATATTTTAGGGGATAAAATTGAAAAATATATTAGAGAGAATGATTATGCGGACAGGAACTTGATTTATCTGTCGAGCGCTGGTTGCCCTTTTCGTTGCCGTTTTTGTTATTTGGGCAATCCTAACTTTGAACAGGCTTATGACCCCTATCCCGCCGAGAGAGTTATCAAAGAGTTGAAAAATTTAGTCGGATGTTATCATCTAACCGGTATAGAAATGCGAGACTCTAATTTTTTTGTTAATGAAAAGCGTTGTCGTGATATATTTTCAGGTCTGATTAAAGAAGGAATAAATTTAAGAATGTCCTTCTTTAATGGTCGAGCGGATCAGCTGGCTAATTTTGATGATAGCTTTTGGGAATTAATGAGTCGAGCTGGCGCTGTTCAGATTTTGGTTGGAGCAGAGTCTGGCGATCAGGAAATGCTTAATTATGTGGATAAGAAGATTAAGGTTGATGATATTATTGAATGTGGAAGAAAGGCTAGAAAATTCGGAATTAATATGTACAGTTCGTTTATGACAGGTTTTCCTATTAAGAAAGAAAACTTAACTAATCCGAAAAAACAACTGAGGAAAGAATTAAATAGTACAATTGATTTAATTAGAAAGTTGTATCAGATAAATCCAGCCGCCGATATTCTTTTGTTTTTTTATACGCCATACCCGGGCTCTTATCTTTATGATGAAAGCATTAGAGCCGGCTTTGAGGATCCGCCAAGCCTGGAAAGATGGGGGGAGATTAATCTAGACACGTTAACAACGCCATGGGTGACTAACGCCCATAAAAGAAAAGTTTTATTTTTAAGAGAACTTTTTCTTTTGAAAAAAAAATGCAACAGCGAGTATGTTGATAAAAAGGCGAAAAGTGATAAAAAATTTTATTGGTTTAAGAAATTAAGACTGAATAAAATTTTAGGTATTTTTATTGATTTTCGCTTGGGGGCTAAATTTTTATTTTTTCCTTTTGAGAAGTTGCTGTTTCCTTTAATGAATATTTTTAGATAATTGACTTTTTATTTAAACCAATTATACGAAGACAGAGAATCGGTTATTTTTTTCTCTATTAGTTAAAAATTGAATCAGTAATAAGCCCAAGAAACGTCCTATTATTCTGGATACAATAACGCCCATCAATCCAAAAAAATAAACTCCGATAAAAAGCAACGTGATTTGTAAAAAAAAGCTATAAATATTAATTTGATACAGTATTTTTGTAGTTTTTTGGGCCGTGAGGAGGGTCAATAGTAAGGTCGCTATGGCGATTGCGGATATGGTCACGGAATATAGCTGGGAATATATTATAGATTCTTGATATTTGGGAAAGAATATTTTAAAAATTGATGGGCAGAGAAGAATATAGGCCAGAGTAATCAATACCAAAATTAATATATAGATTTTTAGGTGGTGGCCGAGAGTTCCTTTTATTTCGTTGTTTTTTCTTTGACTAAATTTTGGAAAGGCGAGAGTATTAATATTTTTTAGAACGCCCTTAATTTGCTCGGGCATAGCGATGGCTATTGAATAGACGGCAACTTGGGCGGCGCCAAGATAATGAAAAATAAGCAGGCGATCAGCATAGTTGGTAATGGAGCCTAGAACACTTAGTAGGCTTAAGTGTTTTCCATAGGAAATTGTTTGGTCATCTTTTTGTTGATTCGGCGGAAATTTTTTCAAGGTTATTTTAAGAAAAATAAACCGCAACAGCGTCCAGGGAGTGAAATATGCCAAAAGTATGAAAGGGAGGTTTTTGGTGAAAAAAAGGGTTGTAATTAAACAGAGACTGGCGATTAATTGAGAGAAAACCCAATATTTTGTTGAAATTTTAAAAAGCTTCTTTCCTTGTAAAAAAGAATCATATATTCCAAGGGGGTCCATTATAGGTAAGAAAAAAGCGGCAATAAGAAAAGCAATTGTTAGGTCAAAATTATTATTGAAATAATAGTAGCCGGCGAGCGCTAAACTGGCTAATCCGCCTAATAATCCCCAGCGGATTTTTGTTTTAAGGGCGGGGAGAAAAGACCCCTCGTAGCCGCGAGCAGTGGCCTGGACTATGGAAGTGTTGATTCCGGAAAGCGTTGGGATGGCTAAAATTCCAGCGATAGAAAGAATATATTTATAAGTTCCGTAAGCTTCCTTTGGTAAAAGATTAGCAAAAGCGATGGCTAGCAGAAAGCTGGAGAGAGAAGAAATTATTTGCCCCAACATCACCCAGAATCCGCCTTTAGTTAAATACACCATATCGGTTTTGGTATATTGCTCGCTCCAGCGAAGGAGATTATAAATTTTGACGCGTAAATTATTTAACATATTGATTTAGAGCTTAATCGGTTTTATAAACCAGCAAACTAATCCAATCAGCGCTGCCAGCAAAGACATGAAAAGAATCAAAGCGGAAAAAACGATAGCTTGCTCTTTCGGAATTAAAAAAGGAGCCAGAAGGAGAATTAAAGCAACGTCCCGGGTGCCGATTCCCGAAATGGAAACCGGAATAATGGTAATGAGGCCGGTAATCGTAACCGTAACCGATAAATAAATCCACGGCACATGGAGGCCGACTCCCCAAGCCAATACATACATCTGAAAAAAATAAGCAGACCAAGACAGGGCGGTGATCAACATAATGGCCGTATAGCTCTTTAGATTGAAAATTTTGAAATCGCTGATGAAATCTTGAAAATTAACCTTCCAGTTGTTTTGTTTTTTTTCAGGGATAAAGAAATAAAAAGCCTTTTTGAGGATCCATTTAATTGTGCCCGTTTTGGTCAGTGCCAGCACCAGCATTGCCAAAATAGCCAAGCCGGAAAAAAAGATTAAAATTTCTTTACGCCAGACGCTGACAAAAAACAATGAGCCCAAGATGATAAAACCGACCAGAAAGGCCAAATCGGAAACCCGGTCCAAAAAGATGCTGACCAGTGATTTTCCGAAAGAATTGCCATCCTTTTTGAGATAAAAAGCCATCGCCATTTCGCCAACTCGTCCCGGCGTGGGGACGCCCAAATACATTCCGGCGCAATACATTAAAAACGAATCTTTTAAATTATAGTTTATCCCCTGTACTTTTAAAATATAATTCCAACACCAGCTTTTAAAAAACAATATTGGAAAGGCAGCCAAGGCCGCAATTATTAAATAAGAAATTTGTACATTTTCAACGCTTTGCCAGACCTCTCCAAAATTTAATTTTAAAAGGACAAAAGCAAATAAAATTAATCCCAGTAAATAAGAGTATCTTTTAAGCAGTTTTGAAAATAAATTCATCCCGTTAGACATTTTTATTTGATATTTTGAAATTTTTTAAATCCCGTTCCAATACCATCGCCACAATTGCATTTTAATAATGAGATGTCTAACGGGATGAATAGAATTTCAGCTTATGGGACAGTGCAATTATAGCTGTTTTTAGAGATTTTGTAAACTAAAAATAAAAAAATAAAATTTGCCAAAATAAGAAAGTTGAGTTAGAATTAAAGCCATGAAAAAAATAATTGTCGCCGGCGGTGCCGGTTTTATTGGCTATCACATAACTCAAGAGCTTTTGGAAAAAGGTCATAAAGTTTTGATTTACGACAAATTCATTAATTTTATCCCGAAAGAAGAAAGCCTATATAGTTTTTATTTGCAAAAAAGATTGAAAAATATTAAAGACAGCGTCGAAATTGTCAGAGGGGATATTCGTGACAAAGTCTGTTTAATCAGAGTTTTGAGAGAATTCAAACCGGAAATAGTAATCAATTTGGTTTCGATACCTTTGGCCACGGCTTCCAATGTCTTTTTTGAAGATGCCATTCAGATCAATTTAAACGGTCACATAAATCTTTTGGACGCCATCAGACATTCCAATTCTGTTGAGCGTTTTCTTTATACCTCCTCCAGTTTTGTCTACGGCAATTTTAAATATGATCCGGCAGATGAAAACCATCCGACGTTTCCGATTGATATCTACGGGGGCACCAAGCTCTCCGGCGAAATTTTAAGCAGAAGTTTCAGTGAAAAGTTTGGCATCGAGCACGTAATTATCCGACCCTCGGCCGTCTACGGCCCGACCGACGTCAATCGGCGCGTCAGTCAGATTTTTGTTGAAAATACCCTAACCGGAAAACCGTTGATTCTGCACGGGGGCGGCAAAGATAAGGTTGATTTTACTTACGTTACCGACGCGGCGCACGGCTTTGTTTTAGCTGCTCTCTCTCCCAACGCCAAAAACGAAGTTTTCAATATCACGGCCGGCAAAGGAAGAAGCGCCAAAGAATTTGCCCAGATTTTAAATAAACTTTTGCCCGGTCGAGTCAAAACGGAAATCAAACCGGCTAATCAAAAAAGACCGGTGCGCGGCTCTCTTGACATAACCAAGGCCAGAAAGTTGCTGGGTTATAAACCAAAGTATCAGCTGGAAGAGGGGTTGAAAGAATACGTTAAATATATAAAGTCAACGGGATTATTTAAAATTTTTGAATAAATGAAAATTCCATTATCAAAGCCATTTTTGGGCCAAGAAGAATTTAACGAGGTAAAAAAAGTATTAAATTCTGGTTGGCTGACTCACGGACCAAAAAACGAAGAATTTGAAACGGCCTTCGCTAAATATATCGGAGTTGATTATGCCATTAGCCTGAATTCTTGCGCCTCGGCTCTGTTTGCGGCTGTAAAGTCACTTGGTCTAACCGGCGAAGTAATTCTGCCCAGTTTCACTTTTGTGGCTTCTGCCAACGCGATTGTCGCGGCTGGTGCCAAGCCGGTTTTCGCAGAAGTTGAATGGCAGAGCGGCAACATTGACCCGGAAGATGTTAAAAGAAAAATTACCAGCAGAACGGAAGCCCTTATGCCGGTTCATTTCGCCGGTCAGGCCTGCCGTATGGACGAAATAATGAAGATCGCCAAAAAGCACAAACTATCTGTGATTGAAGATTCGGCGGAGGCAATTGGCGCAAAATATCGGGGGACAAAAACTGGTTTATTCGGTGTGGGTTGCTTCTCTTTTTTTCCGACTAAAAATATTACGACCGGCGAGGGCGGTATGGTCACAACGAATGACAAGAAGTTATGGCAAAAAATTAAAGCTTTGGCGGGACATGGCATTTCTAAAACCACCAGCCAACGGCTTAGAGTAAAAAAACCCTGGTATCGCGCCGCCGCCATGGTCGGCTATAATTTCCGGATGTCCAATATTTTGGCGGCGATCGGAGTTGAGCAGATGAAAAAATTGGAAAAGATGAATAATTTAAGACGAGCCCACGCCGCTTACTTGAATGAGGGTTTAAAAAATATTTCAAGTATTGAAATCCCAACTCCGACGAAAAATTGTTTTCATGTTTATCAGATGTACACAATCAAATTGAAAAAAGGAAATAGAGACGCTTTGGTAAGAAAGCTAAAAGAGCGGGGGATTGAAGCCTCGGTGCATTTTGACCCGCCGGTGCATCTGCAGCCGTTCTATATGAAAAATTTTGGTTGTCGCAAAGGTGACCTGCCAATCACCGAGAGATTATCTCAATCAATCATTACTTTGCCGATGTTTCCTCAATTAGCTAAAAAAGAACTAGGTTATATAATTAGCGCGATTAAGGAAGTTGTTTAGTCAATAACGATTTTTTGAAAGACCGAAAAGTCCTGGCACTGAACGTCAGGACTTTTGTGCGGGCTTATTGTTTGACATATTCTTTCTAATATGTTAATATAAGCGGAGTCTAAAAAAGACGTTCTTTTCAGCAATGTAGAAAAAAATTCCAGAAAAGGAGGAGTGAAGATGCCAGAGATTTATGTATCATGGGTGAAGGGATTACCTCAGGACGAAGAGGCTCTTAGGATCCTTCGAGAAAATAACCTTGGGGTAGAAATGAGTAACATCGATGGGCAGGTGGAAATGATCCAGGATGCTGGGGTTAGGTTTTCCAGCCACACACCGGGATTGAATCTTACCCTTAATCTTGCCAAACCTGATTTTATGGAAGCGTTTGAGGGCGAGCAAGGGGAGCGACTACTCCAGGTTATCAAGAGTTCTGATGCACAGGTGGTCGGTTTTCACCTAGGATACTCGGCCAATCATGTCTATAAAATGATGGCTTATCCTAATATACCTACTCCAAAAACCATCATTACTGACCGCCAAGTGCTCTTGGAAACATTTGCCGAAAATCTTGCTAGAGCATGGTCCGAGATAAACAGATATATCAATAGAATAACTGGAGCCACTTCTGAAGCAGTCCGAAAGACAATCGTGGTTGAAACCCTCGACTTCAGTCGAAAAAGGCCTATCCTTTGGAATCTTCAATCTGAAGAAGCAAAAAGTCATCAGGAAAAAATCCAAGGGATAGTTGATCAATACGGCATCAATGCCGGTATACTCCATGTAACAGAACCAAGTTTTATTAAAGATATTCTCAAAAAAACCGACTCCTACTGTATCGAGCCTGGCAGGCTCCCCGAACCAGTAGAATTCCTTTTCGATGTCGGCCATAATTTCATCTCGGCCGATGCCAAAATCAACAACCGCGAATTTAGCGGTTCGGTCGAGGATTATTTTGAAGAGATGTTGAGGGCGGCGGCAGGTAGGGTGCGGCAATTGCACTTAACGGTGCCTGCCGGGAATGATGAAGAAGGTTATAGTGATCAGCATCGTCCGTTTACGCCGGGCGATCCGTTGAGCGATAGGATTTTGGGACTTTCCAAATTGATATACAAAGAGAGCCCAGAAGTTCTTCAAATCACCCTGGAAATCAAAACGGATTTGCCTCCGGTCGACCATGCCAAAAAGATGGTCGCCCAGGCGGAGTACATTGTTCAGCAATTGGGGCTCTGATAGGTCTTTGAGCCCTTGGGGGTCACTACAAAAAGTGGTGGTCCCCTATTTTTTTAAGCTAATGTTGATTTCTGGTAACCTATCGGTTATTATAGTAATATTAAATCTTAATCGATTTAAACCTTATAATCTATGGAAAAATATTATCTGCCTTACGTTGTTGTTTTTATCCCCGCCTACAACGAGGAAGAATCGATCGGGGATGTGATAAAAAAGATAAAGGACATATATGTTGGCGGCGAGGGGCAGGACTATATTGTGGAAACAATTGTGGTTGATGACGGCTCTCGCGATAAAACGGCGGAAGCCGCCAGGCGCGCGGGAGTCAAAAAAATCGTTATTCATCCTTATAATCGCGGCTTGGGTGCTGCGACCAGGACGGGTTTGCAAACCGCATATGAAATGGGAGCCGATATCGCGGTAAAAATTGATGCTGACATGCAAAATCCGCCCGAAGAGATTAAAGCTGTCATCAGACCGATTTTGGAAGACCGAGCGGATTGCGTTTTTGGTTCGCGCCTGATGGGTGGCTTAAAATACGAAATGCCGGCTTACAGAAAATGGGGCAATAAATTTTTCGCCTGGCTAATTTCAAAGATCGTCGGTTTTAAATGGACCGACGCCACAACCGGTTTAATGGCTTTTCATCGCCGATACCTTGAGGTTTTTAATATTATTAAAGATTTTAACGAAACTCAACAATTAATTATTGATTCTTGGGGCAGGCATATGCGATTGATGGAAATTTCTACCAAATTTTATCCAAGGGAAACAGGCGGTTCGTTTATTAAATTCGGATTTAAATATCCCGCTATCGTTCTTCCGGTAATTTTTAGAATGTATATTCATTTTAAGCCCCTGCGCTTTTTCCTTACGGCTGGTTTTTTATGCATTGTCTTTGGTATCTTGGCCGGTCTTTATCTGATCATCAACCAGGGGGAAACTTTTTTTGGCGATGCCACAGTATCAATTCTAATTATTGTCGGTGTTCAAATTATAATTTTTGGTTTTCTTGCCGATCAGATAAGCTATCAACGAAAATAAGTAAAGAAATAGATAAAAGTTGCAGCCACTGCTAAAGATTTTTTAAAGGCCTGCGATTTTATCTATTTTTTTAAAATTTTGGTGAGTCAACTTTCCATATTAATAAAAAGTCAATCATGAAAACTTTATTGATTAATTCGAGTCTTTTGCAAGCGACGACGGGTCAATATAAAAAAACCTTAGAAAAAGAAAGGGGGATTTATTCGCCGATTGGGCTGGCTTATATTGCTGCCGTTTTAGAAAAGAATAATCATCAGGTAAAAATTATCGATTGTGACGCGCAAGAAAATTACGAGGGAAAAATCAAAGATACTTTAAAAATATTTAAACCGGAAATCGTCGGCTTTTATGCTATGACTTGGAATTTTGCTTTAGCCAATAAAATGGCTGGCGAGATTAAGAAAGATTATCCCAAGATTATTACAGTTCTTGGTGGTCCAAACGTGACGACCATGCCGGAAGTTTCATTGCGATTTGGTAATTTTGATTTTGGTGTAATGGGCGAAGGGGAGGAGACAATTGTTGAGCTTTTTAAAAAAATTGAAAACAAAATAAATATTGGTTTTGAAAAAATTTTAGGCCTTGTTTATAAAAAAGAAGGCCAAATATTCATCAATCCGCCGCGGCCCTTAATTCAAAATTTAGATTTAATTCCTTTTCCGGCTCGGCATTTACTGCCGATGGAAAAATATTCTGATATTTTTACTAAAAGTCGACGCTTCAGCACTATTTTTGCCACTCGCGGCTGCCCTTTTAATTGTACTTTTTGTGACCGAAAAAATAGAATGGGTAGAAATTGGCGTTTTCGCTCGCCCCAAAATATCGCCCAGGAGATCCGACAAGTAATTGATACGTACGGAATAAGAGAATTTATGTTTTTTGACGACAATTTAATTGTTGACAAAACGTGGGCTTACCAACTTATGGCGGAAATCAAAAAATTAGGGATTATCTGGGAATGCCGCGAACGAGTTGATATGGTTGACGAGCCAATGCTTAAAGCGATGAAAGAAGCAGGCTGCTATCGCATCAGATTTGGTTTTGAATCGGGTAGTAACGAAATATTAAATATTTTAAAAAAAGGAATAACTCGCCAGCAATCATTAGAATGCGCCAGGCTTTGTAAAAAAATTGGCATTGAAATTTTTGGTTATTTCATCATTGGTGCGCCAGGGGAGACGCCCGAAACTATCCAAAAAACGATTGATTTAGCTCTTAAAATTAATCCCAGTTTTGCTCTTTTTAGCAAAATGATTCTGATTCCCAGCAGTGAAATTTTCGAATACGCTGTTTCAACTGGTCAAATTGCTCAAGATTTCTGGGAGAAGTTTATTAAAGGAGAAGAGATGAACGGAGCTCCATCGTTTACCAAAGAAAAATTGTCAGAAAAAGAAATTGAAAGTTATGTTCAAAAAGCGAATAAAAAATTTTATTTCCGCTTGCGTTTTATTGGGACAAAAATTTTAGAAATTAAAAGCTTCGCTCATTTATTAAAACAGATTAAAATAGGTTTAGCACTAATTTTAAAAAATAAATAAAAATATACAAAAGTTATTAATTATTTATGAAGTTTTTATTCAGGCCTACTTTTTTAAAAAATTCGTTAATAAAAAATAGTCCATTCTAGAGCTGGACTATTTTTTTATTTCTTATTTTAAGAGATGCGGGATTTGTTGCTGATATTATTTTAAAATACTTCTTATAATAAACCAAAGACCCTTTAAATTATTTTTAAATTCGCTCCAAGTGAAATATTTTAAACGTTTAAGAATGTAGCGGGGTCTAAAGTAAAAAGAAATAAAAGCTTTTTGATAAGTTTTTGCTAGTTCCTTATTAGATATTTTAGTCGCATTAATTTGCAATTCTTCATAATTATAATCTTCAGCCTTTCCCCCTAGAAACCAGTTATTTCTTATCGCTTCATCATAAAGCTCAGAACCGGGAAAGGCAGTCAAAAAAGCAAGATGAACATAATCAGGCGAAAGTTCTTTTAACAAATTTAATGTTTGTTCAAAGGTTTGCCGGCTTTCGCCAATCCCACCCAGGATGATGTCAAAAGTATATTTAATTTTAAATTGCTGAACCAGTCGTGCTGCTTTTTTAATTTGTTCTATTGTAGTTCCTTTTTTAAGGTTATCCAAAATTTCTTGACTACCTGATTCCACGCCAAATGTTATTAAGCTGCAACCAGCCTTTTTCATTAGTGGCAGGATTTCTTCATTAACCATATCAACCCGAGCGTTGCAGGTCCAAATTAAGTCATAATTTTTGGCAATCAGTAGCTCGCACAGTTTTTTTACGTTCTCTTTATCAATTAAAAAATCACTGTCTTTGAAGTTGATTTCTCTAATCTGAAAATCCTTGACCAGTTTATCAATTTCCGATATTGTTTTTTCCGGCGATTGACAGCGATAATGCCGAGTAAACATTTTCTGTACGCCGCAAAAAATACAATAAAAAGGACAGCCGCGGCTGCGAATAAAAGTAATAAAAGGTTTACGGGTTGAGGCCAGGCTGCTGTAGCGATTAACTGGCAATAAATCATAAGCAGGAAATGGTAGGACGTCGAGATTAGTTATCAGCTCGCGCGGTGAGGTTTGAATTACCTCCTGATTCCTTTTGAATACCAAACCTCGAATTTGGCTATAGTCTTTCTGGCCTGTTTCATAGTTTTTTAGCCATTCGATAAAAGTTAATTCGCCTTCGCCAACTATTACAAAATCAAAATTATCATCGCTAATTATTTCTAAAGGTTTGACCGTTGGATGATAGCCACCAGCAATGACTACAGTATTTTTATTTATCTGTTTGACTAGCCCCGCAACTTCATGGGCGCTTTCTGCCAACAGGCTAGTGAAACTGATGCCAACAATTTTTGGCTTATATTCATTTAATATTTTTTTAATTTTAGTAAATGGCTCATTTTCTACATTAGCGTCAAATATTTTTATAGGATAACCTGCTTCTCTCGCTGTTGCCGCTAAAAAAGCAATGCCCATAGGGGGATATTTTAAACCAGCATCAATTTTTTTATGGGTATAAGCTGGAGGATGGATAAATAATATTTTACTTTTTTCTTTAATCACAGCTTTAAAATTTTTATTAATTTTTTATTTTTTAGCTACAATTCTTTGATTATTCGGATTAAATTAGAAGAGTTATTAGACTATTGTTCAATGTTTTTTTATTTCCGCGGCTTGACTTTATCTTCCCCCTCCCCTTAAAACTATTTTAATAGTCCTTAATAAAATACTTAAATCCAAGATAAAAGAGCGATTTTTTATGTAAAATAAATCGTATTGGAGTTTTTGTAGGGTATCTTCGACTGAAGAACCATAGGGATATTTTATTTGAGCCCAGCCGGTCAGGCCAGGTTTTATTGTATGGCGGATTTGATAAAAAGGGATATTGGCGAGCAAGTCGTTGGAAAAGGCAAACTCTGGTCTTTCCGGCCGTGGCCCGACAAAAGACATATCGCCTTTAAAAAGATTCCAAAGCTGCGGGAGCTCATCGATTCTGCTTTTGCGCAAAAAATTACCAATGCGGGTTATTCTTTTGTCTTCTTTTTGCGCCCACTGTGCGCCATCTTTTTCTGCGTCTTGAATCATTGTCCTGAATTTAACAATATTAAATATTTTATTATCTTGGCCGACTCTTTTTTGGTGATAAAATATTGGGCCCGGCGAATCTAATTTAATCAGTAGCGTTACAAAAGGAGTCAGCGCTATCGTGATTATTCCCCCAACGGCCGCGATGACAATATCGGCCACTCTTTTTAGTCCTTCAAAAAAAGTCTTGCGTCCGCACATTAGATTTTCTAAAAACCAAATTTCTTCAATTGATGAAACGGGAATTTTTCCGGTAATTTTTTCATAAAAAGCCGGCAGGTCGCTGACAATGATTTTTAAAGGCAGGCAATGATAAAGATTCCGAACCAAAGTTCCGTCGTGATAGGGCTTGACCGTCGTTACAATTGTCTGTATTTTTTCTTTGACGATGATTTTAATTAAATCGGAAAGAATTTTTACCTCTTCTGGATCAACAATTTTTTTAACCCGGTAACCAAGCTGCGGGTGATTTTTAATATGACTCACCAGTTCTTTGGTTTCCTGGCTTTGACCCAAAATTAAAATATTGTTGAGTAACCCCGGCGTTTTGATGAAATAATTATAAATTTGCCGCCAAATTATAAGAAGGAGTGCAAAGATTATCAGATCAACAAAAAGGTGGGTTTTGGGTGTAATGCCAAAATAGGGAATAAAATAAAAAAAGGTGACGGCGATGATCGTATTGATCAAAAGCGCTCTGCCCAGCGTAATAAAAAAATCAAAATTATTGCGGGCGAGCGTCAAATCGTATAAGCCTATAATATAGAAAACTAGCAGCCAAAATAAATAAATAATGCTGAAGGGATAAAAATGTTGACTCCAATGGCTTATCCAGTTTTCGTAATAACTGAAGTAAAGCATTAAAAATAATGCCAAATAAATGACCAAAATATCGCCCAAAAATAGAAGCACCTTTTTTACTTTACCCATAGCGATTTTTTAGATTGTAACAGGTTTTATTTATTTTGGCAATATCTAGGTCTATTTAAGTTTGGTAATTTTTTTAATTTAGTGTAGTATTATTAAATAAGTGCCGCTTAGTTAGTTTTATTTTGTTCATGAAATCAAAAGTTTTCAAATTAATCTTTCTTCTTTGTCTCGCCGTCTCCCTTTTTGGGGCCAATAAAGTTTTGGCTTTTTCGGTTGGCGACTCAAAAAATTTCAATGTGGATCCTTCCTATGACAACTCTAACCGCACAGTAGTTCAGGCAACGGTGCAAAAGATCGGCGAGCGAGCGGTTTTTTATGTTGAAAACGATTGGTGGAACGGTTTAGCCAATAAAGAAAATTTAAAAGCCGCCATTGCCGTTCTATCGGATGAATTTGATAGGGTTATTTATCCTCGTTTAATCTCGGTTTTTGGAATGGAATGGTCGCCCGGTATTGATAATGAATTTAAAATCACTATTTTAATTACCAAAATGAAAGAAGAGGCCGGCGGCTATTTCAATCTAGCTGATGAATATTTGCGGTCAGAATCGCCCTATTCCAATGAGCGGGAAATGATTTATTTAAACGGCAGTTATTTGGATTTAAAACTGGCGAGGGGTTTTTTGGCTCACGAATTTCAGCATTTAATAACGTTTTATCAAAAAGAAAAATTAAAAAATTTAACAGAAGAAACATGGTTAAATGAGGCGCGTTCCGAATATGCCGCGACACTTTTGGGCTATGACAATGTTTACTCTGGCAGTAATTTAGAAAAACGAATTAACGAGTTTTTACGCACCCCTTCAGATTCTCTGACCGAATGGGACGGCGAAACCTATGACTACGGCTCGGTCGATCTCTTTATGCAATATCTGGTCAGCCATTATGGCGAAAATATTTTGACCGAAATGATGAAAGCCAATACCGTCGGCACAGCCAGCATTGATCAAGCCTTGGCAAGTTTGGGATTTAGCGAACGCTTTTCGGATGTCTTTACTAATTGGACCGTCGCTAATTTCGTTAACGACTGCCAATTTGGCGATGGACAGAAATTTTGTTATTTAAGCCGTCTGCCCTATGCGGTGTTTCATTTGTCACCGTCGGCGACCAATTTGCTGACACTAAAAGAAGGTGCAGCTTTTTCTTCGTCCAATAATGCAAAAGATTGGACCGGTTATTGGTATGAGCTCCTACCAAGTGCGAGCTTGCCTGCGGCCGCTAATTTAAACTTAGCCGTCAGTTTTAAAATTAAAGATGCGGCAAGTAAATTTCGAATGCCAATTGTTGTTTTTAACAGTGATGGAAGTAAAAGTCTCAGGTATTTAAATCCTATTGGTCAGCTTGGGTCCGACATTATTTTAAATTTTGGTACGAAAGTGAAAAGCTTAATTTTAATTCCTTCCAGTCAAACCAAATTTGCCGGCTCCTTTTCGAATGAACCGCCCTATGGTTTTTCTTATGCGGCAGAAGTTACCTCGGCCAATCAAATTTCTTCGCTAACAAATATAATCTCTGACCAGAATTCACAGACCGGGTCGATGCCTGACAGCAATTCCAGTCCTAATTATCCGGACGGTTCTTTAATCCGAGCCACTGATGATTACCGCGTTTTTGTGATTAACGGCCAATATAAACGCTGGATTCAGTCGCCGGCAATTTTTACTGCCTACCCTCATTTTAAATGGCAAAACATCATTGAAGTCACGCCAGCCCAGCTTAATTGGTATCAAGATGCCTGGTTAATTCGTGCCGATGGCGACGCCCGTGTCTGGGAAGTTAATGGAGATTTAACCAAACATTGGTTAAATATGAGTGCTCAACAATTTTCTCAATCCGGCCGGTCCTGGAATATGGTATTTATTATTAACAAAACCGAGAGAGATCTATACAAAACAGGAGCCCAGGTATTAAAATAAAATAAACTTTCAGAAATGCCTTTGAAATTAAAACTTCCAAATTTGCAAGAAAATATTTTATTTGCCAATCATACAACCTTTAGAATCGGCGGTCCGGCGAGATATTTTTTAATATCTAAAGACGAAAACGAATTATTGGCAGCCCTAAGAGCGGCCAAAGAAAGCGCCACACCGTTTTTTATTTTGGGAGGCGGCAGCAATCTGTTGGTC
>Ga0315274_10001021_pt1 | contig 43647 bp, 31 predicted proteins | sample YL17G02_20_MG_FD_203700 | JGI IMG/M metagenome (GOLD analysis project Ga0315274, IMG submission 203700) | Sediment microbial communities from Yellowstone Lake, YNP, Wyoming, USA - YL17G02_20 | ecosystem: Environmental > Aquatic > Freshwater > Lake > Sediment | place: USA: Wyoming | collected...
GCGGCCCAATCTTGACGGGCTGGAACTTGGCGAAGGGAGCGGAAACGAGATGCGCCCCGTGGGCTTTTGTCGAAGCGCCCCTCTTCGGGGACGCGATAGTTGAGAGACTCGTGAAGTTGCTCCCGGTTGTGGAACCCGAAGCAGGTTCCCAGGCTCCGCGCGGCGGAACGGCCATCTTCATAATCTTTCAGGTACGCTTCACCGACGGGGCCCCCGTGTATGCGAATCCTCAGCGGAGAAGCGCGGCTTCTCACCACGGCTTGCCCTGCAGGCGGCTGATGACGCATTCGGCCAGAACAACGGCGTCCTCGACGGGAAGGAAAGAGAGGACGTTTTCGGGATAGAGAAAGGAGGCGTTCGGAGGGAACTCGTCGTCTCCCGCGTACCAGGCGATGGCGACGGCCAAGCGGGGGAAGACCTGGAACCGGAAGCCCGCCTCGCCCAGGTCGGCCTCTTCGGCCCCCAAGCGGCGACAGGCCTCGACGAACGTCGCGCGGTCGCGGCCGGCCGTGGCGCAGAGGCGGCCCAAGACGCGCCCCCGCTGGACCGGATCGTACCCGCGCCCGTGGGGGAGATCGGCGAAGGTCGCCCAGGCCGGGTCCGTCCGCGCCGCCGCGGGGTCTTGCCGCGGTCCCGGCGCGGAGAGGTAGTGCAGGGCGAGAATCTGCCAGTTGGCGCGGACTTCGGCGGCGGCGGCTTCGGCGTCCTGCGCGGAGCGATGCCGGACGGCCCCCTCATCGAGATCGACGACGAAAACGCCGCCCAAGACCGGGAGTTCGTACCGCCCCTGGCCGGCCTCGCGGGCGCCGAGCGCTTCAAGGTCCGCGCTCCGGCGCCCGCGCACGACGTCCAGGGCGCGGGAGAAGGATTCTTGGTAGGGATTCTGTCTTGGGAGGGGTCTCACGCGGCCCGGTTTTCTTTTGGGGATGCGGATGTTAGCGGTCTTGGCGGGATTCCGGCAGCGAGCAACGAGATTGCGCCTCGCGAATGCGTTCCTGCAACGCTCTCAAGCGCCGTTGTTGCTCTTCGACGTCGGGCACCTCGCCCGCCCTCTGAAGGAGTTCGGCCAAGTCCCCGACCTCGCCGAGGCACTGTTGCGCCGCCGGGCACCACTGCGCGCACGAGGGCAGCGCTTCGCGGAAAACCCACTGCCCGCACCGGCAGCGGGCCTTCTGTTCGTCGCCGAAGAGTTCCATCTCCCGCCCGCACGAAGGACATGGAGCCATGATGGTTTCGAGACTGGCGTTGGCCTTGCGGCCCGGGCATGAAAGATCCACAGGGCATTTCCTCCCGCTCCCTCAGGATCTTATCCTACATGAACGATGGGGGAAGCGCCAGTTTCATCGGATTCGCGTTGCGGGACGGGTCTTACGCAACCCGTCGCTTTGCGCACTTGCGCCGGAAACGGGGCAGGATAGCGGCGATCTTCTCGGTTCCGAGGTTCGCGAAGACCTCCTCTCGGAACTGGTGAATCTCATCGAGGGTCAAGGAGCGGATCAGGCGCTTGACCTCAGGTATGGCAATGCAACTCATGCTGAGTTCGTCGATTCCGAGCCCCAAGAGCAGGACCGCCAGAGCCGGGTCGGCCGCCATCTCCCCGCACAGACCGACCCAAATGCCCGCCCGGTGCGCGGCGTCGATCGTCCGCATGATCAGGTGGAGTACGGCGGGGTGAAGGGGGTTGTAGAGGTCGGCCACGCTCTCGTTCGCGCGATCCACCGCCAGCGCGTATTGGATCAGGTCGTTGGTGCCGAGGCTGAAGAAATCGACTTCCTCCGCAAGCGTCTCCGCCGTCAGGGCCGCCGAGGGCGTTTCTATCATGATCCCAACCTGAGTGTCGGGGTCATACTCGATCCCGCTGCGTCGGAGGTCGTCGCGAGTCTCGTTGAGAAGGGCCATGGCGCGGCGAACCTCGGAGATGTCCGTGATGAAGGGGAACATGATCTTGGCGTTGCCGAAGGGCGAGGCCCGAAGAATGGCGCGCAGTTGGCTGCGGAACATGTCGGGATTCGCCAGGCACAGGCGGATGGCGCGCAGGCCGAGGAAGGGGTTCATGTCGCCCGTCACGACGCCGTGCTGGGAGACGAACTTGTCGCCCCCCAGATCCAGGGTTCGACAGATCACGGGCATGGGGGCCATTTTCTCTAGGACTTCCCTGTAGGTCTGGAACTGCTCCTCTTCAGGCGGGATGTAGCCGCGGTCGATATAGAAGAACTCCGAGCGGAAGAGCCCAATGCCCTGAGCGCCGCTTTGCCTGATCGCCTCAACCTCGGAAGGAAGCTCGAGATTGGCGGCCAAATCGATCCGGTAACCGTCCTGCGTCTCGCACGGCAGGTCCCGCAGCTTCTGCAGGGACTCCCCGTCGGCCTTCATGCGCAGCCGGCGCTGACGCATGCGCTCGAGGCTTCCTGGTGAAGGGTGGACGGTCACGGCGCCGCTGAAGCCATCGACAATGACGTCGTCCTCGGGCCGAACGCGCCCCAGAATGCCCTCCACACCGACAACGGCCGGGATGTTCAGCGCCTTGGCGAGGATGGCGAAATGGGACGTCGGCCCCCCGGCTTCGGTTATGATGCCCAGGACGTGGCGGCGGTTGAGGTGGGCGGTGTCGGAGGGACGCAGGTCGTGGGCGACGATGATGGAGTTGCGGGCGATTCTCTCCAGGCGCGAGCGCGGCTCGGGGGACAGACTTTCCCGGATGCGAGCCGCGACGTCGAGTACGTCCAGATTCTGCAAGGAGAAGTGCTTGACGTCGATCTGCTCGAAAAGATGGCGGATCCGCTCGACCGTCTGTTCGAGAACGTACTCGGCGTTCAGTTTCCGCGCCCGGATCTCCCGGCGGCAGGCGTCGGTCAGGAGGGGATCGTCAAGGAGGACTTCCTGAGCGTCGAAGATCGCGGCGTGGGCCTGGTCGATCTTCGCGCTCACCATGTTGCGGGTCTCGCGCAGCTGGGCGCGCGCCTCCTCGACCGCCCTGTTGAAGCGCTCGATCTCCTCCTCGATCTCGCCGGGCGGAACGGACCGTCGCTCGGCCGGCGCTCGTTTTGGGTCATGGATGAAGGCTGGGCCGTGGTCGATGCCGGGCGACGCGGGGATTCCATGGAGAACGCGGGGAGGAGTCTTCTTCATAACCGTAAGTGCGCCGCGGGGGGGCGAACGGCTTCGCGCCAAGTCCTTCTACTTATGGAACGCCCCGAACGCGCGTCCCGCCCTCGAGACCGGCGTGGCCGGCGAATCCCGAATCGCGCGGGAGAGCCAAGAAGGAGGGTCCCGGGGGCGCTATTCCTCGCCAAACCTGCTTTCGACGAGAGCCCGGATCTCCGCCAGGAGCTCCTCGCAACGCTCGCCCGCAACGTCGATCCTCATGAGGCTTCCCTGCTCGGCAGCCAGCATGATGACGCTCATGATGCTGTTGCCGTTGACGGTCTGACCGTCCTTGGTCAGCGCCACCTCGCAGTCGGGGTAGCGGTTGCACAGCTGCACGAGCGCGGAAGCCGGGCGCAGATGGATGCCCATCATGTTGAGAATCTCGACTTCGGCGCTGGCTGCCTTCATCACTGAAGTCCCGAGGCGGATTCGTGGCAGTCATGGTAAGAGGGCTTGGGACACGTGACTCGCCCCGCTGGCGCTTTCCAGGAACGTCCCGCTTCTTTGTCTGTGGGCGTCGGCTCCGCAACGCCTTTTCCGCTCAACTCCATTCACGAGGCATTATTGGGGCCCCGCGTAGCGCTGTCAAGCCCTTTCAGGCTGCGCTCAGAGGCGGCAGCTTGGGAACGAAACGGGGATTCAAGGATCCGGGTTCGCAGCAGTCTTGCCTGACCTTCCCTCGATATCGATCTCGTCTGGGGCGTTTTTTTGTTGAACCGCGCATACCGTTCCGGTATGACATTCGGTCCCGCCTCCGGATGGCGAGCGCTGAGACCGTCGCCGGCGGGCGCCCGGGCCGGAAAGAGACCGTCAGGGCCGGCATGGGGGAGCGTGCGACCGAGTCTGCTTCCCCGCGGGATCTCCCGTTCCACTGGTTCGAGGGCGATCTCCTCGCAGCCCTGGGTCATCGGGTCCCCATCGTCTAGTCTGGCCTAGGACACCGGCTTTTCACGCCGGCAACAGGGGTTCAAATCCCCTTGGGGATACCAGTGGGGCGCCGTTCTCCCCGCGTTTGATGTCTGATGAAAGAAAGGCTTGGCCCGCCATGCAACCCCGTCCCGAACACCCCAGACCCCAGTTCCGCAGAGAGAACTGGCTGAACCTGAATGGAACTTGGCGTTTTGCTTTCGACTTCGGCCTGTCGGGCGAAGAGAAGGGATGGCCGTCCGACCCCGCCGGGATAGACGGCGAGATCGTCGTTCCGTACTGCCCCGAGAGCCGACTGTCGGGCGTGGCGCACACGGATTTCATCCCTGCCGCTTGGTACCATCGGACGCTCTCGGTTCCCCAGGACTGGCAAGGGCGGCGCGTCTTCCTTCACTTCGGCGCGGTGGACTACGACTGCCGGGCGTGGGTGAACGGACGGTTGGTCGGGCGGCACTACGGCGGCAGCGCGCCCTTTGCCTTCGACGTCACGGAGGCTCTGGGCGGCGGCGAGAACCAACTCGTCGTCTGCGCCCGCGATGACACGCGCTCCGGTCTCCAGCCGCGCGGAAAGCAATCCGGGGGCTTGCGGTCAGCCGGATGCTGCTACACGCGCGTCACGGGGATCTGGCAGACGGTCTGGCTCGAGGCGCGGCCCGAAACTTACGTCGATTCCGTTTGGATCGCACCCGACCTGGACGCGTCGCGCTTTGTCGTCACCCCCGCCATTCGCAACAATCGCCGAGGGCTCCGTTTCCGAGCGACGCTGCGAGCGGAGGGCAAGGATGTGGCGACGGTCGCGTCTGCCGCGGCGGCGGGGGCCGCTCTTGCCCTCGAGGTTCCGGATCCCCGGCCCTGGCGCCTCGCCGATCCTTTTCTCTACGACCTCGTCCTCGAACTCGTCGAAGGCGGCAACGTCATCGACCGCGTGGAGAGCTACGCCGGCCTGCGCAAGTTCCATATCGAGGGGAACCGCTTTTTCCTCAATAACGAGCCGATTTTCGTCCGCTTTGTCTTGGACCAAGGTTTTTACCCCGAGGGCGTCTGGACCGCCCCGACGGACGAGGACTTGAAGCGCGACATCGAACTCTCGAAGGCCGTCGGCTTCAACGGCGCGCGTCTCCACCAGAAGGTCTTCGAGGAGCGCTTCCACTACTGGGCCGACCGATTGGGGTACCTGACCTGGGCCGAGTTCGACGACTGGGGCCTGGACTTCGGCAAGCCGGCCGCCCTCCTCAACCACCAGACCGAGTGGGGCGAGATCATCCTGCGCGACCGCAACCACCCCTCCATCGTCGCCTGGTCGCCCTTCAACGAGACCCACGGCCACGCCGCCGCCCATCCCGAGATCCACCGCCGGCACGTGCAGGACATCGTCGACCTCACCCGCGCCCTCGACCCGACCCGCCCCGTCAACGACACGAGCGGCTACGTCCACGTCGACACCGACATCTACACCGTGCACAACTACGACCAGGACCCCGAGAAGTTCCGCGAGGCCTTCGCCGCCCTGACGCCGGAAGCGCGGGATGGTTTCTTCCGCAACTCGCCCGAGCTCACGGCGCCCTACCGCGGCCAGCCCTACGTCGTGGACGAATACGGCGGCACGTGGTGGAACGAAGAGGCGGCGCGGCAGGCCGAGGCCGAGACCGAGAATACGCCCGTGTCCTGGGGCTACGGCAAACGCCCGCGCTCGGCCGACGAGGTGTGCGAACGGATCGAGAAACTCAGCGAAGTGCTCACGAGCCATCCCCACGTCGCCGGTTTCACTTACACCCAACTGACCGACATCGAGCAGGAGCAAAACGGCGTTTACTATTACGACCGCACGCCGAAGTTTGACGCCGCGCGCCTGCGAGCCGCCTTCGGCGCACCGGCGGCGATTGAGAAAGGCGAGACGGGAGAGTGATCGCGCCGCGCCGCCGATTTTTCCTCTCCCACCGATCATTGCCAAGGATGACGACAATCAACCTGGCTAGAACAGGTTGCCAACTATACACGCGCTAGCGGGCTTGCATTTCCCGTCGTTCTGCGCACATAATCGCACGGTTGAGTAGCCGCCGGTCGGATCAACTCCATCCGAGAGGCGCCCAGATGCTTGCTGAGCCCCTTCTCAAGCCTTACCCGAAATCCTTCCCCGATCTATTGGTTGATTACTGTGAGCAGATAGCCGGCGCCAAGGCTAAGAACGTGCATCACGACCAGCGTCGGGCTCTTTTCATGGACTTCCTGCGCAAGGGTTTCTTTGTTGAGGCTCAAGAGGTCGAACTGGAACACAAGGTCAAAGTCGCCCAAGTGCGAGGTTTCATTGACGCGCTTTACCACACGACGATATTCGAGTTCAAGACCGATATGGAGAGAGAGAGGGCGGCCGGCCTTTCCGAAATCAGAACCTACCTGCAGTCCCGGTCAGGTCCCGAGGACTATATCACAGTCCTTACGGATGGCGAGGTTTTCGAGTCTTACCAATGGAACGAAGGTGACATCGAGCGCATCGATTCCTTTCGTCTTCTCGCCGGCAAGCCGCTGGAAGCCTACCTGAAGATCGATCAGTTCTGCACAAGTGAGAAACCGCGCCAGCCAACCAGTTCAGACATTGTCGTGTCCTTTGGGCCTTTCTCCGCTGTCTATCGCAAAGCCGCATCGCTGATGAAAACCCTCTATGAGCGAGTCTCCCACGTGCCGAGCGTCTTAACCAAGATGCGCGAATGGAACAGACTGCTCGCAAAGGTCTACGGTTCAGAACTCGGATATGCCGACCTGTTTGTCACCCACACTTACCTCGTGGTTCTATCTCGTCTCATGGTCGCCCAGGCCCTCTTCCCCAGGGAGGCGAGGAATACGGAGGCTTACCGCGGCTTGATGTCAGGCGGGTATTTCGTTCGGAAGAACTTGCCCAACCTTGCGGAGCCCGACTTCTTCTCCTGGGCGCTCGACACGCCAGGAGAGCAGGACTTCCTCGGCTTACTCGGCCGTCTCGAAAAACACGTCGGGAAGTTCAAGTTCGGTTCGACCAGCGAAGACATCCTCAAGGAACTCTACCAGGAGCTTGTCGATCCCGCCGATCGCCATGATCTGGGCGAATACTACACTCCCGATTGGCTGGCCGAGCTCACCCTTGACCGCATTGGCTATCAAGGCGGGACCCTCCTGGACCCCAGTTGCGGGTCCGGCACTTTCCTCATGGCCGCCGTCAGGCGGTTGCGGGCCGCCGGCCTGGCGAAGCGCAATCTTGTGGAGGCGGTCTCTCGCGACCTTGCCGGCATTGACATTCACCCTTTGGCCGTCCTGATGGCCAAGGCCAACCTGCTCTTGGCTCTGGGGGCCGACGCGCGCGGACACGTCGGCCAGATCCGCCTTCCCGTTTTCATGGCCGACACGCTGCAAACTGAGCTCGACGAAAGCAGGGGCTTCCTCAAGATCCCGGCGGCCGCAAAGAGAGTATTCCATCTTCCTCTGGCCAGCATCGATCGCTCGACCGAGGAACTCGACGCCATGGTCGAAGAGATGCAGCATTTTGCGGAGATCGCGGCTGAGCCAGGCGGGGATCTCGTTGCGGCGAAGGCGGGATTGATGAAGAAGTTTCCCTTCCATCACGACGAGGCCTTTTTGTGGCGACAGAATCTTGAGGTCGCCACGAAACTCATGCGCGACAAGAAGAATTCCATCTGGGCGTTCATCCTGAAGAACGCCTATCGTCCGGTGTTCATCCGCAGGCGGAAGGTCGAGTACGTGGTTGGCAACCCGCCTTGGCTGAGTTACCGTTATATCAAAGACCCTGACTACAAAACCCGCGTGCGGGAGATTGCCACGGACCTTGGCCTTGTGGCGAGGAAATCCGCGCACCTTCTGACACAACTGGACCTCAGCACCATCTTCTATCGCCACTGTGAGAAAGACTTTCTCGCCAAAGGCGGAAAGATGGGAATGGTGCTTCCCCGGTCGGTCATCATTGGAGCGAAGCAACACGCCGCCTTCCAACAGCAGGGCGGTTTCTCGATGATTCTTGACTGTGAAGGGGTCCAACATCTCTTCAATGTGCCGGCTTGCGTTCTTCTCAAACTCGAACACGCGGTCAAAGGAGACGCTATTCCCTGCGAAGTCTTCAGTGGCTCCTTGCAGACGCGGAATCAATCGTGGGATCGGGCGAAGAAAAGCCTATTCGTTCACAAGGCAACTCACGAATTCGTCACGCACGAAATCCGGAGCCCTTGGTACCGGGACCGAGCACTGCAAGGCGCGACACTCGTCCCCCGCGCGTTCTGGTTTGTGGAACTGGACCCCAAGGCCAGTCCGAATCCCCAGGTTCCCTATCTTAGGACTGCGGAAGAGACGCTCAACGAAGCGAAGGATCTATGGAAGAAACACAAAGTTTCGTTATCAGGCCAGATCGAGTCACCGTTTCTCTTCTTCACCGTCCTCGCGAAAGGCTTGATCCCGTTTGGCATATGCCGCCGAGAACCGGTGTTTCTTCCAATCAGAAAGAACCGAGATGGATCGGTGGGGGTCGTAGATGCAAGTGAACTCCTTGCGGAAGGGCTTCGTTGCGCGTCCTCATGGCTGCTGAACGCCGAAAAACTCTGGCTCAAACACCGCAGCAAAGGCAATACGCGGTCGCTTGCCCAATGGATTAACTATCATGGGAAACTCGCTTCTCAGAATCTCGCACAAAAGCATGTTGTCATTTTCAATGCTTCGGGCACGAACCTGACGGCCGCGTGTGTTGACACGTCGCCCGGCCAAGTCGTAAACGAAATTCCCACGAACGGCTTCATCGCTGACGCAAAAACCTACTACCTATATCTGGACTCGCGAGATCATGCCGACTATCTTTGCGCCGTCTTGAACTCCGAGAAAGTGATGGAGGCGGTCAAAGCAACAATGCCCAGAGGACTCATGGGCGAACGGGACATCCACCGTCGTCCCTTCGAGGTTTGCGAGATCCCGCGTTTCGATCCGAACATCAAGTTGCACCTGGACATCGCCGCGCTTGGCGAAAAGTGCCGCAAAAAGGCCGCAAAGGTCGCTGAGAAGATGACCGGAAGACTTGGCCGCGTTCGCCAGGATATGCGCCTATACCTTGACTTGGAGATCGGGGAGATCAACCGCCTCGTTGCCCACCTCCTCAAACAGCAGAGCGCGAGACCGAAGAAGAGATCTCTGATTCCTCCCCCAAGTGAACTCTCACTCTTCTGAAGACAACAGATCTGCCCTGCCGCCCACCTGCCGGACGGACAGGCCCAGCTGCCGGATGGACAGGCCCGCCTCTCGGCAGAGAGGGCAGACGCCGCGCGCCTGCGAGCCGCCTTCGGCGCGCCCGCCGCGATCGAAGGGACGGAATGCGAAGGAGAGACTCCCTCTTCATCGGCCTGAGCCCGACGCCGGCAACACGCGGGAGGGCAAGACGCCGTCGGGCACAGCCCTTACGCGCCCGGGCCTTGACTTCGCGCGTCACGATTCTTCGACAGGATCGACAGGATTCACAGGATTGATTGGATTGAGACGGGGCGCCAGGGATGATCATCATCTCGTTCATCCTGTGCATCTTGTCCATCGTGTCTGAACGCCGTTACACCGGTCCTTCGAAGCACGGGCTCAATCGCGCCGCGAGAGTCGCCGGGCGACTCTTCGTCCGTGCGATTGCGGCGGTTCCACTCTTGCCACAGGAAGACGATTCGAGCCGATTCCGCTTGAGTCACGGCCTTCGACGGGGCACAATGGCGTCAAGAGGAACGAGACCACGGGCCTCTGAGGACGCACATGGGCGGTATCGACGCGCAACTCACGAGCGCCTCCAATGGCCGATTGGGCGCGCCCGGTCCGCCGTTGCGGCGAAGCCTTGGCCGTCGGCGCCGATGTCCCTGAGGCCCGGACAGCCCGCGCAGGGCCTGATTCGCCCCGATAGAACCGTGGACATAAAGTAGCGCCGTTCCTACCCAAGCCACACAAGGAGGCGTCTGTCATGAAGAAACATCCTATGCTCGCCGCGGTGTGCCTTATGCTGGGGAGCCTGTTCCTGCTCGCGCCGGTCCGGCGGCCAAACATATCTCCCACCCCCGTCATTATCAACCTGCACGCCCCGCTGGACAACGAAGTCACCTACCAGGGGGTGCTCAAGCTCAATGACGAGCTCGCTTCCGGGACCTACGACATGGTCTTCAGTCTCTGGGACAAGCCGACGGGCGGCATAAAGGAATGGGGCGACGAGACGCATGCGCCCGTCCCCGTAAGCGGCGGTCTTTTCACCGTTGTGCTGGGGGAGACCCTGCGCCTCGCGCCCAGGCTCCCCTCGAACCCCGCCCCGCTGTTCGACGAGCAGTTGTACCTCCAGATCGCGGTGGACGGCGCGACGCTCTCTCCCCGGCAGAAACTGCGCCCGGGGCCCTACGCCCTGGGGCTCGTTGCGGGGGCGGGGATAAAGGGGGCGCCCATCGAGGGCAACTATGCGCTCACGGTGGTCAATACCGGCACCACCGGAACGATGCGCGCCATTTACGCCTCGACGGCCGGAACGGGAAACGTCGCCATCGTCTCGCCCGACTTCGTGCACGCCCGCGGCTACCGAAGCGACGACGATTCCTACATCTGGACGCCCGCAACGGCGGGGTTCTCCACGTCAGGCAACGTGTCGGTATTCCGGACGAACATGGCCCAGGTTACGGTGCGCAATACGTCGGGGACAGACCAAGGGAAGTACTTCGTCATCCCGGTCACGCTCCCGAGCGTCCTCTATGGCACGAACGTGACCGTGGAAGAACTGACCGTCTATTACGCAACCAGCGACCCGGCCAGTTATATCAGTACCACACAGCTCTACATCACGACCGGAGTGTGGACCAACGACGTGGTCATGCAGGACCTGACGGACCGCAAAAGCACGCATCCGACCTCCTACAGCGTGGGGCCCTACTCGGCGGGCCTGACGGACCTGGGACCGTCGGTGGGACTTGTGACCGTCCTTCTGGAGATGCGCTTTGCCGACACGAACGACACGATCACGGTGGGAGGTGTGCGCCTTCGCCTGGGGCACAAGCCGGCGGAGTGAGGGCGTCGCGCGGGTCGGCGTCGCGCGTGGTAACGGGAACTCGACGCCGCCGACGAGTCGTTCCCAGAAAGTTGGCGCGGAGAGGAGTGAACCGTGTTAAAGAAGACGATCCGCGGCGGGATGCTTCGACCCGTCCTTTTCCTTATGCCGGCGCTCATTCTGGCCGCCTCGATGGCCGCCGGCGCTTACGACGTCGGCTGGTTCACGACCTATAGCGGCGGTGAAAGCGCGGCGGACACCGCGGAGGGCGCCCTCACGGTGACGGGAACTCTGGGACAGCACGACGCCGGAGCGCTCGCCGGCGGAGACTTCTCTTTGGGGGGCGGTTTCGAGGTCGTCCTGGCCGAGACGCCCACTCCCGCCTCGACGCCGACCGCCCCGCCGGGAACCACTCCCACGCCGACGCCCGAACCCGGCGCCACGGCCACTCCGACCCCGCCCCCCGGCGCCACGGCCACCCCAACGGCGCCTCCGGGAGTAACGCCGACCCCCGCGGGCGACGCGACCCCGACGCCGACGGTCGAGCCGATTCGCGAGCTCATCCGCTCCTTCTATAACCTGGTCCTTGACCGCGAGCCGGAGGCCGGCGCCGTGGACTCGTGGCACCATGGTTACTTCGATTACGCCGTGAGCTTCGACATCGACGTGCGCTTTATCCCGCGCGAGATGGCGCGTCTGTTTTTCCTCTCCGAGGAGTACGCCGCGCGCAACCGCAACGACGGCCAGTTCATCACGGACTGCTACCGTGTGTTTCTCAATCGAGAGCCCAGCCTTGAGGAACTGAGCAACTGGCTCGCCGGCGCGTGGAACCGATCCCAAGTGATGACGATCTTCTCCGAGTCCGAGGAGTTCGCGAGTCGCATCCAGGCGATGTACCCGGGCAGAGAAGGCGACCCCGCGCGGAACTTCGTCACGTTTATGTATATCGGTCTTCTTGACCGACTCGTCGACCAAAGCGGCCTCGAGTTCGCCGCCGGCCTCTTCGACGCCGCCTACGCCGAACAGGCTTTTGTGGCACAGCCGCCCCCGGCTGTGACGGCGGGAGGCGGTCTTGTGGCACAGCTGCCCTCGACTGTGGCGATCCAGGAGAGCGACCCCGGCGGGGGCGCCGGGGCCACAAGGAAGAGGAGCGGAATCGAAGCGGTCCGCGCGCAGGCTAAGCAGATGGCGCGCGAAGTGATCGTCTCCCCGGAGTTCTTGGGCAGACAGCCGACAACCGCTGACTACGTCGTGCGCTTCTACCGGGCGTTCCTCGGCCGCTTTCCGAACGATTCGGAGATCGCCTACTGGACGGGGGAACTCGACTCCGGCCGTCGGACAACCGACAACCTGATCGACCTCTTCGCCGACTCCGCGGAGTTCACCGAACGCTTGGGGACGTACTTCGGGACGCCGTGAGGCGCGGCGCAGCGCGATCGGCAAGAGTTTCGCAGTCCGCAATCCGCAACGGCGTGGGCGAGACGCCGCCGCCGCGAGCGAAACCCCCGCGCGACTGTTGCGCATTCCGCAATCCCCAATCCGCATTCCTCCTTTGGGTCGAATTGGCGCTCCGAGCACGATCCTACGCCATGGGCGCCACGGCCTTCATGTTATCTTTCGGGCGAGGCGCGCCGTTCTGCGTCGGGCCTGTTTCCTGTTGACTCTCTTGCTTGAAGAGAGGATTGTGCGGCGGTCTGCGCCGTGAGCGGGCGCGAAAGATCCACGGGCGAGGGAGCCTGCATGTACGCGGAGTTCGCCGCTGTTCTGGTCTTCCTTATCCTCGGTACAGCATTTGTCGTGGGCAACCTGCTGCTGGGCTGGCTGGTTCGCCCGAACAGGCCGACGCCCGAAAAGCGCCGCGTGTACGAGTGCGGCGAGCCAACAGTCGGTTCGGCGTGGATCCGCTATAACAGCCGGTTCTACACGGTCGCCCTGGTCTACCTCCTCTTCGACGTTGAAGTGGTTCTGTTAGTGCCGGCGGCGCTGGTGATGCGCGAGCTGGCGGCCTCGGGCATGGGCTGGGCGCCGCTTGCCGCCGTGCTGGTCTTCCTGGCGGCGCTGACGCTGGGGCTGGCCTATGAGTGGTTCTACGGCAATCTCGACTGGATTCGCGAGAAGGGCGGCGAGGAAACCGGAGCCCTGGACGACGCCAATGCGCTCGGAGCAGCGACGAATGCCGACTGAGACCGACTCACGGACTCCGTCCGCGACCGGCGCGGCGGCGGCCGCCGAGGAGATGCTGGCCGCCGCGGTGAAGGACCCTCGCGAACTGACCCGCTACCTCTATTACCTGCGCAACGTGCGGGCTGAGGGATTGTCGCTGCTGGTGGCGCCCCTGGACGCGGCCGTCAACTGGTCCCGCGCCAACTCCCTCTGGCCGATGACTTTCGGGCTGGCCTGCTGCGCCATCGAGATGATGGCCGTCGGAGCGGCCAAGTACGACCTCGACCGGTTTGGCGCCGGGGCGTTCCGCCCGACGCCGCGGCAAGCGGACCTGATGATTGTGGCGGGGACGGTGACGCACAAGATGGCGCCGCGGGTGCGCCGCCTCTACGACCAGATGCCCGACCCCAAGTTCGTCATGGCGATGGGGGCGTGTACGATCGGAGGCGGGCCTTACTCGCGCCTGGGTTACCACGTCGTGAAAGGCATTGACCTCTTCCTGCCCGTGGACGTTTACGTGCCGGGCTGTCCGCCTCGGCCCGAGGCGTTGATTGACGCCCTGCTTTGGTTGCAGCGCAAGATCGCCGCCGGCCGCCCGGTCTCCGACCGTTTCACGGACCGCGTCCGCTGCCTGCGGCCGCCGTTTTTCCGAGGACCTCGCCCATGAACGCGCCGGAGATCCACGCCCTGTTGCGCGAACGCTTCGGCGACGCGATTGCGGACTGGGTCGCGCCGGAGGCGGGGGACCCCGTCATCGCCGTGCGGGCAGACGGCCTTCACGCCGTCTGCGCGTTCCTGCGCGACGCCGACGACCTGCGTTTCGACCTGCTGCGGATGGTGTCGGGCGTGGACTGGGGCGACCACATCAGCTCGGTTTACCACCTCTACTCTCTCGCGCGCGGTCACTCGGTCGCCATCCGCGTGGACCTGGACCGTTCGGCGCCTCGGGCGGCGTCGGTGGCGGACTTGTGGCCCGCGGCGGAATGGCACGAGCGCGAGGCCTACGACCTGGTCGGGGTGGTCTACGAAGGACATCCGAACCTTCGGCGGATTCTGCTCCCCGAGGACTGGGCGGGCCACCCGTTGCGCAAGGACTACGTGGCGCCGCGCGAGTACAACGGCTTGCCGGTGGGCGACCCGTTGCGGAACGAGTGACCGGGACCGGCCCACACCCGGCCGGACGGGAAAAGAGACCGTGACCGAAACCCCAACACTTTCCGCGCGCCGCGATTCGCTCCGCACCGAGGAGATGCTGCTGAACATGGGTCCGCAGCACCCGTCGACGCACGGCGTGCTGCGGATGGTGCTGCGGACGGACGGCGAGATCGTGCACGAGGCCTGGCCGCAGATCGGGTTTCTCCACCGCTGCTTCGAGAAGATCGCGGAGTCCCTGCCCTACGTCCAGGTCCTCCCATACGCGGACCGAATGGACTACCTGGCCTCGGTCAACAACGGGCTCGCGTTCTGCCTCGCGGTGGAGAGACTCGGCGGCATCGAGGCGCCGGAACGCGCGGCTTACCTGCGCGTGATCGCGGCGGAGCTGAACCGCATCGCCTCGCACCTGATCGCGTTTGGAACGTACGCGCTCGACCTCGGGGCGATCACGCCGTTCCTGTACGGCTTCCGCGAGCGCGAGTCGATCGTCTCGATCCTGGAGAAGCTCAGCGGCGGGCGCCTTCTCTACCACTACCCGCGAATCGGCGGCGTGGCGCGTGACCTGACGGGAGAGATGGCCGACGACATCCGCGCGTTTCTGAGGCAGATGCGGGCGGTGTGGCCCGAGTACAACGCGCTGCTGAGCGAGAACCAGATCTTCGTCAAGCGGACGGCGAACGTCGGCGCGATCACCCGCGAGCAGGCGATCGCGTGGGGTCTCACGGGCCCCTGCCTGCGCGCGAGCGGCGTGCGGTTCGACCTGCGCAAGATGCATCCGTACTCGCTGTACGAACGCTTCCAGTTCGACATTCCGGTCGGGGAAGGGCTCAAGGGGACGGTGGGCGACTGCTGGGACCGGTACTGGGTGCGCATGGTCGAGATGCTCGAGAGTTGCCGCATCATCGAGCAGGCCCTGGATGGGCTGCCCGCGGGTCCCGTGATGGCAAAGACGCCGCGGACGCTCAAGCTCCCGAAGGGAGAAGTCTACGTTCCGTGCGAGAACCCGCGCGGCGAACTGGGCTACTATATCATCTCCGACGGCGGAACGAAGGCGTTGCGCATAAAGGCTCGCGGGCCCTCTTTCTGCAATCTGAGCATCACGCACGCCGTGTGCCGCGACATCCTGCTGGCCGACGTTGTGGCGATCCTCGGTTCCATCGATTTCGTGCTGGGAGACGTGGACCGGTAAGGCGGGGCGGCGCCCCGCCACGGGCGTAGAGAGTGCACCCGCGGCGCGGGACTTCCGGCACAGGTCTCAAGACGCATGGACGATATCATCCTGCAATTCCACACCTCCGCGATCGGCGTTCTGTGGCCCGCCATGCTGCGGCTGCCGGCGTGGGTGACTTACGTGGGGGCCTACACCGTCGGCGGCGCGCTGGTCCTCGGGTGGATTGCGCTCATGGCCATCATCTGGACTTACGGCGAGCGCCGGATCGCCGGCTTCATTCAGGTGCGTCTTGGGCCGAACCGGGTGGGACCGCTGGGGGTGTTCCAGCCAATCGCGGACGGGATCAAACTCCTGTGCAAGGAAGACACGATGCCGACGGTGGCGAACCGGGTGCTGTTCTTCGTCGCGCCGATCCTGGTGATGCTCGGCGCGATGATCCCCTTTGCCGTCCTGCCCTTCAGCGAGCGTTTGGTGCTGTCCAACATGGACCTGGCGCTCTATTACATTCTCGCCTTCCAGGCGATCGAAGTGATCGGGATTCTGATGGCGGGGTGGGGGCCCGGCAGCAAGTGGTCGCTGTACGGCGGGATGCGCTTGGCCGCGCAGATGCTCTCCTATGAGATCCCCCTCGGCCTCTGCGCGCTGGTGATCATCCTGCTGGCGGGATCGCTGAACCTCGGCGAGATCGTGCGATGGCAGGAGGGCGCGGACGGGGTCCGTGAACCGGCGTTCGGGCTGGCGCGCCCGTGGATTCTGGGGTGGGCGGTCTTCCGCTCGCCCGCGGCGTTGGCGGCGTTCGTGGTGTTCTACGTCGGCGGCCTGGCGGCGACCAAGCGCGCCCCTTTCGATCTGCCCGAGGCCGAGAGCGAACTGGTGGCCGGATACCACACGGAGTACTCGGGCATCCGCTTCGCTTTCTTCTTCATGGCGGAGTACGCGGCCATGTACGTCATCTGCGGGCTGGCGGCGATCCTCTTCCTGGGGGGCTGGCACGGGCCGATACCGCGTCCCACGCTCTCCGCGGGGACGTCGTTCATGGGGTCGTGGAGCGGCGCGGTCCATGCGGGCGCGCCGGCGGCTTCTTCGTTCGTCGGCAAGTGCGCACTTCTGGCGACGAGCCTGTGGGCCGTGGCGACGAGCGGCGAGGGGCTTCGGATCATCGCGCACGAGGTCGTCGGCGCGGCGAATATGATCGGCAAGTCGTTCGGGCTGTACTTCGTCATGATCTGGGCTCGGTGGACGCTTCCCCGCATCCGGATCGATCAGGTGATGCACCTGTGCCTGAAGGTGCTGCTGCCCATTGGGCTGGCGTGCGTCGTATGGGCGGCGATCCAGGTTGTGTTGTTCCCGTAGAAGGCGGCGGACGGAGTCCGTGAGGGAGTCATGACTCGGCGCGCGCACAATCCTAAGGACCCGGTCCGCCTCACGGACCCCGTCCGCCTCACGGACCCGGTCCGCCCTTTCCTGCGGTACTTCGCCGACCTGTGGGGAGGCGTCGCCACGACGTGCATCGGCATGGCGGTGACGCTGCGCTATCTCGCGAGCAAGCCCGTCACGATGAGGTACCCCGAGGAGCGGCCGGCGATCCCGCCGGGCCATCGCGGCCTCCACGCTTACGAAGAGGCCAAGTGCATTCTCTGCCGTTTGTGCGCGAACGCCTGCCCGGTCGGCTGCATCACGATCGAATCGGCGGGCAAAGGCAAAGACGGGCTCGTGACGCGTTACGACGTGGACTACTCGCGCTGCCTGTTCTGCAACCTGTGCGCGGAGGCTTGCCCGACTCACTGCCTCTGGCTGTCCGAACAGTACAGTCTGATCCGCGGGACCCGGGGGGAGTGCGCCCTGCGCCTGGCGCGACCGAAGACGGCGACCGAGATCGAGGCCCGTTGGGCGGGTGAGGCCCGCAAGGCGGGTGAGGAGCGCGCCGAGCGCAAATCCCAACTTACGGACCCCGTCCGCCAGCAGGAGACGCCGAAAACCCCATGAGCGCGCAGAGCTTGCAGATTTCCACAGCGGCCTGGCAGGGCGCAAACCTGTCGTTCTGGCTGATCACGGCGCTCGTGCTTGGCTCGGCGGCGCTGGCGGCGCTAAGCCGCAGCATCGTCCAGGCGGCGTTCGCCCTGTTCTTTACGCTGCTGGGAATGGCCGGATACTATGTGCTGCTGGGCTCGGGCTTTCTGGCGATCACGCAGGTGGTCATCTACGTGGGCGGCATCCTCGTGCTGCTGATGTTCGGCATCCTGCTGACCAATCGGCCGATGCAGCGCGAACGTCCGGGCGCGGCGCGCTTGTACGTCGGCGCCGGCCTGGTCGCGGCGCTTCTTTTTCTGAGCGTGCTGGCGCCCGTCATCGTCACGGCGCCGTGGCGCGTGAGCGCCGCGGCGGGCGCGCCCCCCAGCGACGTGCGCCCGATCGGCCGGCTCCTGCTCGGCGACTACCTGCTGGCGTTCGAGCTGGCGGGCGGCACGCTTCTGCTGTGCTTGGTCGGAGCCGCCTACCTCGTCCGGAGGCGGGACCAGTGAACGGCCTCACGGACCCCATCCGCCTGATATCTCTGACGCCCGAATTCGCGGACGTCGTCCGCTCGCTGCTGGCTCACCCGGCCGGCCTGCGCCTGTACCTGATCGTCGCGGCGGCGCTGTTCACACTGGGCTTGGTGGCGTGCATGGCGCGGCGCAACGCCATCGGCATCCTGATCGGGATCGAACTGATCCTGAACGCCGCGATCCTCAACTTCATGGCGTTCTGGCACTTCCGGGGCGGGCTCGCGACCGACCCGACGATGGCGGGTCCGATCATGGGGGTGTTCCTGATCGTCCTGGCCGCGTGCGAGGCCGCCATCGCCCTCGCCATTCTCCTCAACCTGTACTTCAACTTCGGGACGGTCGAGGTGGATTCCGTTCACCAGATGAAGCGCTGAAGGGGGATGCGGAATGGGGAGCGCCGATGGCGGAATGCGGAATGGGGAGTAAGGAGTAGGGTCTGATATGTCGCTGCTCGCGATGCTCACGTTCTTGCTGCCTCTGACGACGTTCGCGGTCCTGGCGTTGTTCCACAAGCGCATTGCCCGCCACGGCGACTTCCTGGCCGTGGGGGCGCTGGGCGTGTGCCTGGCGCTCGCGACCGTCATCTTCTTCGTGTTTTTCGCGTCGCCGGGCGGCGAACCGGTGCGCGCCTTCTCAACCTATGGCTGGCTGCCCGTGCGCGCGGGGAGCAGCATTCTCTCGGGCTTCATGGTGGACAGTCTGACGGCGGTGATGCTGCTGGTTGTGACGCTCGTCAGTTTCCTCGTCCACCTCTTCTCAGTCAAGTACATGGAGGGGGACGTCCGCTACGGGCGCTATTACTGCGGCCTGCTGCTGTTCACGAGCTCGATGATCGGGCTGGTGCTCGCCTCGGACCTTTTGTGGCTGTACGTGTCGTGGGAACTGGTCGGCTTGTCGTCGTACCTCTTGATCGGCCACTGGTACGAGAAGAAGTCGGCGTCAGACGCGGCGATCAAGGCCTTCATCACAACCCGCATCGGCGACGTCGGGATGCTCCTCGGCGTCCTGATCTGCTACTGGAAGGTCGGCTCCTTGCAGTACGCGGACCTCTTCGCGGCGGTGCAGACGGGCGGTTTGGCCGGGCAGTGGCAAACGCTGGCGGGGATGGGGATTTTTCTCGGCGCGATGGGTAAGAGCGCGCAGTTCCCGCTTCACGTCTGGCTTCCCGACGCCATGGAGGGCCCCACGCCGGTCAGCGCGCTGATCCACGCGGCGACGATGGTCGCGGCGGGCGTTTACCTCACGGCCCGGATGCTGCCGTTCTTTGACCCGGCCACGCTTCTGTTCATCGCCTACATTGGCGGTTTCACCGCGCTCTTCGCCGCGACGATCGCCTTGGTGCAGGACGACGTCAAAAAGGTGCTGGCCTACTCGACGGTCAGCCAGCTCGGCTACATGATCCTGGCGCTCGGCGTGGGGGGGTACGAGTCCGGTCTCTTCCACCTGACAACGCACGCGTTCTTCAAGGCGGGGCTCTTTCTCGGCGCCGGCGCGGTCATTCACGCCATGCACCACGAACAATCGATGAGCCGCTACGGCGGGCTGGCGCGCAAGATGCCCGCGACGACGGTCTGTTACCTGCTGGCCACCCTGGCGCTGGTGGGCGTCCCGGGCTTCTCGGGGTTCTGGAGCAAGGACGCGATCCTGGCCGACGCGCTGGCCTTCGCCATGCTGCGCCCCTCGCACGCGTTTCTGCCGCTGGCGGGTCTTCTCACCGTTTCCCTCACGGCGTTTTACATGTTCCGCCAGTTTTTCCTGACGTTCACGGGCAAGCCGCGCGACGCGCACGCCTACGCGCGCGCGCGCGAGGCGCCGTGGCAGATGCTGCTGCCGTTGATCGTCCTCGGCGCCCTTTCCGTGGTCGGCGGCGGGTTCGGCGGCTGGTTCGGCGAGATGAACCCCAAGCGGGGCGCCGCCGAGCAGGTTCGCGGCTTTGGCGATCGAGGATACCGGACGGCGTGGACGGAGCGCGTGGCGGCTCTGGGTGAGGCCCGCCAAGCGGGTGAGGCCCGCCGGGCGGATGAGGTCCGCCAGGCGGATGAGGTCCGCCAGGCGGATGAGGTCCGCCAGGCGGATGAGGTCCGCCGGGCGGGTGAGGTCCGCCGGGCGGAGGAGGCCCGCCGGGCGGAGGAGGCCCGCCACACGGCGCACTACCTGGCCATGGGTCTCTCCACCGCGCTCGGCCTGGCCGGAATCGCTCTGAGCGGGCTCCTGTATTGGCCGCGCCGCAACGGGCGGACGCTCTTCGACCCGACCCGCATGGCGTTGCGCTTCGCGCCCCTTCACCGGTTGCTGTGGAACAAGTACTACCTCGACGAGGTTTACATGGCGTGTCTCGTCATGGGCGCGCGCGGCCTCGGGTGGCTCGCGGCGTGGTTCGACCGGCTTGTGATCGATTCGATCGTCAACCTCGTTGGGCTGCTGGGCGTGGCAGGATCGTGGGTGGTGGAGGTCTTCGATCGCTACGTGGTGGACGGTCTGCTGGTCAACGGCTCGGCCCGCGCGACGGGCCTCGCGGGCGAAGGGCTCTCGTGGAGCCAGACGGGGCGGGTGCGCCAGTACCTGATCATGATGGTGGCGGGTCTGGTCGTGATCGCCGGCGTGTGCGCGTTCGCTTACTACTGCTTCTGATCCGGGCCCCGCGCCCCGGAGGCCGATCGCGGGGATTCACGGGCAGGATGCCCGTGCCACTTCATCAACGGGAATCTCACGGGCAGGATGCCCGTGCCACTTCATCAACGGGAATTCACGGGCAGGATGCCCGCGCCACTTCATCAACGGGAATTCACGGGCAGGATGCCCGTGGCACTTCATCAACGGACGGGGTCCGTGAGGCGAAGGAAGGATTCGAGGTCCATGGACAAGGCGCTGCTGACACTGATCACCTTCCTGCCCCTGGCCGGCGCGGCGCTCATGCTGCTCGTCCCCCGGGGGCGCGACAACCTCGTGCGTGGCCTGGCGGTCGCGACGAGCGCCGCGGTCTTCGTCCTAACGCTCTACCTGTGGTGGGTGTTTGACCCGCTTTCCGCGCCGCCGGTCTCCGCAGTTGCGGGCGCGGGCCCAAGCGACGGGTACGACGGGCGGACATGGGTGGAGACCCCGTGGATCGGCGCCTACCACATCTATTACCGGTTGGGGGTCGATGGTCTGAGTGTGCTGTTGGTTGTACTGACGGGCCTGCTGTCGTTCCTAGCGACCTTCTCGGCGTTCACCATCCGCACGAAGGTCAAGGCGTTCTACGTCCTCTACATGCTGCTGATGACGGGGATGATGGGAGTCTTCGTCGCGCTGGACTTTTTCCTCTTCTACGTGTTCTGGGAGCTGATGCTCCTGCCTATGTACTTCCTGATCGGGATCTGGGGCGGGTCGCGGAGAGAATACGCGGCGATTAAGTTCTTCCTCTACACGCTGGTCGGTTCGGTTCTCATTCTGCTGGTGATGCTTGCCTACTACTTCAAGATGGTGGCGGGGGGCTCGCCGCAGCTGGCCTTCCACATCCCGGCGCTGGTGGCGTTGCGGCCCTTTAGCGCGCCGGGGGGGCCGACCTTCTTCCAGCACCTGCTGTTCTGGGGGCTCTTCATCGGCTTTGCGATCAAAGTGCCGGTCTTCCCGTTCCACACGTGGCTGCCCGACGCCCATGTCGAGGCGCCGACGGCGATCTCGGTGATTCTGGCGGGCGTGCTGCTGAAGATGGGCGGGTACGGCATTCTGCGCCTGAACTACCCGCTTCTTCCCGATGTGGCGGCCCGGCCCGCCGTCATGGCGTTCGTGGCAATCCTCGGCGTGGTGAACATCCTCTACGGCGCGTTTTGCGCCTTGGGGCAGAAGGACTTCAAACGCCTGGTGGCGTACTCTTCGGTCAGCCACATGGGCTTCGTGCTCCTGGGGATCGCGGTGCTTCGGAGCGAGGGGGTCAACGGCGCCGTTTTCCAGATGTTCGCCCATGGTCTGTCCTCGGCCATGATGTTTATGCTCGTCGGGGTGGTTTATGAGCGTGCGCACCACCGCGATCTGACCCGGTTCGGCGGCCTCGCGCTGCATATGCCGGTGTACTTCGCGCTGGCAGTGGTCGGGTTCTTCGCCTCGCTGGGATTGCCCGCCCTGGCGGGCTTCATCGGCGAGGTGATGGTCTTCCTTGGAGCGTTCCAATACAGCCCGTGGCTGGCCGCCGTCTCGGCCATCGGCATGCTGCTGACGGCGGGCTACATCCTGTGGACGATGCAGCGGGTCTACCTGGGCCAGGCCCGGCCGGAGTACGCGGACTTCCCCGACTGCAATCGATGGGAGTTGGTTTCCATCGCGCCGTTGGCGGCGCTGTCGATCCTGTTCGGCGTCGCGCCCGCGCTGGCCCTGGGCCTTTTCCGCGCGTCGACCGAGAGATTCCTGCACCTGTTCCAGGGGCTGATCTGAGAGTGGAGGGGCGGCCGTCGAGGGGGTCGATGCCCTCCGGCGCCGCCCGAGTCCGGCGAAAGGCGTGAGAACATGGAATGGCTTGAGACGCTTGTGAAGGTCTTTCTGCAATTGGACCGCTATCTGGGGGACGTGATCCGGGACTACGGCGCGCTGACGTACCTGATTCTCTTCGTCATCGTGTTCTGCGAGACGGGGCTGGTGGTGACGCCGGTCCTGCCAGGCGACTCGCTGCTGTTTGCGGCGGGGGCGTTCGCGGCCAAGGGATCGCTGTCGCTGACGTGGACAATCGCGCTGCTGGTGGTCGCGGCGGTGCTCGGCGACACGGTCAACTACTGGATCGGCCACCTTGTCGGGCCCCGGGCGTTCCGGGGCGAGAACGTGCGGTTCCTGAACCGCAAGCACCTGGACCGCACGCACGAGTTCTTCGAGAAGTACGGGGGCAAGACCATCATTATCGCGCGCTTCGTCCCCATCGTCCGGACCTTCGCCCCTTTCGTGGCCGGGATCGGCAGCATGAGCTACGGGCGATTCTTCTCCTACAACGTGATCGGCGGGCTGGTGTGGGTGTTCGGCCTGGTTCTTCTGGGCTACTACTTCGGCGCGATTCCCGTGGTCGAGTGCAACTTCTCCCTCGTGATTCTCGCCATCATTGTCATCTCGATTCTGCCGGGGGTGTACGAGGTGGTCCGGCAGCGCCGCGAGGCGGCCCGGGCGCGCGGCCAACGGGGTCGGTGAGACGGGGTGAAGAGCCATGACGCTGCTTGAGCTGTGGACACAGGCCGAGGGGCTCCTGCCCGAGCTGACACTGTCGGTCACTCTGTGCGCGGTGATCGTGGCGGACATGTTCGCGCCGTTGCGGCGCAGCATGGCCGTGTGCGGGTGGCTGAGTCTGGCGGGGACGCTCACGGCGCTGGGCGTCGTCGCGGCGCGCCTGCCTATTGGCGGGCGCGGATCGGGGGGATCCGTTCCCGGACTCAACGCGTTGACGTTCTTCGGCGCCATCGTTCACGACGAGATCAGCGTCTTCTTCCATGTGTTATTCCTTCTCGGCGCGGCCGCCATTGTCCTGTTCTCGCTTCGCAGCCGCGAGACGGCCGGCTACCGGCAGGGCGAGTACTACTCGCTGCTTCTCGGCGCGGTTCTGGGAGCGTGCTTCCTTGTCTCCGCCGACAACATTCTGGTGTTTGTGCTCGGGTTTGAGACGCTCTCGCTGTGCTCGTACGTGCTCGCGGGGTTCGTGAAACACGAGCGTCTCTCCGCGGAGGCGAGTCTCAAGTACATGATCTACGGCGCCGTCACCTCGGGCGTCATGCTCTTTGGCCTGAGTTACCTCTACGGACTGACCGGCACGCTGGCGATCGGCGACGGGATGGGGGCGTTGCGGGACCTGAGCGCCGCGGGCGGGCCGCAGCGTCTCGCGCTGATGATGATCTTCGTGTTGGTTCTGGCGGGGATCGGGTTCAAGATCGCGATGGCGCCGTTTCACTTCTGGTGTCCCGACGTGTATCAGGGCTCGCCCACGCCGGTGACGGCGTTTTTGTCCGTGGTTTCAACGGCCGCCGGTTTTGGCGCGCTTCTGCGGCTCCTCCTCCCGTTCTTCATGGCCGCGCCGGCGGGCCCCGCGGCCCACGACCTGCCGGTTCTGTTCGGCGTCTTCTCCGTGGCAACGATGACGCTCGGCAACTTGGTGGCGATCCGCCAGACCGACGTGAAGCGGCTGCTGGCCTATTCATCGATCGCCCACGCGGGCTACATGCTGCTGGGATTGACGGTCTATACGCCGGAGTCGCTGGAGGCCATCCTCTTCTACCTGTTCGTGTACCTTTTCATGAACCTCGGGGCGTTCTGGATCGTCGTCGTGCTGGTCAATCGTCTCGGCGGTCCTCAGATCGGGCTCTTCCGGGGCGTGGCGGCGAAAGCGCCGTTTCTGTTCTTCGCGCTTTTCGTCTTCCTGATCGCGTTGACTGGCCTGCCGCCGACGGCTGGTTTCGTCGGCAAGTTCATGCTCTTCAAGGTCGTCGTCGGCGCAGGGATCAGCCACATGCAGGCGGCCGACGGGGTCGGCGGGGGGGGACAGACGCCCATGTCGGCGTTCTACATCGCTCTTGCCCTCGCCACCGTTCTGAACAGCGTGGTGTCGCTCTACTACTACATGAAGATCGCGCGGGTGATGGTGTTCGAGAAAGCCGCCGAGGCCGACGCGGACCGGGTCCGCGCTGGGATCGGTGAGGAGAGAGCGCTGGGCGACGATTTCCTCGACCGAGCCGGCGCCGCCCTGTTCCTCGCGCCGACCCTTGGCCTGCTCTACTTTGCGCCTGTTCTGGATCTGATCCGCTGGAGCGCGCGATAGAGGCGACCGCGATGACCGATGCCGCAACGCAGAATCCGGCCGACCGCGAGCGGGTCCTTTCCGCCCTGATGCGAGTGTTCGTGAACCGCTACCATTCGCTCGCCCACTACATACTGGGCGCGGGCCCCTTCGTCGCCGCGGGCGAGGAGACTCTCCTGCGGCGGATCGAGGAGATCGCGGCATGGGATGCCGCCGAAGCCGAGCGGCTGTCGGACGCGATCGAGGGACAGGAGGGGATTCCGCAGGTCCAGCCGTTTGCCCCCGAGGTGGCGGAACTCAACTACCTGGCTCTGCGGCACCAGGCCGGCGTTCTGGTCCAGGCCCTGGAGGCCGAACGCGAGACCTGCCTGGGTCTTCTTCGCCAAACGCGCTCTTGTCTGCCGGCGCACCGCGCATTGCGGCGCGTGTGCGATGCGCTGACCCGCCACGCCGCCGCGTTGCGATCCGACCTCGCAAGCGCCACGAAAACCGCCTGACTGGGTCCGTGCTGGGGTCGGCGAGTCAGTAATCGCTGGGCAGGGACTGGATCTGCTCGAGGGTGAAGACCGGGCCTTCCTTGCAGACGTAGACGGGGCCGACGTTGCAGCGGCCGCACTTGCCGACTCCGCACTTCATGCGGTTCTCCAAACTCGTGTAGACGTCGCGCGGGGCCAGGCCCATCTTGTCGAGAACCGGAAGGGTGAACTTGATCATCACGGGCGGGCCGATGACGAGGGCGACGGCGTTGGCGGAGGGGACCTGAGCCCGCTCGAGAACGGCCGGGACAAAGCCGATCTCGCCCTTCCATTCGGGGGTCTCGCCCCCCGGGTCCACGCACGTGACGACGCGGACGCGCTCGTGCCGCGCCCACTGGTCGAGCTCATCGCGGAAGACCAGGTCGCCGACGGTCCGTGCGCCGTATACGATCGTGATACTGCCGTAGCGGGTGCGGTTCTCGAGGGCATACCAGATGGCGCAACGGATCGGAGGCATGGCGATCCCGCCGCCGATGAAGATCAGGTTGCGGCCCTCCCACGCCTCGACCGGGTAGCTGTTGCCGTAGGGGCCCCGGAAGCCGATGGTGTCGCCCTCCTCGATCTTCCACAGGGCATCGGTCACGCGACCGGTCTTGCGGAAACAGAACTCCAGGCGGTCCTTCCACGTGGAGCTCGAGCAGATGTTGAAGGTGGATTCGCCATAGCCGAATGCCGAGACAAGGCCGAACTGGCCGACACGGAACGAGAAGGCGCGCTGGCGAGCTTCGTCGCGAAAGCGGATCTTAACCGCCTTGACGTCAACGGTCTGCTGACGGACCTGGACGACTTCCATGAGTTCGGGCTTGTAGATGTTCTCCATGGGGATGCTCGGACTCTCAGACTTTGGTTCTCTCGGCGGCGGCTTGCAGGATCCCCAGCACGCCGAGGTGGACGGGGCAGTTGCGCACGCAGTTGCCGCAGCCGGTGCACAGGACGTCGCCGAACTTGCCGGGGTAGATGCCGAACTTGTGCGTGATGCGTTGGCGCTGGCGCTGGGCCTGGTTCGTGCGGGGGTTGTGCCCCGAGGCGTGGTGGGTGAACATCTTGAACTGACACGCGTCCCAGTTGCGGGCGCGGACGCCGCGAGCCCCGCGCCGTTCGTCCACGATGTCGAAGCAGTGGCAGGTGGGGCAGGTGTAAGCGCACGCGGCGCAGCCCAGGCATCTCAGCGAGCGCTCGCTCCAAATCGGATCCTCGAAGTGGTTCTTGAGAAACGCCTCGACGTCTGAAACGTCGAACCTGCGTTCGGGGCCGGCGGGCGTCTCAGCTGTGCGGTCGGAGGCTTGGGTGCGGCCCCGGAAGAGGGAGCGGCCCTTGTCCGTTATGCAGCGGACCTCATAGAGTCCGTCGGCGGGGTCGACGCGGTCGCCGAGCTCGAAGAGCATGGCGTCCGAGCCTTTTTCCGCGGCGGGGCCGAGACCCACGGAGGTACAGAAGCACGCCTCGTCGTGGCGGCGGCAGGCCAGCGTCACGATGCTGAGGGCCTCGCGGCGGCGGTTGTAGAACCCGTCGCGGAAATCCCAGTTGAAGATGTGGTCGAGGATGGCGAGGGCGGCGGCGTCGCAGGGGCGCGCCCCCACGATCAGCGTGCGTGGAATGGGCGGTTCGCAGTCGACCAGTTCGACCGTCTTGCCGCGCAATTCGTAGCCATAGAGAGTCTCGTGGCGCGGGAGGACGAACTCCTTGATGGAGTTGGCCGGGCGAATGTAGCCGTCGAGAATCAGCGCGTCGGCGTCCCTCAGGGGGGCGTACTGAATTCGGTCGGGTCTGACGCGAACGGGCCCCGCGGCGAGATTGCCCGCCGCGATCCACTCCGCGACGAGATCGCGCAACGCCCGTTCGGTGATGACTTCGCTCATTGGATGAAATCCTCGCGGTCCTGCTTGGAGTACGAGCCGACGACGGGCTCGGCGTCGGGGTCCATGCCCGCGCGGTAGTGGAACTGCTCCTCGGCGGCGCGGGAAAGCGACTGGTTGAGCAGACGCAGGTTGATGCCCGCGGGGCAGACGCGGGTGCATTCCTCGCACTCGATGCAGCGCGCCGCCATGTGGAAGGCGCGCGTAATGTGGTAGGCGAAGTTGCCCTGGAGCGTCGCGGACGTGTCGACGGACACCGGGCGGTTCTTGTCCATAATGCACGGGTCGCAGTAGCACAAGGGACAGATCTGCCGGCAGGCGTAACAACGGGTGCAGCGGCTGAACTCGCGCTTCCAGTGCTCGAAGCGCTCGGCGGGCGAGAGCCGGAGGAAATCGCCCAGCTCGGCGTAACGTTTCTCGGGCGGCACGGGGGGATTATCGACCTGGCCGATCACGGTATCCCCGAAGCGCGGCATGTGGACGTCGCAGGCGGCGCACTTGGGCGCGCGCGGTTCGCCCACGCCTTCGCAGGCCACGCCGACGACATAGACGTCGCCGTCGGCGATCTGCGACTCCTTGCGGAGGACGAGAAGCGTTCGTTCATCGCATCCCTTGACGACGATGGCGGGTTTGCCCAGATCGCGGACCTCGCGGCGCTTGAGGTAGCCGGTCAGGTTCTGAACGCAGCGCTCGTTCCACACCAACTGCTCGGCGTCCTCGGGACGTGTGACAAAGATGGGGACGACGGGGATCGAAGCAACCCGTCCCTCGCCGATGGGGCGGATCGGGGCGATCCGTTCGTCGGCGCCGTAACCGATGACAACGGCCACCGTTTTCTCCTCGAGGAGGCGCCTGCACGTCTGGCGGAGTCCTTCCTGTATGGGGTTCATGTCGCGGATGCTTTCCAGTGCGCGAACGGATCGCCTCGATCCGCGCAGACCTCCCGGTAGGCGGCGTAGGGGCCGAGGGCCCGGGTCCGTTCGGTGATGTCGGTGATGGTCTGCTGCCACTTCCTCCCCTCGGCGGCGGAGATCCATGCGAAGTGGATCCGGCGCAGATCGACGCCGAGCGTGTCGAGAATCTCCCGGAAGAGGATCCAACGACGGCGCGCGTGGAAATTCCCGGCGGTGTAGTGGCAGTCGCCGGGATGGCAGCCGGAAACCAGAACGGCGTCGGCCCCGGCCTCGAAAGCCTTGATGATGAGGTTGAAGTCGATCCGGCCGGTGCAGGGGAAGCGCACAATACGGACGTTGGCGGGGTACTCGAGCCGGTTGGTGCCTGCCAGGTCGGCGCCGAGGTACGTGCACCAGTTGCACACGTAGGCGATAATGCGGGGCTCGAAACGGCTCGCGTCGGTCACTCTTCGAGACTCTCGACCATGGAGTAGATCTGCTCCTCGCTAAACCCTTCGATGTCGGCGCTCTTGGAGGGGCACACGGCCACGCACGTGCCGCATCCCATGCACAGTCCCGGGTTGACGCGGGCGGTGCGCTTGATGATGTTGCCCCTCTTGTCCACGATTGCCGCCTGCTCAATGGCCGAGTAGGGGCACGTGCGGACGCAGGTGAAGCAGGCGGCGCAGGTCTGCTCGTTGATGCAGGCGACCTCGGGCTCGCGCGTCATCTCGTCGTTGGCGAACATGATGGCGACCTTGCTCGCCGCGGCCGACGCCTGGGCCACCGCCTCGGGAATGTCCTTCGGCGCCTGGCAGGCGCCGGCGAGGAAGACCCCGGCGGCGTTGGTCTCCACGGGGCGCAGTTTGGGATGCGACTCGGATAGGAAACCAAACTCGTCGTAGCCGACGTTGAGTTTCTGGGCCAGCTGCTCCACGCCCTCGGCGGGGCGCACCGCCGTGGCAAGCACGACCAGGTCGGCCTCGATCGTCACGGGCGCGCCGGCCAGCGTGTCCGCGCCGCGGACGATGAGCTTCCCGCCTTCCTCGGTGATCCTGGAGACGCGGCCACGGTGGTAGACGGCGCCGTCTTGCTCGACGGCGCGGCGCACGAACTCATCGTAGTTCTTCCCCCCCGCCCGAATGTCCATGTAGAACACGTGCGCTTCGCCGTCGTGAACCTTGTGCTTATAGAGCATCGCGTGCTTGGCCAGGTACATACAGCAGATCTTCGAGCAGTAGGATAGGCCCTTGGCGTTGTCGCGCGATCCGACGCAGCTGATGAAGACGACCTTCTTGGGCTCGGCGTCGTCGGAGGGGCGGCGGAGCGCCCCGCCCGTCGGGCCGGAAGCCGAAACGAGGCGTTCGAACTGCAGTCCGTCAATCACGTCCTTGTAGCGGCCGTACCCGTACTCGCCGTAGCCCGCGTACTTCGGGTTGTCCTGGTCCTGGCCGATGTCAAAGAGCCGGTAGCCGGTGGCCACAACGACGGCGCCGACCGACTCGGTCACCAACTCGTCCTGGTCGTCGTAGTTAATGGCGCCGGCCTGGCACTTCTTCTGGCAGATGCCGCACTTGCCGGTGCGGAACCTGGTGCAATGCTCCTTGTCGATGACCGGACGCGCGGGAACGGCCTGAGGGAAGGGGATGTAGATTGCCGTGCGCATGCCCATGCCGTAGTCGAACTCGCTGGGGATTTTCCGTATCGGGCAGGCGTTCCAGCAGTCTCCGCACCCCGTGCACTTGGCGATGTCCACGCAGCGGGCCCTCTTGCGGATCTTGACCCGAAAGTTGCCGACGTAACCCTCCACGCCCTCCACCTCGGAGTAAGTGTGCAAACGGATGCGCGGGTGCTGGCCCACTTCCACCATGCGCGGCGTGAGGATGCACTGCGAGCAGTCGAGGGTCGGGAAGGTCTCCGACAGGCCGGCCATCTTGCCCCCGATGGACGGTTGGCGCTCGACCAGAACGACCTCGAAGCCCGCGTCGGCGATGTCGAGGGAGGCCTGGATGCCGGCCACGCCACCGCCGATGACAAGCGCGCGCTTGGTCATGGGAACGCGGATCGGCTCCAAGGCGCGGTTGAAGCGGACCTTCTCGACCGACAGGCGCACGATCTCGATGGCCTTGGCCGTCGCCTCCTCGCGATCGTGGTGGACCCACGAGCAGTGCTCGCGGATGTTGGCCTGCTCGACGAGGTAGGGGTTGAGGCCGGCGGCGGCGGCGGCGCGGCGGAAGGTCTTCAGGTGCATGTGGGGCGAGCACGCGGCCACGACCAGCCCGTCCAGCTTCTCCGAGGCGATCTTCTCGCGGATCATCGCCTGGCCGGGGTCCGAGCAAACATACTTGTAGTGGATCGCGCAGCGCACGCCGGGCGTCTGACGGGCGGCCTCGGTCACGCGCTCGACGTCCACGCTGCGAGCGATGTTCTCGCCGCACCAGCAGACAAAGACACCGATTCGGGACATTGTGGAATCCTAACTCGGCGCGACTCCCGCCGCCTCCCGGCGCCCCGCCGCTTCCCGGCGCCCTGCCGCCTTCGCCACGAAGTGGCGGTCGATCGCCAGGGTCTTCTCGTCCAGTCCGATGGCAAGGCCAACCAAGTCGGACAGGTAGTAGACGGGCATCTGGTGGGCGACGCCGCGGGCGCGCTCAATGTCGGCCTGCTTCATGTCCAGGTTGACGTGACACATGGGGCAGGCGACGACGACGCAGTTGGCTCCATGGGCGGCGGCGTTGGACAGAATCTTGTGCGAGAGATCGATGACCGTCGCGTCGTTGGCCATCGTCATTCCCGCGCCGCAGCATTCGGTCTTGTAGTTCCAGTCCACGGTCTCCACCCCCGCCGCGGCCAGGATCGTCTCCATCGAAGAGGGCTGTTCGGGGTCATCGAAGCGGACAACGTCGGCCGGGCGCGTAAGCAAGCAGCCATAGTAGCACGCGGCAACCATACGGACCCCGTCCGCCCCCTCCATCGGCCTCCGTACGGCCGAGCGGATCAGGTCCGTACCGATGCTCTGGAAGACCTGGATGAGGTTGAGCACACGGGTCTTGCCCTCAACGGGCAGTTCGACGATCTCGGCAATCTCGGCGCGCAAGGAGGGATCCTCGCCCATCTCGCGCTCGGCGCGGATCAGCTCCATCGAGCACATCGGGCAGGGGGCAAGAATCTCCGCCAACCCCTGGCGCTCGGCCAGAGCCAGATTGCGCGCGGGCAGGGCGACGGAGAGCATGTGGTTGATGGAGTGGGCGGCCGTGGCGCCGCAACAGACCCAGTCATCGACCTCCTCGAGATCCACGTCGAACGCCTCGAGGCAGGCGCGAACCGAGGCCTCGTAGTCGTTGGATGAGCCGTGCAGGGCGCAGCCCGGGTAGTAGCCGATCTTCATGCCGCGTGGTCCTCCTCAGGCTGGTGGGCCGCTTGGGGCCGGCGGGGCGTCGGTGAAGGGGCGAGGCGCCGGGTCTTCTCGAAAATGCGCCGCACGACGGCCCGGTCGCGCACTTTCCGGCCAAGCAGGTGCAGTTTGCCCTTGCCCAGCATCTTGGGGCCGAGCAGGGCGTCCTTGAAGAGGAGGGGAACGTTGAAGTCGCCCAGGAAGGCCATCGCCTTGAACTGCCCGACAAGTTCCAGTTCGTTGAGGCGGCCGTTGCGGCGAATGTTGTCAAGGAAGGCCTGCTGGAAGGCCACCGTGCGGCGCTGGTCGGGGGCGACTTCGCCGCGCTCGGCCGACATCTGCCGCAGAGCGTCCATCACGCCCGCGCAGTCGACCGACTGGGGGCAGCGCGTCGTGCAAGTCTGGCACGAAACGCACAGCCAAATGGCGCCGCACGCGATGGCGCGGCCCGTTTCGCCCAACTGGGCGAGGCGGACGATCTGGTTGGGCATGATATCCATCATCTCCGCCATGGGGCAGCCGGCCGTGCACTTGCCGCACTGGTAGCAATCTTGGAGCCGTGTCTGTTCGAGATGGGAACCAGAGGACGGGTGGGAGTTCATAAAAGAGGTCTCCATCGTGCGCCTTTTCGCAGGCACGCTAGAACCAGTATAGCATGCCGCCTGCTCAGAGTAAAGCGTTCTCTTACTCCCGAGGGCCCGCGCAGAAGAGCGCAAGGTTCAACAAGGGGGAAGGCCGGCAGGGCGCCGGTGGAGGCTGGCGGGGCGCCGGTGGAGGCCGGCAGGGCGCCGGTGGAGGCCGGCAGGGCGCCGGTGGAGGCCAGCAGGGCGCCGGTGAAGGCCGGCGGGGCGCCGGCGGACGATGTCGTCGCATCAGCGAACGGATCGCAACGATCCGCACCATCCGTCCGCCAGCCGGGACGGCGCCCTTCACAGCCAGGCGAGGGGGTCAGTTTTTCTGCCCCTCCACGGGGATCTGCATCATGTAGAACGAGCGGTAGACGAAAACCAGAGCGGTCAGGAACAGGACCCCCGCAATGATGCTCTTGAGCGTCTGGTTCTGCATCGTCACCGCGATCTCGACCGCGAGCAGTCCGAAGAGGGTGGTGAACTTGATCACGGGGTTGAGAGCCACGGACGAGGTGTCCTTGAACGGGTCGCCCACCGTGTCGCCGACGACGGTCGCCTCGTGCAGAGGCGTGTTCTTGGCGCGCAGATCCACCTCGACGATTTTCTTGGCGTTGTCCCAAGCCGCGCCGGCGTTGGCCATGAAAATGGCCTGGAACAGACCGAAGAACGCGATGCTGATCAGGTAGCCGATGAAGAAGTAGGGGTTGAAAAACGGCAGCGCCAGCGCCAGGCAGAAAAGGACGATGAAGATGTTGATCATCCCCTTCTGCGCGTACACCGTGCAGATGCGGACGACTTCCTTGCTGTCCTTGACCGAGGCGGTCGCGGCGTCGAGCTGGATGTTCTCCTTGATGTAAACCACCGCGCGGTAAGCGCCGGTCACGACGGCCTGGATGGAGGCGCCGGTGAACCAGTAAATCACCGCGCCGCCCATCAGCAGGCCGAAGACGATCTGGGGCTGCACGAGGCTGAGTCTGTCAACCACGTTGCCGAACAGGTGATCGAGGAGGAGGATAATGCCGAACACCATGGTCGTGGCCCCGACGACGGCCGTGCCGATCAGAACCGGCTTGGCCGTGGCTTTGAAGGTGTTCCCGGCGCCGTCGTTGCGCTCGAGGTAGAGCTTGGCGTCCTCGAAGTCGGGGGTGAATCCGAACTTGCTGCGGATGTCCTCGGCGATGTTGGGCTGCGCCTCGATCTGGCTCAGCTCATACACCGACTGGGCGTTGTCCGAGACCGGCCCGAAGCAGTCCACCGCGATCGTCACGGGCCCCATCCCCAGGAACCCGAACGCCACGAGGCCGAAGGCGAAAATCGACGCCGCAAACGGGTACTCGGCCGGCATGAGCGCCGAGAGGGAATGGTGGCGCGAGATAAGGAACGCGACCAGCATCAGCGACAGCATCAGCAGGCCCTGCCAGAAGGCCGACATGTTGCCCGCGACGAGGCCCGACAGGATGTTGAGCGAGGCGCCTCCCTGGCGCGAGGCGTTGACCGTTTCCTTGACGTGGCGCGAGGAAGTGGAAGTGAAGATCTTCGTGAACTCGGGGATCAGCGCGCCGGCGGCGGTGCCGCAAGAGATGATGATGGCGAGGACCCACCACAGCGAGCCGTACTTGGCGGAGGGAAGGAGGGCGACGCTGGCGCCGAAGGTCACGATGATCGACACGATGGACGTGATCCACACCAGGTGAGTCAGCGGCGCCTCGGGGTTGAAATCCGTCTTGCCGGTGTACTTGCCCCGGGTGATCGCGTCGTTGACGAAGTACGAGAACAGGGACGTGAGGATCATCAGCACGCGCATGACGAAGATCCAGACGATCAGCAGCGCGCAATCCTGCGGGCTCCCCGCCAGGGCCAGCGCCAGGAACGCGATCAGCGCCACGCCGGTCACGCCGTAGGTCTCGAAACCGTCGGCCGTGGGGCCCACGCTGTCGCCCGCGTTGTCGCCCGTGCAGTCGGCGATCACGCCCGGGTTCTTGGGGTCGTCCTCGGGCAGGTGGAAGACGATCTTCATCAGGTCCGAGCCGATGTCGGCGATCTTGGTGAAGATGCCGCCGCAGATGCGCAGCACGGAGGCGCCCAGCGACTCGCCGATGGCGAAGCCGATGAAGCACGGGCCTACCAGCTCCTGGGGCAGAAACACCAGGATGCAGATCATGAAGAACAACTCCACGCTCACCAGCAGAAGCCCCACGCTCATGCCCGACTTGAGCGGGATCAGCAGCGTATCGAGCGGCGCGCCCTTGAGCGAGGAGAACGCCGAACGCGAGTTCGCCCGTGTGTTGATGCGGATGCCGAACCACGCCACTCCGGCGGAGCCGAGGATGCCAAGCACCGAACACCCGAGGATCCAGATCAGGCTGGCGACGGGCTTCTGCTGCAGGATGCCGAAGTAGTAGAGCATGGACAAGCCGATGAGGACCCAAAGCCAGAACAGGAACTTGCCCTGCTGGAACAGGTATGTCTTGCACGTCTCGTAAATCGTGCCCGACACGCGTTCCATGGACTCGTGAACCGGCAGCGCCGTGATCTGCAGGTACTGAACCAGGCCAAAGATGGCTCCGATGAAGCAGACGGCTATGCCGCAGTACATCAGGAAGTTGCCGCTGACTTTCGCGCCGAGAACGGTGATCTGGACCTGGTCCAGATCCGGCACGTTGATGTCCGCTTCGCCCCCGAGAGCGGGGAACCCCGCCAGGGCGAACAGCAGCAGCGTCAGCGCGGCTAGGCGCCGGCTCGCGGACCCCCTCGCCGACCCGGTCGGCGTCCGCCGGCGGGTCAATCCGACAGTAGATGGAAACATGGTTTCTCCAATCCTGTTGTGAAGTGCCGATGGTTGAACCCGATCCCGCCCTGACCGACCCCGTCGGCCTCACCGACCCCGTCGGCCTCACCGACCCCGTCGGCCTCACCGACCCCGTCGGCCTCTACATTGCGGGTCCTCAGCCCAGATGCGACACTCTGGCCCCTTTCCTAAGAGAACCCGTTCGGCAGGCCAGTCCGACGCCACTATTAGTGCTTTGCGCATCGGTTGGCAAGCGTTTTGTGCTTCAGTCGGTTTCTCCGACCGGTGACCGACTCCCCTCTCCCGAACCGCGCGTCGTCGGGCCCAACCTTGCGCGGCGCCTCGTGATGCCGTCTGACCTTGGGGAACTCCGTGGAAGCCCGGCTCTTGCTCTCCGACTGGGCGGGCGGTTTCCAATGGCCGAGGGCGGACGGAGTCCGTGAGGCGGAGAAAGAGCCGGAAACCTCTTGCGCGTCCTGGGATGATCGGGTAAGATTAGTTTGATTTCGGATGGTTCTGTGGGAGACCTCCCGCAAAGGAGGGACAGAACGTGTCTCGTCGCGCGTTCGAGAACCTGCGGAGGTTGGGGGCGCTGTCCGGCGCGCTCCTCGCGCTACTGGCGGTTCCGGCCCTTGCCGAGCCGGTCACGGTCACCGTGCCGCTCATGCGTTACGGACTGGGGGAGCTCCGGTGCGCCGCGTACTCGCCGAACCCCGACCTCCCCCTCATCGCGACGGCGGGCACAATCGGCGTGGCGCTCTGGAATGCCGAGACGGGCGAACAGGTGCGCATCCTCTCCGCGCCCCGGCACTATGTGACTTCCGTCGCCTTCTCTCCGGACGGGACGAAGATCTTGACGGGGAGTCAGGACCGGACGGCGAAGTTGTGGGACGCATCGACGGGCGCGGAACTGCGCGCCTTCTCCGGCCATACCGGCAGCGTATACTCCGTGGCCTTCTCGCCCGACGGGACGAAGGTCCTGACGGGAAGCGGGGACAAGACGGCGAAGCTATGGGACCCCGCGACGGGGGCGGAAGTGCGCGCGTTCTCCGGCCACACTGAGGGAGTGGGCTCCGTCGCCTTCTCTCCGGACGGGACGAAAGTCCTGACGGGAAGTTCCGATACGACCGCAAAGCTCTGGGACGCCGCGACCGGGGCCGTGGTCCGTAGCTTCTCGTGGCATACCTCTTCTGTCTGGTCCGTTGCCTTCTCTCCGGACGGGACAAAGGTCCTAACGGGGGGCGGGGACCGGACGGCGAAGCTATGGGACGTCGCGACGGGGTGGGAGATGGGAACCTTCTCCGGCCATACCGGCGCGGTCCGGTCCGTCGCCTTCTCTCCCGACGGGACGAAGGTCCTGACGGGGAGTGAGGACCAGACGGCGAAGTTGTGGGACGCATCGAGGGGGACGCTGCTGGGCGCTTTCCTCGGCCACACCGACTGGGTGCGCTCCGTCGCCTTTTCTCCGGACGGGACGAAGATCCTGACGGGGAGTCAGGACCGGACGGCGAAGTTGTGGGACGCATCGACGGTCGCGGAACTGGGCGCCCTCTCCGGCCACACTGAGGAGGTGCGCTCCGTGGCCTTCTCGCCGGACGGAGCGAGGGCCCTGACGGGGAGTCAGGACCGAACGGCGAAGCTGTGGGACGTCGCGACGGGGTCGGAGCTGCGAACCTTCTCGGGCCATGCCGGCGCGGTCTGGTCCGTTGCTCTCTCTCCGGACGGGACGAAGGTCCTGACGGGGAGTTCTGACAGGACAGCGAGGTTGTGGCGTGCGGCGATGGGATTGGAACTCCGCGCCTTCTCCGGCCATACCGGCGCGGTCTGGTCCGTCGCCTTCTCTCCGGACGGGACGAAGGTTCTGACGGGGAGCGGGGATGGGACGGCGAAGCTATGGGACTGGGACGCATCGAGGGGGGCGGTGCTCCGCACATTCTCCGGTCACACCGGCGCGGTTTACTCCGTCGCCTTCTCTCCGGATGGGACGAAGGTGCTGACGGGGAGTGTGGACCAGACCGCCAAGCTCTGGGACGCCTCGACGGGGGCCGTGATCCGCACCTTCTCGGGGCATACATCCTATGTCCGGTCCGTCGCCTTCTCGCCCGATGGGACCCAGATCCTGACGGGGAGTTGGGACGGGACGGCGAAGTTGTGGGACGCCGAGACGGGGTCGCAGCCGCGCACGTTCTCGGGCCACACCGGCGAGGTTTGGTCCGTCGCTTTCTCTCCGGACGGGACGAAGGTCCTGACAGGGAGTCGGGACATGACGGCGAGGTTGTGGGACGTCGCGACGGGATCGGAACTGCGCCCATTCTCCGGTCACACCGGTACGGTCTACTCCGTCGCGTTCTCTCCGGACCAGGCAAAGATCCTGACGGGGAGTCAGGACCGGACGGCGAAGCTGTGGGACGCGGCGACGCAGTCACAACTGCGCGCATTCTCCGGTCACACCTACGCGGTCTGCTCCGTCGCGTTCTCTCCGGACCAGGCAAAGATCGTGACGGGGAGTCTGGACCGGACGGCGAAACTATGGGACGCATCGACGGGGTCGAAGATCCGCGCCTTCTCCGGTCATACCGGCGCGGTCTGGTCCGTCGCCTTCTCTCCAGATGGGACGAAGGCCCTAACAGGGGGCAGCCCGACGCCCAAGTTGTGGGACACATCGACGGGGTTAGAACTGCGCGCTTTCTCCGGTCACACCGGCGTAGTCTACTCCGTCGCGTTCTCTCCGGACGGGACGCAGGTTCTGACGGGGAGCGCGGATGAGACGGCGAAGTTGTGGGACGCCGAGACGGGGTCGGAACTGCGCGCGTTCTCCGGCCATATCTCTGGGGTCCGCTCCGTCGCCTTCTCTCCGGACGGGACAAAGGTCCTGACGGGGAGTCGGGACCGAACGGCGAAGTTGTGGGACGCGGCGACGGGGTCGGAGCTCCGCACGTTCTCCGGCCACGCCGACGAGGTCGAGTCCGTCGCATTCTCTCCGGACGGGACGAAGATTTTGACGGGGAGCTGGGACTATACCGCGAAGCTCTGGGACGCGGCGACCGGGGCCGTGATCCGGACCTTCTCGGGGCATACCTTTGAGCTCTATTCCGTCGCCCTCTCGCCCGACGGGACGAAGGTCCTGACCGGGAGTTACGACAAGACCGCGAAGTTGTGGGACGCGGCGACCGGGGCCGAGATCCGCACCTTCTCGGGGCATGCCGGTGAGGTCAATTCCGTCGCCTTCTCGCCCGAGGGGTCAAAGGTCCTGACGGCGGGATCGGATGGTCTCACGTTTCTCTGGGACAGCGGGCTTGCGCCGACAGGCCCAACGCCTACGCCCACTCCTGTGGGCGCCCCGACGTCCACACCGACCCCCGTGGGGGCGCCGACCGCTGCCCCGACCCCGATCCCGCCGCCCTCCCTTCGGACAGCTGACCAACTGATCCTCGTCGCGGGCGGCGGGCCGTACTCGGGGAACTCGATCCAGTGGCAGACCAAAGCCTTGGCCAACTTCACTCATCTCGCGGCCACGATTCGGGGCTACACCGCGAACGACATTCTCTATCTCTCCGCCTTCGACGCGCCGGCGACGAACGCCAACGTGGACGGCGCGGCGAGCTCGGCCGCGACCCTGGACGCGATTCGCACTTGGGCGTCAAATGCCTCGCGCCTGACCATCATCCTGATCAACCACGGAGACAAGAATCTTTCGATTCCGGAGTGGTATTTCCTCGTGGACGGCGTGAGATCGCCGCGCGACTACCTCGCGGCTTCGGATCTCGACGCCGCGCTCGACGAAGTCCAGTCGGGGGACGACCCCTTGCGCGAGATCGCCCTTTACGTCGATGCGTGCTACGCGGGCGGGTTCATCAAGAAATGTTCCGGCGCCCCCGGGGGAACGAAGCGCCTGGTGATCGCGAGCACGACGGACGCGCGTTTGGCGAACTTCGGGTGCGGCGACGGCGCCGTCTCGTTCACCCACTTCTTCCTCGCCTCCGCCATCCAGGGCAACACGCTCTACGACTGCTTCCGCTCGGCGCGCAACGCCATCGCGGCGCTCAACATTCCCGCGCTGGAGCCGCAATCGCCATGGCTCGACGACGACGGCGACGCCGCCTACTCCCCGAAGGACGGGGCGGTGGCGCGCGGGCGCCCCTTCGGCAATCTGCCCGCCTTCGGCTTCCTGATTCCCGAGATCGTGGACGCTCGCGCGACCGAGACGCTTCCGGCCGCCGAGGACTTCGAGATCTGGTGCGAGATGGGGCCGGGCGAAGTCGAGCGGGCCGAGGCGCTTGTCTCCTATTCCGGAACGTACTACCCCGAGGGCGCGCCCATCACCGACATGACCACCTATTCGCTCACGCGCGAGGGCGCGACAAGCCGCTGGTCCGCCACCATCCCGGCAAGCGATATCAGCGGCGAGGGGGTCTACACGATCCTTTACATGGCAAGTCGGCGCGAAGCGCTCGGCACGGTCCTTCCCGCCGCGCCCGTCGCGCGCTCGCTTCAGATAGGCGACGCCGTCCCGACGCCCGTCCCGTTCACGCCGACTCCCACGCCCGAACCGACGCCCTCTCCGACGCTGACGCCCACGCCCGAGCCCTACGTCACGCAGACGCCGCCGGCGGGACCAACCCCGTCGCCAACGCCCGAGCCGATCTGCGGGCTCATTCGCTCCTTCTACGACCTGGTTCTCGGTCGCGACCCGGAACCCGGCGCGGTGGACGCGTGGCATCACGGCTACTTCGATTACGCGGTGGACTTCAACATTGACGTGCGTTTCATCCCGCGCGAGATGGCGCGGCTGTTTTTCCTTTCCGAGGAATACGCCGCGCGCAACCGCACAAACGCGGACTTCATCACCGATTGCTACCGCGTGTTCCTGAACCGCTATCCGAATCAGACCGAGCTCGACAACTGGCTCGGCGGCGTGTGGGTGCGCGATCATGCGATGACGATCTTCTCGGAGTCCGAGGAGTTCGCGAGTCGCATCCAGGCAATGTATCCTCAGTATGCCGGAAACCCAGCGCGGAACTTCGTCACGTTCATGTACATCGGACTCCTCGACCGCCTGGTGGACAAGGACGGCCTCGAGTACGCCTCCGGGCTCTTCGACGCCGCCTACGCCGAACAGTCTTTTGTGGCACAGCCGCCCTCGGCTGTGGCGGCGGGAGGCGGCCTTGTGGCACAGCCGCCCTCGGCTGTGGCGATCCAGGAGAGCGACCCCGGCGGGGGCGCCGGGGCCACAAGGAAGAGGAGCGGCATCGAGGCGGTGCGCGCGCAGGCTAAGCAAATGGCGCGCGAGGTGATTGTCTCGGCGGAGTTCCTTGGCAAGAACCCGACAACGAGCGTCTACGTGACGCGCTTCTATCGCGCCTTCCTCGGCCGCTTTCCGAACGATTCGGAGATCGCCTACTGGACGGGGGAGCTCGATTCCGGCCGTCGGACAACCGACGGCGTGATCGACCTTTTCGCGGACTCGTCGGAATTCACCGAGCGCTTGAGGACGTACTTCGGGACGCCCTGAGACGCGCTGGACCGCGATCCCCAAGGATCGCGCAAGGCCATGATGGAATGGACGACGCGATCACTCTGCGGCGTGTTCACCGTCTCGAACTGCGCCCGTTTCCGGCGGCCCCATCCCCTATCTCCCGCCGGGTCGGCCCCACGACCGGTCACGGATTTCTCTGCCGGCGGAAGGCGAAGTGAGGGGACGCCGGGATCTTCCGCGCTAGAAGCGCCGCACCGGCAGGAGCGCTTCGAAAACGGTTCTCTGGCCCGGCTCGGACTTCACCTCGAGGCGGCCCCCATGCTCCTCGATCGTCTTGCGCGCCACGGCCAACCCCAGCCCTGTGCCCTCGTGTCCCTTCGTGCTGAAAAAGGGCTCGAAGATTTTCTCCTGAAGATCCCGGGGTACGCCTGGCCCGTTGTCCAGAATCTGCACGGAGACGCGCTCCGTGTCTGCACAATAGGCCGACCGCAGAACAATCTGGGCGTCCGGCTTTCCCTTCGTCGCCTCGATGGCGTTCCCGAGAACGTTCAAGATCGCATCGAATAGGGCCTCAGGATCGAACTCGGAGTCCGGGACTCCGCTGTCCAGCTCGAGCAGCAGTTCCGCGTTTTCTTCCTTGGCTCTCTGGATCTGGCTCTCGTAAACGTCCCGCAGCAAGGAGTTGAGATTGCCGGGCTGCCACGTGGGCTCGCGTTCCTTCGAGTAGGTCAGCATGTCGCGCACGATGGACGAAAGCCTCTGGATTGTGTTCATAAACGAAGGCCAAAGCCTCTTGAGCACGTCCACCTGGTCCGACCCCAGTCCCTGCTCAATGAGGCGGGCCGAACCGTGGATCCCGAAAAGCAGGTTCTTGATGTAATGGGAGACCCCCGCCAAGGCTGTCCCCATTGCAGCCAGACGTTCCGCCCTGACTTTGTCCCGGACCAACATGGCGTTCTCGGCGGCAACCGCCGCGTTGGAGGCGATAATGTTCACCAGGACCAAGTCGTCCTCCTGATAGGCCCTCCAAGGAGACATGGTGTCGATGTAGAGGACCCCGAGCACTTCATCTCTGCAGACAAGGGGAGCGCAAACAGCCGACCGAATCGACTGGCTCAGGATGCTTTCGGATTTACTGAAGCGCCCGTCTTCGGCGGCGTTGGAAACCAGCAGCGACATCCGCTGCTCGACGGCATGGGCAACGATGGTGCGACTGATCCTCAATCTCTGCCCGGCGGGCCGCGTCACTTCCGGCCTCAGCGCGCCGGTCGCCTTGTCCAGCAGCAGAATCGCGGCATGATCCGGCTCGAGGATTCCGAACAGCGCATCCAGCAGCTTGGTGAAGAGCTCGTCAAGGTCCAGAACGGACTGCGTGGCCTCGGCAACCTTGGAGAGCATCTCCGCGTGCTTCGAAGACAGCTTTCGCGCGCAGGAATCCCGCTCAAAGACCGATCTCAGAGTCGGAACGCTGGTTGTGATGCTGTCCTCCTCAGAATCCTCCCGCAGCTCGTCTTCGGCCCCGGCCTCCACCTCCAGAGAAGTCTCAGGCAGTTGGCAAGCGGGTTCGTCTAGTCCCGTCTTGCCCGCTTTCGCCATGTGGAAGATCATCTCCGTCTTGCCGACACGAACGACGTCCTTGTCCTTGAGAAGGGCGTCTTCGGCGCTTCGAAGACCGTTGACGAACGTGCCGTGCGTGCTGTTGAGATCGCGAATGTAGTACCCGTCGTCCCGGCGAAACACTTCAGCGTGAGCCCGCGAGACGCTCTCGTCGTGCAGCACGACGCTGCTATCAGGATTGCGTCCCAGCTTGGCAGGGGCGTCCGCCAGGAGAAAGGCAACGCCCGAATCCGGTCCCTTTGTCACGACGAACTGAGGCATTTCACGTCCTTCCGCTGGCAAGGCGCCCATGCGCGCCTCGCCTGAGAGCTCACAATCTCGGGCGGACATTTCCCTTCCATCGCGGTTGCCCGCCCGTTTTCACTCTACGACCGAGAAGAGCGCGGCGCCACGGAAAACGCGCGGGAAACGCGCAGGCGCGCAAAACAAGCGGCGCCACAAGCCGCCGTTGCGGGTCGCGGCCTCCTGGACTCGCGCTTTCCTCTTGAAGTCCCCTTTCCCCGATGTCAGACTCGAAGACGCCGCGGCATTGTGGCACAGCCACCTCCGGCTGTGCGTCTCCGAGCCGCCGGTATTGTGGCACAGCCGCCCCCGGCTGTGGCGGAGGCAAGCGACGGGAAACGGCGCGGGTCACAGAACGATGGAAAGAGAACAAGCCGGGACGAACCGGCGTGAGTTCCTGAGCGCCTTGTCCGGGGCGCCGGCCGGCGCGGCGCCGGTGAAGGCCGTCGGGGCGCCGGTGAAGGCCGTCGGAGGAGGATCGTTGCTCATGGGTGAGGGATCAAGCGCTCTTGCCGGACGAAGCGGCGCTCGGGGCGCCGGTGAAGGCCGGCGGAGGAGAATCGTTGCTCATGGGTGAGGGATCAAGCGCTCTTGCCAGACGAAGCGGCGCTCGGGGCGCCGGTGAAGGCCGGCGGGGCGCCGGTGAAGGGCCGTTGTCTTGGCGTCCCGCCGTCCCGAAACAACTGTCAGACCTGACGCGCCGCCTCGCCGAGCGCGCGCTTGCGGGCGAGCACGGACGAAGCATGGCGAACGCCGATTTCCGGTTGGAGGAAAGGGAAGTCGCGGATCTCTCGCCCAATATGCGTTACGCCTGGGCCGCGAAGCTCGTTGCGGAAAAGGCCCCGTTGCGGATTCTGCCCGGCGAGCGGATCGTCGGATCGGCCACCTTGCTCGAAGCGCCGCGCCACCAGACCCCCGTTGCGGCCGTCGGCAGCACGAGCCATACGACCATCGGTTTCCATCGCGTTCTCAAAACGGGCTACGCCGGACTGCGCAAGCAGATCGCCGAGCGCCTTGCTCGCGAGCGCCTCGCTCGCGGCGGGTGGGAGACGCACAGCCGGGGGCGGCTGTGCCACAATGCCGGCGGGTGGGAGACGCACAGCCAGGGGCGGCTGTGCCACAATGCCGCCGCGTCTTCAAAGGGCCAGGAGGACCTGCTCCGCGCGATGGAGATGTGCCTCGACGCGGCCGCGGTCTGGCATCGCAGGCACATCGATCTGCTGACCGAACTCGCGGAGAACTCCACGGGCGACGAACGCGTCAACTACCTGCGTGCGCGCCAAGCGCTCGAAAGAGTTCCCGAG
>Ga0315274_10001023_pt1 | contig 43609 bp, 40 predicted proteins | sample YL17G02_20_MG_FD_203700 | JGI IMG/M metagenome (GOLD analysis project Ga0315274, IMG submission 203700) | Sediment microbial communities from Yellowstone Lake, YNP, Wyoming, USA - YL17G02_20 | ecosystem: Environmental > Aquatic > Freshwater > Lake > Sediment | place: USA: Wyoming | collected...
TGCACAGCGGGTTCGCTGTTAAGGTGTAAGCATAGTTGGCGGCTATTTCCATCGGCCAAAGGGAGTTCGAGCAGTGGAATCTCGACGTTTCCGCTCTCCGATGTGTGCCCAGCGGCTCCAAGAGCCGGCACTTCAAGCGTCAGGCAAGTCAGGAGTTCTGGGGCCAGTCCGAACCTCCGCGAAAACCCGCAGGTTGCGGACACGGGGATGATCGACGCCCACCTGGGATTGCAGGAGGACAACAGCTTCGGGGGCCCGCACTTCTTCGTGGCGCTCACCTCCACGGTGCGGGGGGACGTGCGGATGACGAACAAATCGTTGGCCTCGGGATCGTCCTTCGCGCGGAAACGGACGCAGACGATCGACCTGGGCTTTGAGCGCTTCGTGAGCCGCAAGACGATCGCCCCGCCGATCGAGTTCCCGTCGATGGCCAAGGACGAGACCGACCCGGCCTTCAAAGACCGCGACGACACAGACGCATTCAACAAACATTGCAACCGGGTGGCGGAGGCCACGGGGCGTCAGACCGTGAGCGGGTCGTGGGAAGCGCCCTATGTGAAGAGCGACGTGCGGCTGGGGGATTCGTTTTCCGGGGTGGAGGGACTGGGGATCGAGTTCGGAAGTTACCCGGAGTGCGTGGCGATCGAGATGAGCGAGGACGAGAAGGCGGGATACCGGACGGTGTATCACCTGAGCGATTTGCGGCATGCGCCGGAACTGGGTGCTGAATGACGAATGGCGATTGTCGAATGTCGAATAAGGATGTGACCGTAGTTCATTCTCCATTCGACATTCGACAATCGACATTCGGAACGTGAACCGATGCGGACTCCCGTAAAACTCAGGGTGCCTTATCCCGCGGAGGCGGACGCCGGGGATGGGCTGCAGGTGTTCACCGACTTCGGCGTGGTGCGGGCGCGGAACTCGGCGGGAACGGCGGGAAAAAACACCTTCGCCACCAAGCCCAAGAGGGCGCGGACCACGACGGCGGCGGCGACGGCGGTCGAGTTTGCGGGGCAGAGGAGGCGATAGATGAACGATCCGCAAAGTCTGCGCAGACGAGCGGAACGAATCCTGCCTGTCCCCGACTCCGACGGAGGAGCGTAACCGGGCACGGCGCAATATCCGCACAAGGAACCGGAGTGCTTGAAGATCGCCAACGATGCCTTGTTCCAAGTTGGGACGACGATCGAGGTATTCCGGGCGGACCTGAACAGCTCGCGGGCGCATGGCTTTGACCGGTGGGACCCAAATCTGTGGGCACTGGATAAGTGGTTCGGCGATTGTGCGACGGCCCCGGCGGTGCGGAATCGATCGACGGGAGCGCCGTGGTCGGTGTTCGTCGTGCCGCGCGGCGCGAACTGCCGGGCGGGCGCGGATCTCGTTCTGCGACGAGCGATCTTCGGCCTGCGGTTCTCGGGGGACACGGGAAACTTGGACTTTCCGAATACGGGCGACTTCGGCAAGGTGCGCATCGCGGCGCGTTTCTTCTGCCAAGTGGAATTGGGCGTGCGGCTGAAGCCGGGGCGGGAAGGCCTATCGTGTCTCGTGGAGATCCAGCCGGATGGACAGTGCGGTTTGCCGACGACGAGGCCGGAAAGGACGGTGATCCTCACGTCCGATGGCTGCTCGCGGGTGCCGCTCAAGATCGTGTGGCGGGGGCTGTGCGGGCCACGACCTTGGTCGCGCGATCATTTTCAATACATCGATGAGATCGACGGCGTCTGCTGCAATCTGCTGCGTGGCGATGCCCTCGGCCTGTCCCGGCTTTTGGTCCATGGGAGCCTGATTCGGATGGTTTGACGAAGGCTTTTTGAACGGGGTTCGACGGGCGTTCGATGAACGTCCGAGGACGCCTCGAAGGAAATTTATAACCGCCCCCGAGCGCTTCAAACTGGGCAAGGATCGCCAGACGTTGAAGTGTGCAGGGGGTGTTTGTGTTATAGCTCCGGCGCAGAACCACGCACTTCAGCGCAGAACCGTGGTCACCTTTAGAGACACCTCGTCGGCCCGAGTCCCCCCGCGTCTTCCCTCCGGCGAAGAACCCCCAAAAAATCCACCATCTCGGCCTTGAAATCGGGCGTTGTTTGGTGTATGTTAGGTATAGAAAGGCCGTGGCGCACTTCCCTGAGGGGCTAGACTCTCCGGGGAGGAGGCGCCCGAACCGACACGCGGTCCGAACCGTTGGAACAGAGGTCAAGAACGATGTCGATCGCAACCATCGACGTCGGCGCGGCGGCTGTGCGCCGAGGCCATGCAAGCAAAATGACACACCCAGGCGGTGCGACGGAGATGACGTATCAAAGCGGTGCGACAGGGGTCTCACGTCAAAACGATCCGACCTGGATCCCGCATCGTGACGATGCGATCGGGGTTCAGCATTACAACGATGCGGCGGCGATTGCGCGTCGAACCGATCCGACCGAGATTCCTCGCCGCAACGGCGCCCCCCAGACCTGGGAGCGCAACGATCCGTCCGAGATCGTGCGTCGGTTGCGGGGCGAGCTGGAGCGGTTCCACCGTCGTCGGGCCAAACGGGCGGGGTGGAGTCGGCGGTTCGTCCCCACGGGCCTGGGACCGGTGGACGCGGCCTTGCCGCACGGCGGGCTGCCGTGCGGGGCGATCACCGAAATCCTTTTCGACGCCCCCGGCGTGGGGGCGATGTCGCTGGCGTTGCGGATCGTGAGTCGATGTCTGGGAGGTGGGAATGAACTCGCATTCCCCGTCGGCGGAGCGGTCGATCACCCATCCTCCGAATTGCCGATTGCCGATTTCCAATTGCCGATTGGGTGCGTCCGTGAAAAACCCTTCTATCGGCAATTGGAAATCGGCAATTGGCAATGGATCCCCTTCAACACCGCGGAAAAGGATCATCGCAGTATTGTATTGATCGATGCCCTGGGGGATTTCTACCCGCCGGCGGCGCGGCAACACGGCATCGAGTTCGATCGGCTGATCGTCCTGCGGCCCGGAAACGAGCGGGATGCATTCTGGGCGGTGGATCAATCGCTACGCTGCCCGGCCGTCGCGGTGGTCATCGCACCGCTGACTGGACTCCACGACCGCCTCTCCCGCCGGCTGCAACTCGCTGCTGAAAGCAGCGGCTGCATGGGACTGATCCTGCGATCGGTTCGGCGGCGGACGAAAAGCTTCGCGGCCGTTCAGATGTTGCTGGAAAGCGTGGACCACCGCGCGGCGGAGAAACCCGCCGCCCGCCCCTGTCGCATTACGTTGCTTTCGGTTCGGGAAGGGATGCCCACGGAACCGCTCCTGGTGGATTTACATCATGAAACGGGCACTAGCACTCTATCTCCCCTTCCTGTCGACCGATCGGCTGCGAAGACGGGATAGCAAACCATTGCCGATTGCCGATTTCCGATTGCCAATTAACCGGACGCAGCCCAATCGGCAATTGGCAATTGACAATTGGCAATCTTCTGTTCCCATCGTCACGATCGCCTCGCAGGGGCAGACGGTACGGGTCGTCCACGTCAACTCAGCGGCTGCCGCGTTGCGCATTCGTCCCGGTCAGACCCTGGCCGAGGCGAAGGCGATGGTGCCGCAGCTTGGCACCTACGACGACGATCCTGAGGCCGATGGACGGCAATTGGAGTCGCTGGCCGTCTGGGCGCAATGTCTATCGCCGGTCGTCCATATCGAAGGCGACGACACGCTGATCGTGGACATCACCGGCTGCGAGCGGTTGTTCGGCGGTCAGGCGAATCTGCTGCAAACGGCGATGGAAGGGCTTATCACGCAAGGGTTCACGGTCCGTGGCGCCACGGCCGATACCGTCGGCGCCGCCTGGGCGCTGGCCCACGCGCACCCTGAACCGACGGTGATCGCCGAGTCCGGACGGACCGCCGCCGATCTGGCCCCGCTGCCGGTGTGGTCGCTACGGATCGACGACCACGTGGTCGCGACCTTAGCGTCGGTGGGAGTGGAGACGGTCGGGTCGCTGTTGCGCCTGCCGCGGTCCTCGCTGGCCTCGCGATTCGGCGAGGGATTGCTGGACCGCCTCGATCAAGCCCTGGGCGATCTGCCGGAAGTGCTCACACCGTACCAGCCGCAAACGGTGCTGACCTCTCGGATTGACTTCGGGGCGGTCACCGCCGATCGGAGCGTTTTGACGGAAGGCGTCCATCGGGCGACGGAGCGGTTCTGTGAGCAACTTGCCCGCCGGGTTGCCGGCGTGCGGCAGGCGTTCGTGACGTTCTACTGTCCGGCCTCTCCCACCTCTGAAGAGCTGGGTCGCCTACGCACGGCGCGCACTCACGCCGTCACATTGGAAGTCAATCTATCCCAGCCTACGCGATCGGCGAAGCACCTGATGAAACTGATGAGGGTCCGACTGGATGAGCTTTGTCTTCCTGCGGCGGTGGAGTCGCTGACGGTTTGGGCCCGCGAGATCGACCCACTCGACGACTGGCAAGGCGAGTTGTTCGACACCGGCGCGGAAGATGAGCGAAAGCTGGGCGACCTCCTGGACCGTTTGGCGGTCCGACTGGGTTCGTCCGCCGTCGTCCGACCGCGGCTGTGCAGCGACCATCAACCCGAGCGGGCGTTTCAATATCTGCCCATTGTCGGCGATGGGCGAAAACCCACGGCTCGTTCCGCACAGACGGACGCCGCGCCTCCAAGTCCGCGGCCGCTGCGGTTGTCGCCGAACCCGATCGAGATTGCAGCCATTTCGGTTGTGCCGGACGGGCCGCCGATCGCATTTCGCTTTGCGGGGGTTCAACACGCCGTCGCCGACAGCGTCGGGCCGGAGCGCATCGAGACCGGTTGGTGGCGGGGACCCCACATACAACGCGACTATTACCGTGTCACGACCAACAACGGCCGCCGCTACTGGCTCTTCCGCGATCGCGGCGTCGGTCGATGGTTCTTACACGGATGGTTCGACTAAATGCCCGACAAGCCCGATTCCAACAAACGCCGCCATCCGGTTCGTCGATTGCATCGGGCAACGACGAATACCGTACTGCGTCCTACGGGCCCGACCATCCCCGGCCAATACGCCGAATTGCAATGCAAAAGCAATTTCTCCTTTCTTTGCGGTGCCTCCTATCCGGAGGAATTGGCCGAACAGGCCGCCAAACTTGGATACTCGGCCATAGCGATCACCGATCACAATACCCTCGCGAGCGTCGTGCGGATGCACTGTGCGGCCAAAGCCTGCAAGCTCAAACTCATTGTCGGAGCGGAAATCACCCCCGTGGATGCTACACCCATTCTCCTTTATGCGACCGACCGGGCGAGCTATGGCCGACTCGCGCGCATGATCACGCAAGGTCGACTGCGCGAGGCCAAAGGATCGTGCGCCATCACGCTCGATGATATCGCACACTGGTCGGAGGGGCTGATTGCCGCGATTGTGAGTCATTCTCCCTGCGCCCGGGCGCACGCACCCACCACAAATCGCGGAATCTCGAATGTCGAATGTCGAATGTTTGAGCAACGCCCATTCGCCATTCGACAATCGACATTCGACAATCCAATCGCCCTCCACAGTTATCGTGACATTTTCGGCGACCGCCTATACCTCGCCGCTAGCGTACATGGCGGACCGGATGATGCTCGTCATCTCGCCGAAATGGATGTCATGGCGCGCAAGCTCCGCGTTTCACTCCTTGCGACCAACGACGTCCACTACCACGAACCCCGGCGGCGCTTCTTGCAGGATGTACTTACCTGCATCCGTCGCGGCTGCACGTTGCAGGAGGCCGGCAACACTCTATTCGCCAACGCCGAACGCCATCTCAAACCCATCCATGAAATGGAACGCCTCTTCCGCGATTATCCCGACGCCATCGCCCGGACCCTCGAACTCCGCGATCGTTGCTCTTTCTCCCTCGACGAGTTGCGCTATGAGTATCCAGAAGCGCTTTCCCTCCACGGGCGCTCTCCCAGTGACTATTTGGCTGAACTAACCTGGGCCGGAGCGCACGACCGGTATCCTAACGGGATTCCGCAAAAGGTTCGTTCCCTTCTCAAGCATGAACTCGTCCTCATCGCCGAATTAGCTTATGAGCCGTATTTTCTGACGGTCTGGGACATCGTGCAATTTGCCCGTTCCCGGGACATCTTGTGCCAAGGGCGCGGCAGTGCGGCCAATTCCGCCGTGTGCTATTGCCTGGGGATCACGAGCGTCGATCCCGACCGCGTAGAGGTGCTTTTCGAGCGCTTCGTCAGCGCTGAACGCAACGAACCGCCGGACATCGACGTCGACTTCGAGCACGAACGCCGCGAGGAGGTCTTCCGATACATCTATGACACATACGGACGGGATCACGCGGGCATTGTGGCCGAAGTCATCACTTACAGGCCGCGGTCGGCGATCCGCGACGTAGGCAAGGCCTTGGGTCTATCCCTTGACCGCGTCGCCGCACTCGCCAAAAAGCATGAATGGTGGGACAAAAGAGCTTTACCGCCGGAGTTTCTTGACGAGGTCGGCCTCGACCCGTCGGATCGCACGGTGCGACTGTTCAGTCGCTTGGTCCCGCAGATCATCGGATTTCCTCGCCATCTGTCGCAGCATGTCGGGGGCTTCGTGATTACGCGCGGACCGCTGTGCGAAATGGTTCCCATCCAAAACGGCGCGATGCCGGGGCGCACGTTCATCGAATGGGACAAGGACGACATCGACGCACTCGGCATTCTGAAGATCGACTGCCTCGCGTTGGGAATGCTGACGGCGATTCACAGATGCTTGACGTTACTGAGTGGATGGAATGAGAGAGAGGGACGGCGGGACGAAGGGACGAAGGGACGAAGGGATCAAGAGAAAAGCGGCGTTCAGGGCACCGGATGGACGGCGGAACTGGGTTGCGATATAGTTCACCCGGGAGACCAGCATGGGGAGTGCGAGAACCTTTCGCGATCTCATCGTGTGGCGGAGAGCCATCGAGTTGGCCAAAGCCGTTTACCAGGCGACACGGGCCATGCCGGAGACGGAACGGTTCGGGCTGATTGCCCAAATGCGCCGGGCAGCGGTCTCCGTCCCGTCGAACATTGCCGAAGGGAACGCACGTCACACACTCAAGGATTACATTCATTTTCTCTCGGTGGCGCGGGGGTCGCTGGCGGAACTGGAAACCCAAATCACGATCGCCCGCGAACTGAACATGCTGAACAATCCGCATCCTCTTGTCGATCTCCTTTCGGAGACCGACCGACTTCTCCAGGGGCTGATTCGCAGTCTCCAGGAAAAACGCAAGCGTTCCGCTCCATCGTGACGGACGGCGTGCCACCCTCGTCCCTTCGTCCCTTCGTCCCTTCGTCCCTTTCCGAAGTTCCTCCAGAGGATCCGGTCGTCTACGACATGATCTGCCGAGCTGATACCGTCGGCGTGTTCCAAATCGAAAGCCGCGCGCAGATGAGCATGTTGCCGCGGCTCAAACCGCGGTCCTATTACGACCTGGTCATCGAGGTCGCCATTGTCCGACCGGGGCCGATCCAGGGCGGCATGGTCCATCCCTATCTTCGCCGTCGAAGCGGCGAAGAAGCGATTACCTATCCGAGCGAGGCTATTCGGAAAGTTCTGGAACGTACACTGGGAGTTCCGTTGTTCCAAGAGCAGGCTATGCGACTGGCGATCGTGGCAGCCGGGTTCACTCCCGGCGAGGCCGATCGACTACGGAGGGCCATGGGCGCATGGCGGCATAACGGCGACATCACCGACTTCCGCACGAAACTGATCGAGGGAATGATGGGAAACGGTCTGTCGAAGGAATTTGCCGAGCGATGTTTCGAGCAGATTTGCGGATTCGGAGAATATGGTTTCCCCGAAAGTCACGCCGCCTCTTTCGCCTTGTTGGTCTATGTGTCAGCATGGCTGAAGCGATATCATCCCGCCGCATTCTGTGCCGCACTGCTCAATTCCCAGCCCATGGGGTTCTATCAACCCGCACAACTCGTGCGCGATGCGATTCAGCATGGAGTGCCGGTATATCCGGTGGACGTGAATTACAGCGGATATGATTGTCGATTGTCAATTGCCGATTGCCAATTCCGGACCGATGCAGTAATCGGCAATCGGGAATCGGCAATTGGCGATCCCGGTCATTGGGGCGTGGGCGGCCCCGCGGTTCGATTAGGGATGCGACTGGTCAAGGGCATTTCGCGGGCCCAGGTGGAAGGCATCGAGTCGGCGCAGCGAGACGGGTTTTTTCGATCGGTGACCGACCTCGCCCGGCGGAGTTGTGCGCCGCGGGCCACGCTGGCGCGACTGGCCGCCGCCGATGCGTTACGGTCCTTGGGCCTCAACCGCCGTGAGGCCGTCTGGCAGGTGCTGGCTTTAAGCGATGAGCCACCGCTGCTTCACGGGCTCGAACCGGCGGAACCGGCGCCGAATCTTCCTGAGCTGTCGATGCGCGACGTAGTGCTGGCGGATTACGACACGATCGGCCTGTCGCTGAACGCCCACCCCATGTCGTTGATCCGAGAAGACCTCAATCGTCTGGGCGTCCACCCCAACCGGGTTCTCGAACACTCCCCAAAGGGTCGGCGGTTGCAGGTTTCAGGGATCGTGCTGGTCCGGCAACGGCCATCGACGGCCAACGGCATCGTCTTTTGCACTCTGGAGGACGAGACCGGCAACGCCAATCTCATCATCCGACCGACCGTTTATGAAAAATACCGTCGCGTCGCCCGCGGCGCCGCCGCCCTCATCGCCGAAGGCCGCGTTGAACGCCAGGGCGAAGTCGTCCACCTCCAGGTCGAATGCCTGCTCGACGCCTCGGAGGGCTTGGCCGAACTGCAAGGAAGGTCGAGGGATTTTCATTAGATCGGCAAGCGGTTAAAGTGATGTACCGCCGTCGAGGGCGAACGAGGCGAGTCGGAGTTGCGAATGTCTAAACCGAGAGTTGCGGTGGTCTTTGGTAGTGACTCCGATTGGCTGGTTATGGAGTCCTGCGTCAAGCAACTCCGCGCCTTCGGCGAGAACGCCCATGTTGAGGTGATGAGCGCCCATCGCAACCCGCAACGGGTGCACGAGTTTGCGTCCAAGGCCGAAGCGGACGGGTTCGAGGTCATCATCGCCGCGGCGGGGATGTCGAACGCGCTCGCCGGGGCCATCGCCGCCAACACCTGTCTGCCGGTTATCGGCGTCCCACTGGGAAGCGGATCGCTGCACGGCTTCGATGCTCTTCTATCGACGGTGCAGATGCCGCCGGGGATTCCGGTCGCGACGGTTTCCGTTGGCGAGGCCGGGGCGACGAACGCGGCGTTGCTTGCGATTCAGATCATCGCCCGTCACGACAAGAAACTCGCCTCCGCCTACAAGACCTTCAAAGCGGACCAAGCCAAGGCCGTCGAGGCCAAGAATCTGGCGCTCATGGAACGGATCGGGCCGTAGAGCGCATCGCAGTGCGCAAGTGGATTGCATGGCGGCGCTTCGCTTGGCCATGCCACCCGCGAGCGCCGGCTGGCCCTCACCCCAACCCTCTCCCTAAGAGGGAGAGGGGCGTCTCACGTGCTCGGCGTCGGCTGCAAGGGGCGGGTTGACACGGCCGGGTAACCGGATTGCTGCTTGGTTTTGCGGAGCGACAGGATCAATTCAACCTCGCCGGTGGCGCGTCCGAGCGCCTCGGCAATCTCGATCGGCGAGCGCCCGCCGTCGGCCAGTTGATACACGCTCGCATGGGGAGAATCCGCGCTTTCCGAGCCTCTCGGAGTCGCGGCCAGCGGGTCCTCCGGGTCGAGCGTCACATCAACGGTACCGGCGCCGTTCCCGGCGCGGGCCATCCGCGAAAGGCGGTCGATTCGCTCATCGGCGTCGCGGATGACGGCCTCGAGCTTAGCCAGCTTGGTATCCAACCGACCGTGGATTTGGCGCGAAAGCTGATCCAGTTCCCGCATGACGGTCTCCACGTCGCGTGAGCTGGAGGCCTCGTGTTGAAGGTCCGCGTACCGCTCGCGCACGGAAACGCCCGAAGACTGCTGCGAACGGCGGACACGACGACGCGTCGATCCCAAGAGGACAAGCAGCCCCACGACGCCGACGGCGAGCATGACCATCTGGGAGACGGTCGTCCCTTTGAACACGCTGGCGGCGAGCGGCAGTGGGATCATGTCGATTTCACTTCCCAAGCAGTCCAACCGTCATCAACGCCGCCAAGCGGCATTGGCCGCTGCGATGACCTCTCGTAGTGCAACGCCGTGCTTCACCGCCGCGGCCTTGCAGTCCTCGTACTCGGGACTCGCCGTCACCACGCCCTCACGCTCCCCGATCTTCATGCGGATGTCGCCGAACCGCGTCGTCACGGTCTCCAACCGACGACGCAGTTTGGTGCGCTCCACGGTCCGCCGGCGGACCCCGAAGGTCGTGGTTTCGACAAACAGAACCCGCTCCATCGCCGACGCCTTGGTCACGCCGCATAGGACGGTAAGCACCACGCCGGGGCGTCCTTTCTTCATTTGTATCGGCACGGCGTACACGTCCAGTGCACCTTCGTTGAACAATCGCTCCGTGCAGTAACCGATCATCTCCGGCGAGGCATCGTCGAGATTGGTTTCCAACATCACGATCTGATCGACATCGCTTTGATCCCCAGCGGCTTGCCCGAGGAGAACCCGGAGCACGTTCGGTCGGCCGCCTCCTTCGCGTGCGCCGGCGCCATAGCCGACCGCCGTCAGAGTCATTTCAGGAATCGGTCCAAACCCAGACGCGAGCGTCGTCAGAACAGCGGCCGCCGTCGGGGTGGTCAGTTCGCCGACCTCGTTACACGCGGCGATCGGAACGCCCTGCAGAAGTCGCGCCGTCGCCGGGGCCGGGATCGGCAACACTCCGTGATCGCACGTGACCGTCCCGGAGCCGGTGGGGATCGGCGAACAGATCACTCGATCGGCGCGCAACAAGTCCAGCGCGAACACCGCCCCAACGACGTCGACAATGGCATCCACGGCTCCGACTTCGTGGAAATGGACTGTTTCGACCGTGGTACCGTGGACGGCGGCTTCGGCCTCGGCGAGGCGCTCAAAGATGCGGCACGCCTTGCTCTGTACACCTTCCGGTAAGTCCGAGGCCTTCAAGATATCGAGAATGTGCCGCAGATGCCGATGCGGTTGGTGCGCGGCGGGCTCAAGCTCAACATGGAAGCGCGTAGCGGCGATGCCCTGCCTGGTGACGCGTTCGATCGAGAGCTGGTAGCCGCCGACTTTCAGGGACGATAGGCCCGTGCGCAAAGCCTCCACGTCGGCGCCGGCGTCGATCAGGGCCGCGACGATCATGTCGCCCCCGGCCCCGCTGAAGCAATCAAAATACGCGATACTCATGAACGCCGTCTCATGTGCAGCCAGGCTCTCGTGGGGACGGATCATAGCATCGTCGGGAAGGTCGAGCGAACGCGCGGCAGGTCGCCTACCTCTTTGAGGTCGAAAGTACGCGTCACGCTCCGGCGTCCGAAATTAGCCGCGAAATCGTACACTCCACGGGGTCCGGACGGGAGTCCCGGCGCGCCGGGACAGGCCGATTCCTCGCCGAACTAGGCGGTAGGGATTAACCCTACCGCAACATCGCTCGGGTCTTTCTTAGCCTCGACCCGCTTCCCGACGATGAATCCTTCGACTTCACGCGCCCGGATCGTGCGTCGGACCGCACATTAAGCTTGATGGGCAAACCGGGTCGGGGTCGGGGGTCGTCGTGTCTGAGTCTGAATCACTGCGCGTGTTGATCGTCGACGACGATCCGTCCGCGCTGACGTTGCTCAGCCGGTATCTGACCGACGCGGGTCATTCCGTCGCGACCGCCGCGAACGGCGCGGAGGCGCTGCGCGTCCTCCTGGCCGAGGGCCCGCCCATCGTCATCACCGACTGGGCCATGCCCGTCATGGACGGTCTGGAGTTGTGCCGCGCCATCCGCACCCATGAGGGCATCCCCTTCGCCTACGTCATCATCGTGACCGCCCACGAAACCGCGGCGGAGCAGATCATTCAGGCCTTCGAAGCCGGCGCCGATGACTACCTTAGCAAACCGTTCAATCGCAAGGAACTGCTCGCACGGATGCGCGCCGGTCAACGGATTATCCAGCTTCAGCAGGCCTTACAGGGGAGGAACCGAGAGTTGCACCGCGTCAACGCCGAAATGGCGATGGCCCACAGCCGCCTCGGCGAGGTCAATGCGAAGCTCAGTCGGATGGTGATGACCGATGAACTGACCGGGCTGATCAACCGCCGCGAGGCGCTGGCCCGACTGGGCACTTTCTGGTCCTCCGCCGTTCGCCACGGAACTCCGCTGTCGTGCATTCTGCTGGACGTCGACCACTTCAAGCATTGCAACGACGCCTACGGCCACGCGGTGGGCGATGTCGTGCTCCGGGAGATCGCTCGCGTCATGCGCTCCACGTCTCGGCAGGACGAGAGCGTCTGCCGCATCGGCGGGGAGGAGTTCTTGGTGGTCTGTCCCCACGCCAGCGCGGAGGAGGCCGCCGTCGGCGCGGAGCGATTGCGACGCGCTATTCAGGACGCGGTCATCCAAACCCACGACCTGGACCTCCGCATGACGATCAGTCTGGGCGTCGCCGAGCGCGAAGCGGGGATGGCCGGCGCGGATGATCTGCTCCGCGCCGCCGACCATGCCCTCTACGCCGCAAAACGGTCCGGGCGCAACGCGGTTCGTGTGGCCGGCGCATCAGAGCCGCGAGCGGAAGCGAGCGGACAATCGCCTGGGGCGCAACCGGGTGCGCCGTTCGCCTTGCTTCGGGGGTCGGAGTCCGAATCGGAGCCGCTTCCTGCGCTACCCACGGTGCTGGTGGTGGACGACGACGCGCTATCGCGCGCGGTGTGTCGCCGCGTTCTCGAGGCCGATGGGTACGCCGTCGTCGAGGCGGAGGACGGGTTGGACGCTCTCACGCAACTGACGAAGACCACGCCGGATGTGATCATCATGGACCTTGTGATGCCCCGGCTCGACGGGTTGGAATGTGCTCGCCGCGTCAAAGCCGACGCCATCACCCAGTCGATCCCGATCATCATCACCAGCGCCCGATCGGACGCCGCGGATATCGTCGCGGGTCTGGAGGCCGGCGCCGACGAGTACCTCACCAAACCGCTAAACACCCGCGAGCTGTTGCTCCGCGTGAAGACGATGGTCCGCCTCCGTCAGGAATTGTCCCGCAGCAACGAAGTCCGGGGGGAACAGTCCCGGGCCTTGGGCGTTCTCTCTGACTTTTCACGCACCATCGCCACCGCGGAGTCGTTGGATGCGATTCTCGAACGGACCCTGGCCGCAAGCGCGGAGTTGACGTGCAGTCGGCGCGTCTGCGTTCTGTTGCCGGACGCCGAACACCGTGTGCTCACCGTGGCCCGGTCTTTCGGCGTCGCGGACAAGGCCGATTCGGAGATTCGGGTGCCCCTCGGGGCGGCGACGGCGGGGGAGGTCTTCCAGTCACGCCTCCCGGTGCTGGTCGCGACCGAGGACGATGTTCGCCGGCGGGCCGGGTGCCCCGACGGCTCGCTGTTTCGCCTCCTGCCGAGCTTGGCGACGCCGTTGTGCGCTCCCGAATGCACCGTGGGGGTGCTGGTGATCTCCGGACGGGTCGACGCACGCCCGTTCACCGCCCTGGAGCTGGATTACATCGAGCTGGTCTGCAACATCGCCGCGGCGTCGCTCGCTGACTGGACGGCTCGCCAAGCGCGGGACGACGCCCGTGACTCGATCGTCGTCGGTCTCGCTAAACTGGCCGAGCACCGCGACTCCGACACCGGCCGCCACCTCGACCGCGTCACCCGATTTTCCGTTCTGCTAGCCCAGGAGCTTCGTAGCGAGGACGGATTGAGCGGGGTAATCACCGACCAGTTCATCAGCGATCTGGAGCGCGCCGTGCCGCTGCATGACATCGGCAAGGTGGCCGTCCCGGACTACATCCTGAAAAAGCCCGGTCGGCTTACGGCGGAGGAGACGGCCGTGATGCGGACCCACGCTTCCATCGGCGCGAGGACCATTCGATCGCTGGTCCAGCGCGTTCCCGGAGCGAAGTTCCTCACCCTGGCCGAACAGATCGCCTTCGGGCATCACGAATGGTTCGACGGGCGGGGATACCCCGCCGGACTCCGCGGCGAGGCCATCCCCCTCGCCGCCCGGATCGTCGCGGTAGCCGACGTGTATGACGCCATCACCACAAGACGCGTGTACAAGGAGGCCATGTCGCATGACCGCGCCGTCGCCGTCATCCTCGAAGGGACCGGGACGCAGTTCGATCCCGCGGTGGTCAACGCCTTCACCAAGCGAGAAGGCGACTTCCAACGCCTCGCCCATGAGTTGGCCGACGAGACGCCGCCTGTCTTGGCACGGAGTTCAAGTGGAATCGCCGAGGTCGATTTTGTGTAGGACCGCTTGCCATCGAGATCATGCCGCGATCATCGACGAATGCGATCGAGGAGTAGCCCAGACAGAATGCACACTCGCAGTCCCCTAATCACCGCCGTCACCTTCGAGTTTTGCGCGAATGGCAGGCGGAATCGCCGTGGGGGAAAAGGAACCCGGCCTGGTCACGCAACACACCAACGTGATCCGACCGACGGCGCAACGTTCTCCGTCACGACGGAATTCCACCTCATAATTGAGTGACTTATCGCCCATCTTGGTCAGGCGCAACGCCATCTCCAACTCGTCTTCAAAGCGGAGCGGCACAAAGTACTCGCAACTGGTCGCTACTCGGGGCCAGCTCAGATGCGGATCGGCGTCGCGTGGAAACACCGTCAGTTGCAGTGAGCGCCAAAAGGCGTGCTCGATCTCCTCCATATACCGGAAATAATTGGAGAAATGGAGCACGCCGGCCATATCGGTTTCGGCGAACTGCACGCGGCGACGCATGGTGAACTCAGCGCGCATCGTTCGGCGCTCCAAAGAACTTTTGGACCGTCGCCGCAGAGGGCGGCCTCGTCACTAAAGAGACGCAAACGAGAGCGAGCGTGGCGGCGGTGAAGATGAGTGTGACCGGGGTAAGACACCAGCGGGCGTGCTCGCCGGCCCGGCTCAGGCGGGCGGAATGAAATCCCGGCGCGCCGGGCGCCTGTGCGGGGCTCCGCATCACACGACTTGCATCGCTAACCGGCGTATCCAGGGCCCGCAGCGCGGCGGGCACGTGCGCGGCGGACCACACCGAAAACGGTGGGTAATTGGCAACGAAATAGCTGCCGACTTCCGTGGTCGGTTGTTCGCGGAGGCCCTTGTCATTCAGAACGTCGAGGTCCATCACTCGCCCGTAAGGAGGAAACTCCGCAGCGTCGGCCCGCACGCCACCCAGTGTAGCGAAATCGCTGTGCAATCGCTTGGTAACAGCTTGTCGAACCGCCGGAGGATCGTTTGTCCGATCCGGGATTGCGCTCGATCCGGGTGGTTCAAACCACGCTGTACGTTGTGGGGTGGGTGAGATCCTCTGATGAAGATAACGGATTGCCGGCGGTTTCCATGGCGACTCGACAAACGGGCGTCGGGCCGCCATACTGCGGGGCTCGGCGTTTTGTTCCTCGGGATACCGGAGTCCTAAAGCTCCCTATGCGACCTGAATCGCTGGTGCAGTTGATCGGCAGCGGCAACACCGCGACGGTGGAGGCCGAGTGGATGGGCCTCCTGGAGTCGCTGGAGGCGTCGCCGTCCACGCTCCGCGACTATCAACCGGTCCTTGCCGAGCTGTGCCGCGTCGGCAAGGCCTCTCTGGCGGAAGAGTGGGCCTGGACGGCGATCGAGGCGATGTCCACTCGTCTGTCGCCGATCGAAACCCTGGGTCTGGCTAGTTCCTTCCTCCTCGCCGTGGGCGACAGTCAGGAGCTTCGGTCCCAAGTCGCGGAGCTTTACCGAGCGGCTTACGCGAGTCAGGAGGGGATCGATGCCCTGCTCACGGAAGCGGGCCTCGCCGGCGGCAGACCCGTTCGTCGTGCCCTCCGGACGCTCGATGTCTGCCTTCCCTTGAAAGTTGGCGACTACCTCGCGGCGCGAGACCACGACACGGTCGCTCGGGTGGGATCGATCGACTGCAAGCAATGGCAGTTCACCTTCTCTATCGGTCAGTCGACCGAGACGCTCGGCGCGGTCGAACTAGCCGACCGCTTCCGCCCTGCGGCCGCGACGGAGTTCCGCGTTCTCCGGCAGTACGCCCCGGATCGACTGGCCCAACGACTGGATCAGGAGCCCGCCGAAGTCGTGATCGAGCTCTGCCGCCGGCACGACGATTCCATCGACAGCGAGACCGTCGAGAGGCTGCTCGTGCCCGCCCCCTTTTCCGAGGACGAGTTTAAGAAATGGTGGACCCGGGCGCGGACGGCGTTGAAGCGCTGTCACAACGTCAAGGTCGAAGGCCGATCGCCGTACGTCATCACTTACCACGATGTCCCGGTCGCCCATGATGACGCGTTGTTCGTGGAGGTCTCGAAGCACCGTGATCCCCTCGCGCAACTGGACGCCGTGGAGAAGTACGTCCGAGGCTGCAAGGACCGCGGACAGACGCCGTCCACCGCGACCCTGCGTCAATGTCACGAGCTGGCCGCAACTCACGCTCGGCAACTGACCGAGCATCATTCCCTTCGCGCCGGGCTGGCGTGGACGGTCGCCTGGCGGATGGGTGAACTCGCCGGCGTGGACGACGCCTCCCTCGGAACTATCGAGCTGTTTCGGAAGGCGACCGATGTGCACGCCGTCTTGCGGCACATCGACCGCGAAGCGATGTTCGATCTCGCCTGCCGGGCGTTGATCGAGGTCCGGCCGGATCAGTGGCGGGACCAACTCGTCGCCATGCTGCCGACCTTGCCGATGGCTTTGTGCGATCGCGCCGCCTCTCGGCTGGTGGAGCACGGTTGGACCGCGGCGGAGTTCGAGCCGGTCGTGCAGCGGATTCTGGCATCGCCCACCGCATGTTTTGAGGCTCTGCTTTGGCTGTGGGACGGTCCCTCGTCGGACGAGCTATCGGGCAAGCTGAATCCGCTCACCGTCCTGGTTCGCATTCTCCGATCGTTGGACGAGTGCCGCCGCAGTGACACCATCCCCAAGGAGCAGGCCAAAACGATCTCCGCCCGCGCCCGCACCGTGCTCTCCGCCAGGCGCTATGAGCGCTTTCTGCGCTGTCTGCAAGGCATCGACCCCGGAATGGCCGCCACCCTCCGCACCCAGATCGCCCAACTCGACAACCTCGGCCGCGCCGTGCACGAGGATTTGCTCACTCATCTGCGCGAGCGGTTCCCCTCGCGTGAGACGGCCGTCACCATCGAGCCTTGGGCGCGGGAGGACGTCCTCTACGTGACCCAAGCCGGTCTCACCAAAAGAAGAAAAGAGATCGAACAGCACGTCAACGTCAAGATGCGGGACAACGCCAAGGCCATCGGCGCCGCCGCCGAGCGCGGCGACCTCAGCGAAAACTCCGAATACAAGTGTGCCCTCGAGGAACGCGATCTTCTCCGCGCCCGCCTGGCCCAGATGAATGCGGAACTCGCCATGGCCCGGGTGATGACCCCGGGCGACGTGCCCACCGACTACGTCGGCGTCGGGACGCGGGTCGTCTTCGAGCCCACCGGCGGCGGCGATCGCTACGAAACGTCCTTCGTCAGCCCCTGGGACGCCGACCACGCCAAGGGCTGGTTCAACTATAAGGCCCCGCTCGCTCAGGGGATCATGGGCAAGCGCATCGGCGACGTGGTCCGGTTCGAGCACGCCGGCGCCACCGGCGAATACCGCATTGTCGAACTGCACAACGCCCTCCAATCCGCCGTCCAGACATCGCCCGCGTGAATCGTGTGCCACGGGCGGCCCGCCCGCCGGCGCCCCGTAGCGTCACCCCTTGTGGGTGACGATCAGAGCCGCGACCGTGAGGGAGCGGGCGGGTGGCACGGATTCCGGCGCGCCGCGACTTGTCCGTGCCATCCTTTGACACTGATCCCCGCGCGCCGTGATTGACCGCTCCATGCCTGTCGCGGTTCTGATCTGCGTTTCGGGGTTCCGGCGTTTTGACGTTTGAATGGGCGCGTGCGGGGCGACGAGGCCGGAGCGGGTGTCTGCAAGCGATGATCATTCCGTGATCCGCGTGATCGTGAAGGAGCGGCCGCCATCGTCGAGGTTACCATTGCCGTCGAGGTCCTCAGAGTCATACCAAACGCCTTGCAGGGTGTTCTCGTCGGTGACCGTGATCACAATCGGCGCGGCGACGAGCCCGTTGGGGAGACCCGACTGCTGCTGTTGCTCCTCGGTGTAGCCGGAGCGGCAGGTCGACGTCGTTCCCGTGATCGTGTCGCCGGGGAGCACATTCCCGCTGCGGGAAAGAGTCCCCGTGAAGTTCTGGAACGTGGTGTCAAGATCGGCGTCGGGGGCCGGCTCCTCGTTGGGACCGACGGGGCCGGTGTCTCGGTCGCACAGGAACTTGCTCACGTAGGTCGCGCGGACTTGCGAACCGGTCGTGACGATGCGGGTCTCTCGTCCGTGGTCCAGCCAGCTTCCATCCAGGCTGAACGCAACCGGCAGGCCGTCGCTGTTGTCGTTCACGACGTCAGCGTTCACGACGTCGGCGCCGCCGTCGGTCCCGCCGCCGTCCGAGTCAGCATTGTCCCCCGCCGGCGGTACGCCATCCCCGTTGTCGCCGGCGGGCGCGACGTCGCTGCCGCCGCCCCCTGTGTCTTCTCCGCCGTCAATGCCAACGACGATCACACAGCAGCCAAGCCACACCAGAGACAAGCACGTCGCGATGGACACGGCCAGGAAGCCCGTGGGTTTCGCCATTCACCATTTCTCAAACTCACCCGCGACGAATCCATATCGGCATCGAGCGCCGCGTGAACGCGGCGCTTCGGGCAGAGCGCGGACAAACCCCTAGTCTCGCATCACTCTCTGATTTTCGAGTACGATACTTCCCTGACAGGGATGTCACTGGTGTCAGGGAGTGGCATCGTACCCGAAAGCCAAAGGCCGTCGCCCGACCAGGCCCGCGAAGCATCCACGTTCCGCGTGCATCCCGTTTGGAGTGGCGAGAACGCCCACGGGATGTCATTCTGAGCGCAGCGAAGAATCTTCTTACGTGCCTAGATGCTTCGCTCCGCTCAGCATGACGCGAAACGATTACTCCCGCCACCTTTAACGGGATGCGTCCCCACGTTCGTCTTCCACTTCCCGCAGCCGCATCGCTCGTGGATGAATCAGGTGGAACAGTGGTGCAGTCCCGGCGCGCCGGGACAGTCGAAGCAGTCCGTCGCCAAGGTCATGGCCAAGGGTGAGGTCGCCCTGGCCGCATGACTTTCGCACCCCTTCAATGGGGTGACGTACTTAAGGGTTTCTACCTAAAGCGCTAAGTCCGGTAAGCCGACAGTCACATCGTGGAGGGTGCAACCGCGCGCCGAACCCGAGCGACGCGGTCCGCGCGGCGAGACCGGAGTGGCAGCGATGCACGTTCACTTCGTCGGCGAACCCGACGACGGCATCACCGTTTCATCGCACCACGCTCGCGCGCTGGCCGAACGCGAAGTGGAAGTGTCTTTTGACGGCAGCGAAACCGCATCGTCGCCTAAACCCGACGTGATCCACCTGGTCACCTACGGACAAAGAAACTATCGACTCCTGCGCAGCCTGGTCGCGGCGCGACTCGCGGGCGTTCCGCTCCTTCGCTACTGGACCGGGCGCGACGTACTCTGGGCAAAGGTCCATTCCGCGTCCCGCGCCTTCGCCCACGCGGTTGTGCGTTTGGGCGCGATCCAGCTCGCCCGCACGCAGACCCTGGTCGACGACCTCGCTCGGATCGGCATCGCCGCCTCGCCGGGCCCGATGCTGAGTTTGCACGTGTTCAACACCTACGAGCCCGAGCCGCTGCCAGGCGTCTTCACGGCGCTCTGTCACCTTCCCACGGCGCGACGCGATTTTTGCGGAGGGCGATGGGTTGACGCGCTGATCCGTCGGATGCCGAGCGTGCGCTTTCTCATCCTCGGCGACGCCGCGACCGACTACGGCGCGTTCCGCAACGTGGAATGCCTCGGCGTGGTCGACGACGTGTCGCGGGTGATCCAGCGCTCCACGGTAACGATCGTGCCGCGGCTCGACGGCGTCTTGTCGCGGCTGGCCTTGGAGACGCTTTGTCAGGGCCGTCATGCAGTCACGACGTGTCCGGCCCCGCACTGCGGCTATGCGGAGTCCATCGAAGGATTCGTTCGGACGATCCGCACATTCGAGCGCGACGTCGATTTCAACCTCGACGGGCGGGAATATGTCTGCCGCGAGTACGGCAAGCCACAGGCCGCCCGGCAGCTATTCCAGGCCTTGGAGGGGTGTCTTGAGCGGGGTCAACTGGGCTTGCAGCTCAAGGGCGGCTGGCGCGGGGCGATGATGGCCTTGTGCAACCCCGGCATCTTCGGACGAAAGAGTTTCGCCCTGCCCGATCCCGACTCACTCCCTGAAGAGGCCACGGCGTTCCATGCGTTGCTCGCGGCGGAGGTCGAAAACCTTGTACCCGTCCCGGCGTACTGACCCGTGAGCGCGACCCGCGAACCCTCGTCACCCGCGACCGTCCTCCTGGTCGGCCCCGAGCCGACGATGATCGGCGGAATGGCCGGCGTCATGGGGCAAATCCTCAACCTGGATTTCGACGGACGATATCGCGTCCAGTGCGTTCCCGTCACGATGTCGTCGGGAACCGGCGAGTCGATCGTCCGACGAGTCGCCCGCCACGTGCGACAACTGTGGGTTCTGCGTCGCGCCATTCGCCGAACCGGCGCGGCCATTGTTCATGTTCACACGTGCAGCGGGTTCTCGTTCTACCGTTCGGTGTTGGACCTGTGGATCGCTCGCTGGACGGGGGCCCGTGTCGCTCTTCACGTCCACGGGGCGGCTTTTGATGAGTTCTATGAACAGACAGGTCCCATCGCTCGGCGGTTTATCGAGTGGTCCCTGTCCCGCGCGGATTGCGTCATCGCGTTATCCGACGGCTGGCGACGCAAGCTCCAGAGTATGGCGCCCGCCGCGCGAATCGCGGTCGTGGAAAACGCGATCGACATCCCTGAAACGGTCGCAGAGCGGAGACATGACGGGCCGTGTCGGTTCCTGATGCTGGCGCGGATGGACGAATGGAAGGGCGTGGACGATTTACTGGACGCCTGCGCGCTTCTGCGTACGGACGGAATGAACGTCGAAGTCGCGTTGGTCGGTCCGCCGGGGACCGCGGGCAATCAGGCGGTCTTGAGTCAGAAGATCCTCGACCGAGGCCTCGACGGGTCCGTTCGATACGTCGGGCCGGTTCAGGGCGAGGAAAAGGCGACGTTCTTGCAGTGGGCGGACGCTTATGTCCAACCCAGCCGCCACGAAGGGATGCCGCTCTCCCTGTTGGAGGCCTTCGCCTACGGCTTGGCCGTCGTCGCGACGCGCGTGGGGGCCGTGCCCGAGGTGATCGACGATCGCCTTCACGGGCTGCTCGTGCCGCCGGGCGACCCCGATCAGCTTGCACGCGTGATGCGCGAACTTGCTACGGACGAAGGACTTCGAGAGGCGATGTCGCGGGCCGGGCGCGATCTCGTCCGAAGACGTTTCAGTTTAGCGCGGTTTCGCAAGGATCTTGTCAGTCTCTATGACAGCCTCGTGCTCGCCCCCGAAGCCGCGGCGTCCCGGCTGGGGTTCAAAGGCGTTTCCGACTTCGTCCGGGCGGCGGCGCTCGACCGGGCCGGGACCGGGTAGGTAGTCGTAGCGACAGCGTTCCTGTCGTTGTCACGTCATCGAATTACGGTATACTCAGGGTGAGAGCCTGGGCGGTGCCGGTCGTTCCTGACGCCGACTCTTGGTGCCACGGGTGGCGGAGCGGAACTCGGCGAAACCAGGCGTCGGCATAGCGGTCCCGGCGCGCCGGGACGTAAACCTGCCGCGCCTGAACCGGCGCGTACTGGTAGAAGAAGCTCGCTTTCCGTAAACCGAAGGATCCTCACCATCATCCCCGCCAACGAAACTCAATCCGACGCCGCACGGCTGGGAAACTCACAGCCTCGGCGCTCGCCGCACCCGGTGTTTTGGGTGATCGCGGGCGCGCTGGTGGTGATCGCCACGGCCTTGGTCGTGCGGCCGCAGGGGGTAGCGATGGACGCGACGGCCTTCGGCCAGCTTCCGACCGCCGCCGGGGCCAGGGGCGTCTTCGCCTTCTCCGGGCAGCTTTCCAAAGGCACCTACGGCGTGTACATGGTGGACACCGACGCCATGACGATTTGGGTCTACGAGTACCTGGCCCAAAAGGGTTGCCTGCGGCTGGCCGGGGCACGGACTTGGCGGTATGATCGGTACCTTGAGAACCATAACGTTTGCGACCTGCCGCCCGATGTGGTGGAGAAGATGGTGGAGGAGCAGCGGCAGTACCGGCTACAATCCACCGAGCACCAGATGCCGTAGGAGTTTGTGGGACAGGCTTTCTCCCGGCGCGCCGGGATCATGACCGACTGGAAAGTCGGTCCCACAGGGAGGTTCGGTTTTCCCCGGGGCGGAGTGAAGCGAGATTTAGGCGGAATCCCATGGCCAAGATGTTCTACTCGGCGAAAGAAGCGGCGGAACGCCTCGGGCGGTCGGAGGACGAGCTGAAAAGCCTCGTCCGCGACGGTAAGTTGCGCGAGTTCCGCGACGCCGGCTCAGTGAACTACAAGGTGGGCGACGTGGACGGGCTACTCACCAAGGCTTCGGCCAAGAGCGCCAAGCCTGCGCCGGCGGCGGTCGGCGGTTCGCAGAGCGGCGAGATCGTGCTTGAACCGGTGGAGGATTCCAGCGTCGAACTCGCACCCTCCGGAAGCGACGTGGTGAGCATCGAAGGCGTGGACGCCGAAGATACCGCGACCGGTGCGCGAGTTACGAAGAAGGCGAAGGAAGGGTCGGCCGTCCCGTCGGTCGGCGTCAATGTTTTCGACGACGATGAGTTGGACGAGCACGTCGATCCGCTCGCCCAGACCGCGGTCAGCGATGTGGCCGGACTCGGTCTCGAGGGCGTGGGCAGCGGCTCGGGCATCCTCGACCTGACGCGGGAAAGCGACGACACGTCCCTTGGCGCGGAACTTCTGGAAGAGATTTACACCGGCGAGGAGGGCGAGGCCGAGGGCAAAGAAGAGGCGGCCGAAATGGGCGAGGCGACCCGTGCGGGTCTGGATGAAGCCCTGCCCGCCGAGGGTGCTGAGGAAACGGAGGGCGAGGCGGCGGTGGCGGTGGGCGTTGCGCCGGCGGCGGCGAAGCCTAGGGCGGTCATCACCCAAGTGCTCGAATACGCTCCCGATGCGGTGTCCACGAGTTTGACGGCGGCGCTGGTCGTGGGCGTGGCGGTGATGTGGGTTGCGGGCCTTGGCGCGGCGGCGTTGGTGCGGGGCGTGACGCCGTCGCTGCTCCAATCGGTATACTCGCACTTGGCGATTTTCGCCGGCGGTTCGTTGTTGGTGTGCGGGATCGCGGTCGGGGCGACGTACTTCCTGGCCAAACGTGCCCGATAGGGTAGTTGGTCAAGGTGAGTGCAACGCAGTAGTGTGCCACTGCCGTGTCGGCAGTGGCGGCCACGGCTGACACAGCCGTGGCACACGGCCTCACTTTGATGATTGGGCTTGCGTGGCGATCGCGTCGGACGATCGGTGTCGATACGGCTCGACCTTATGAGTCGGACGGTAGGGGATGGTTCACAAGCATAGGAGGCGTGTGATGCGCGGCGGCGGCTGGATGTTGGGCTTGGTGGGCGGTGTGTGCGTGACGGTGTTGAGCGGGTGCGTGTCGCTGGACGATCACCTGAGATTGAAGGCGGCCAATCGGACGATGACCGCGGAGAAGGAGTCGGTCAGTCAAGAGCTGTTCGACGAGCGACACGTCAATGACACTCTGCGCACGAAAGTCGATTCGATGGAGCAGGAGCTTGCGACCAAAGGTGAACTGCTCGCCAACCTGCGGGGCGAGAACGATCTGCTCAATGAGCTGCGGTTGAACGCGAAGGGCGCCTTGGAGGACATGGCCGGTCGGCAGAGGCTCGGCGACATTACGATCCCCATCCTCCCCGGTCCGCTGGACACCGCCCTGAAGCGCTTCGCCGACGAACACCCCAGCGAAGTCGTCTACGACCCCTCGCGTGGCACGGTGAAGTGGAAGGGCGATCTGCTCTTCCCGTTGGGCAGCGACGTGGTGAAGGATTCGTCGATGGAGTCGCTGCGCGGCTTCAGTGAGGTTCTGAAATCGGCGGCGGCGTCGGATTTTGAGGTGCTCATCGTCGGGCACACGGACAATCGTCCGATTCAGAGGCCGGGTACCAAGGAAAAGCACCCGACCAATTGGCATCTATCCGCCCACCGTTCGATCGCCGTCGGGGCCGTGCTGCAAAAGTTCGGTTACCGGGTTGAACGCATCGGCGTGATGGGATGCAGCGAGTATCGCCCGGTGGCGGATAACTCAAGCGAGAACGGGCAGAGTCAGAACCGCCGCGTGGAGATTTATCTTGTCCCCACAGGTTCGATCGTGCAGGTGTCGGCCCCGGCCACGCCGGTGAGGTCTTTGAAGGAGGCGGAAACGGAAAGGGCGGCCTCCGCCGTGCCCGCAAAACCCGCGAAGCGGGTCGAGAAGACCGAAAAACCGCCTGCCCCGCGTCCGACGCCGTGACGTGCCGGTTTCTCGCCCCCGTCTGATCCTGGCTTCCGCGAGTCCGCGTCGGGCCGAGTTGCTGCGCGAGCACGGATATGCGTTCGAGGTCATGGCTTCGCCGCGTCCCGAACCGGTCCAATTCTTGCCCGGACTGTCCCCCGTGGAGCGGGCGGAAGCATCCAGCGAGTTCAAGGCGCGGAGCGTGGCCAAGCTCGTCGCGGTGGGATGGGTCCTTGCCGCTGACACCATCGCGTCACTCGGCCGTCGCGTATTCGGCAAGCCCGTCGATCGTGACGACGCGAGGAGGATTCTCCGATCCCTGTCGGGCACCACGCACCAGGTCATCACGGGCGTGACGTTGCTCGACGCATCGGACGGTTCGGCTCTGACCCGTCACGACTCGACGGACGTAACCATGCGGCGGCTCACGGAACGTGAGATCGAAAACTATCTCGACAGCGGCGCTTGGGAGGGCAAGGCCGGAGCGTACGGCATCCAGGACCAGGGCGACGCCTTCGTCGAACGCATCGACGGCAGCTTCACCAACGTGGTCGGCCTGCCCATGGAATTGGTGAAGCGTATGCTCGATGAGTTTGCGCGAAACGCGTCTTGACTATCCGCGGAACACCCAGCGCATCATCTCCCCGACCTTCGCGCCCTTGCCCTGCATGAGGATTCCCACGCGGAAGATGCGTCCGGCGGCGAAGACGCAGAGTAATGTTGCCAGGATCACCAGCGCCGCGCCAAGAAGCGGTTGCCAAATGGGAATGCCCGGCGGGATGGCCTGACGCATGACCATCAGCATCGGGGTCGCCGGGGGGAAAAGAGACAGCGCCAGCGAAAGACTCGCCGACGGCTCGCGGACGACGTTGATCCAGACGAACATCGGCGCCACCACCAGCAACATCACGGGGGTCATCAGATTCTGCGCCTCCTTCTGATCGCTGACGGCGGCGCCGATGGCGATGAAGATCGCGCCGTACATCAGCACCGCCAGCGCCTGAAAGAACGCGAACCACCACACGACATGCGCGGGAAAGAATTGCCCGTAGTCCGCCTGCCAGAGGGCATAGAACATCCCCGCGAGGTACACCGTGGCGATGGTGAGCGACACGCCCACCATGCCGAGTAACTTGCCCATCATCAACTGAAACGGCGGAATCGACCCCAGGAGCACTTCGGCGATGCGCAGCGTTTTCTCCTCCAGCACGCTCTGCACCAGCGGCGACGCTCCGATCATCACCACCATGAACATCAACATCATCAGTCCCAGGGGCACGATCACATTGGCGATTTTATTGGTTTGCTCGGCCTTGGTGATGTTGCCGGCCTTATCGCGGGAGACCAAGCCCAGGTTGCCGACGGGAATTCGCCTCGTCGCCTCGGTGACGACCTTCGCGTCGAGGTTGGCTGCTTGCAGACGCAACTGTTGAATCCGCTCATTGAGCGGCGCGGCGATCCAGTTCTGGATGTCGTCGTAGGTCGGGCTGTTGGAGTGGTAGTCGATCGCGGCGCGGGAGGGGTCGTCGCCCGGCTTGATAACATCGGGACCGATGACGACGAAGGCCATGATATCGTTCGACTCGTTCTTGCGGACGCGTTCGGAAAGGGCAAGCCTTACTTGGGCCGGGTCGTCGCTCGTCGGCTCGACGTCCTGGAGGAGAAACCGCGGCTTGACCTGTTTGCGAGCCGCGCCCTCTCCCTCGAAGATTCCCTCTTCGTTCCGGGCTTGCGCGGCTGCCGTCGCGGCGTCAGACAGTTGCCCGCTATAGTCCAGGACCGCGATGCGCTTGTCCTTGATGTCGACCTTGTCGCGCATGAGGACTTGCACGACGATGCTGCCGCCCATCATGACGGGCATGAGCACGAGGCTGATGATGAAAGCCTTGGTCTTGACGGCGGCCTGATACTCGCGGACGGCGACGACGATCATCCTACGCATGGGCGGCCTCCGGCGGCAGCGCGGCCGCGTCTTTCGCCTCGGGGCGAGCGATGCGGACAAAAATGTCGTGGAGAGACGGAGTGGTCAGTTCAAAATGCGTCACGCGGCCGCACCTCATCAACTCGGCCAACACGTCCTGCGTGTCGGTTTGCTGCGAAATCCGCAACTCCTGCAGCCGGCCGAAGTCGATGACTTTCTCGACGCCGGGGATCGTCCGCGGATCAAAGCCGTTGCCCTCGACCTTCACGCGGAGCGTATCCGTTCCGTAGCGAGCCTGGATGGATTCGAGCGTCCCGTCCAGGACTTTGGTGCCCTTGTAAATCATGAAGATGAAATCGCACATTTTCTCCGCGACGGCCATGTCGTGGGTCGAGAAAATGACCGTCGATCCGTTTCGTCGCAATTCGAGCACGGCCTCGCGGAGCAAGTCGGCGTTAACGGGGTCGAGGCCGGTGAAAGGCTCGTCGAGGAGGACCAGCTCCGGGTCGGCAATCACTGCGGAGATGAATTGCACCTTTTGGGACATTCCCTTGGAAAGGGCCTCGACCTTCTTGTCCGCCCATTCCGAAAGCCCCAGGCGCTCCAGCCAGGAACTGACCCGGACCTTAAAATCCCGGCAACCCTTCAACTCCGCGTAGAAGCGGAGGATGTCGCGGACCTTCATTTTCTTGTACAGCCCGCGCTCTTCGGGCAGATAGCCGACGCGATCGTTGGCCGCCGTCGTCCCCGTCTCGCCGAGGACGCGAATCCACCCCGATCCGGGGTCGGGATGGTAGATGCGCATAATCATGCGCAACGTCGTCGTCTTGCCCGACCCGTTGGGACCGATGAAGCCGTAGATCGACCCTTGCGGGACGGCCAGTGACAAGGCGTTGACAGCGGTGAACCGCCCGAACGTCTTGCTGACGTTCTCCATTTCGATGACGTTCATGGCCCGCTCAAGCGTCCAGCCGTGCTCAGGCGCATAGGACTCTCGCCTCGGTAACGCAAGGCCATCGTACCGCGGAATGTTTCCCGGCTCAACTCTGGCCGCCAGGTCGACCTGTTGGTTCTTGTCGAAGCGTGGTTACGGATTTTGATGATCCCGGCGTGATCCGCGTCGAAATGCCACGGCCTAGCACTCGCTTACGCCGTGTGCAACGGTAGTGCCGGGTCGCGGCGGCAGTTCGCCCGCGAGGAGGTGGGTTTGCAGGGCAGCGGCCATGGTTTCGCCGGCGTCATCGCCGCGGAGACGCGGGGTGCGGCAAATGCTCATAAGCCCGGCCTGGGCGGCCGCGCGGCGTCGACGGACGCAGGTGATCACGCGCGGGACGCGACCCGACAATCAAGCCGAAAAAGTAGAATGTCCCCCTCGCCTCCGCGCTTTTGCCCCCCGGTGCGGTGACGGTCCTCGGCGCGAAGCGAAGAGCCATCTCGTCCCGCTTCGACCCGACGAGCACCTTACTTTCGACCGCGTAGGCGATTCGTGCAAGCCCCGTTCCCCGTTGTGGACACGAGAGCGCCGCGGCCAGCAATGCCACTCCCTCGACGTTGAAGCGCCCGTCACGTCAACCTCGCCGCAATCACGTCGCGAACCGCAATCGCCGCCGTTCGCGCCGCTTGTGCCGCCTCCTTCGTCGGGCAGAACTCGAAGTCGTATCGCAGCTCAACCGCATACGGAGTAAGCGGCGCGACGATCTCCGATAGTTCCCCGAGGGACGGATCGATGGCGGTGCATGCGTCCAGCAGCTTGGAGAGGTTGTGGGTGTGTGGAAAGGCGATGTCCTTTGCGGCGAGGAAGCTCTTGAGGTACTTCTCCGCAGCCTGCTGGGCGTGGAAGCAGGCCGCGTCGACGGCCCCGGCGTCGAGGGACGCGGTCATGGCGAGCAGGTCGCTCTCGGCCTTGCGGATCAGTCCCGCGACCAGGTCACCGCGGTCTTTCATAGAGAACGCGACCTTCCCGCAAGGCGCTGGTGACGAACGCTTGGTCAACGCGGCTCCATTCACGGACCTCCGCAGGCGTGTAAACCAGGATGTCCAGTTCCCAAGGCAGGTCCGCGACCGCCCTGTAAATCGGAACGGCGCGCTCGTAGCGCGGACGGTTAGAGTCGGCGACGACCAGGATATCCACGTCGCTACGCGCTCCGGCTTCGCCGCGAGCGTGGCTTCCGAAAACGACCACTCGTTCGGGGCGGACGGCCTCGACGATCCGGGCCACGAGAGTGGAAAATTCGCTTCGGGCGATGACCATGAACCCCACGATACCGCTCCACGGGCCTTGAAGTCAAACGCCTGCGCGTCGTTCGGCGCGGAACGGTGCGCCGCCTGGCCTGCACCGATTCACAATACCCGACCGCCCGTAGAGCGGGTCTCACCCGACGTCGTTCATCCAGCGCGACAGGGGTTGCGTCGCGGCGGGCCAAGCCCGCCCTACCCCACTGGGGCGGATTCTCTGCATTGTCAGGTTGCTTCAGACCAGCGCCAGCCGGAATAGATCTTCGCACCGGTGAGCAGCAGAAGAGTCAGGACTACTAGACCCCATTCGGAGACGGTCGGGATCGCCCCGTGGGAGCATTCGATATCGTTGCAGGTTTGGAGTTTGTGCCACACGCACGTGGGGCAATCGCAGGCCATCCAGGTGGTTTCCGTACACGAGCCAAAGGCGTCTGGATCGCAGCAGGCGCCCGGAACCGCGTGGCACGCTTGGGGAAGTCCATCACACGTTCGCCCTTCCCACCATACTGCGCTTCCACCGACACATCGACTTGAGGGGACTTCGTTTGTACAGATTCCCGCCACGGGGTCACAACAAGCGCCGAGCGGGTTCAGAAGAAACGCTTCGTAGTCGCCGTTGAATCCACTGCCAACGATCTGACCTCGCTCGTTGATCGCGTTTGCCGTGAACAATCGGTGCCAGTCGCCTAGGTCTTGCACCCGTTCTTCCAAGTAAATCAAAGACTCTTCGCGCCACATCGTGGCACCAATGCCCGTCCACCCGACAACCGTCCCGCTATTGTTCAAGTCTGCTAGGGTACCACACGGACCAGCCGGACGCTCGAGAACTACCGTATCCTTAGTCGCAGCGTTCCATACCCAGAGTTCGCTACAATAAAGCGTACTTGTTTCCCCAGCGATCATGCCGCTATCGTTAATCGCTATGGCGCGGCTTCCCACGCCGCCGATTTCTGTTAAACCGAGCGGAAGCCCGTATGCCGGCTCTGGCAACCATATGAACGCCTTCCCACTCGGGACAAAGTCGTATGAATCGATCGCTCCAATTACTTGGCCCAGGGCATTAATGTCAAACCCGGACCCGCTTTGCCCAGGGTTCCTACCCAACAAGTGGACTCCTGCCTCGAGTCCAAAGCCTGCATCCAAAAGCCAAATCGCGGGGCGAGGGATAAATATGTATCCCCATCGAAATACGCCGGAGATACCCACAATTTGCCGACTGTTGTTTATTCGATATGCGTGCGAAAACGGCACATCTTCGCAGCATGCGCTTCCAGCAGCCGCGCCAAGATCGAAGACGGTATCTCCGATCCAGACGACCGCGTGTTGAATCCTCGCCCCAGTTACAGGATTGACGACGGGACTGTCCGCACGCCCGACAACCACACCTTCACTATTGATTCCCAATGCCTCACTTCCACACGGGACCTCGCACAACCCCGGTAACATGTTTAAGCCATCTGGGCGCCCTCCATCGGCCACGGGTAGCCACATCGCGGCGAGAGAGCCCAAACTGCCGACGACTTCGCCGTTGGCGTTAATATCATTGGCCTTTGAAAGCCCGATGCTTATGATTTCGTATTTCGGATACCCCAGCATTTCCTGGGGTGCTTGGGCCAAAGCGTCCCCGCAAGTCGAGGCAAGAAAAACATACACAGCAAGAGTTGTGATTTTGGAGTTCCGGCGCATTGACACGGCTGCACGCTCCTGACCACGTTTGGCGGGACACATATGCATCGCACACGTGCAAGTATAATGAACGTAGCGATTCGCCGCGAGGGCGAGTCCCGCGCGTTAACGGTGGTTTAGCGTAGCAAAATGGGGTCGTTCGGTCAAGACGATGCAGCTGAGGAGAACCGAACTCATCAGTCCGAGACGTATGGGGGCGCACCGGGAGGGGCTTTGTGGGTCTGGAATGGTCACCGCACCGAAGGCAACATTACCTGGGATATGGTTCGTCCCAGGCGGGACGGGGTGTCGTATCTGCTTGTGTCTCAAGGAGTTACAGCTTCAAACAGAACCGGGCGCCGCCCGTGCGGTCACGGCCCGGCCGGGGTGGGTTCTTTCTTGGTCGGCGGTGGCGCATCCGCAGAGCCGCGCGGCGAGGAGCCGCCGATGTCGATGTCGTCGATGCGCAGCGACCAGGCCTTCTCCTTGCTGAAGACGAGTTGGATCAACGCCGGGCCGTTGACGAACTTGCCGCTTACGTTGAGGCACATGGCCCCGTCGGGCCTCCAGGACATCATCTGCTGGGTGTCCAGCTTGGCCGAGGTCAACTTGCCGTGCTTGGCGTTGATTTGCTTGAGCCAGGCCTGCATCGCCTCCGCGCTCACCTCGTCATTGAACTTCGCCGAACCCAGCTCGCGCAGCGTCTCGGCCGCCCCGACGAGGGAAGAGGAGTCCGCCGCGAGCGCCGACTCGAGCTTGATCGGGAGTTGCGCCGCCCGCGTGGCCAAGAAAAACCCGGCGACCAACAGGACGAAGATGGCCCCGGTCACCACGGAAATGGGGATGGCCGCAATGGCCAGCCCCCGCCCGCGACGCCGCCCGTCGCCGGTGGTGATGATCCCCACGATCCCGAAGATCACCCCCAGAACCGCGGTGACGCCGAGGAAGCCGAGCAGAGAGAGGACAAAACCCCCGATCGCGGCGATGCTCCACGGTGCAAGACCGGGCGGGCCGTACGACGCTGGCGAGCCGTAGCGTCCCTGTTGCGGAGGAAAGGGCGGCGGTTGAAGCTGGGTCATGGTCCTGTCCTTTCAAACGGGTTTCACGCCGGGCCATCGCTCCGTCAGCGATGAATTGACGGGTTGAGGGTGGCATGCCCAAGCCCGCCGAAGGCGGGCGCCGGCATGTTGTGCTCCGGCATGGCGGCGCTTCGCTTGGCCATGCCACCCGTCAATTGAGCCCTGACAGAGCGCTAGTTGAACGCCGGCGGTCGGACGGGTCAAGCGCGGGCAGTTCCGTCCCATCCAACCCCAAGGTCTGCGCCCAGAAACGGGCTGCGAAGGCGGGGTCGAACGCGCCTCGGCCCACCTCCACCCTGGGGATGCGCGGGGCCCGATCGGGAAAGCGCAGGCCGTAGAGCAATGCGACCTCGGTCTCGTGGATGATCCGGCGGCGCACGGCGTCCAGGGACTCCGACCGGGGACGGACGAGGCGTATCACGTGCCGCCTTCCGGGGAGGCGTGCGGCGAGGAGAAGTGACTCGGGTTGGCACTTCGAAGCTCGGGATGAACCAGGTACCAGAACATGGCGACGGCGGCGGCCGTGCCCACGGAGATGTATTGGATCGGCAGGACGCGGAGGAAGGGGCTTGCCGGGACGCTCGCCGGAAGCCCGCCGGGCGCGGGCCCGAGCCGTGCCCACACGTACCCGCCGACGGCCAACAACGGGACCGACAGAATCGACCAGATGGCCGAACGGACCGGCACGACCCAAGAGGCCAGGTACAAGCCGATGCACACCGAGGCCGCCACTACAAAACACGCCTGTCCGTGTTGCACCGATCGAGTGGACAGTCCGGCGGACAGGATTTTGAAGGTCAACAACGCAGCGCCGCCGGCGAGGAGCGTATGTTTGAGGCCGTCGGCCATGCTATCCTGTGGCACGGGCTTCCAGCCCGTGTCGACACCGGCTGGAAGCTGGTGCCACACCGACCGGTCGCCGAAGCACCACTGCCCGACGCCGATCGAAAAACCGCGGGCGAGGAGGATGATCGCGAACCAGGCGAGCGCTTCGAGCGCAAGCTGGAGCGGCAGGCTGGATTGCGAAACGGGTGCGACATCAGCCCACTCGATGAGCAGCGATCCCGCCGTCGCCCCGCGGAGCGACACCGCGGCCAAGCCCAGCGCGGCGGCGAGCGTTCCCACCTCCGGCAACCGTCGTCCGGCGATCACCGCTGCCAGGGCGGCAGTGACGGCGGCGAGTCCGGCGGCTTGGAGGAGCATCATCCAGGCCCCGTGGCGCGTGAGCACGCTCACCGCCCCGAGCGGATCGTCCGGGGCCATCGCCAACCATCCGACGGTCAGGAAAATCGCCCCCGCCAGTGCCCAGGAGACCCAAGTTGCGGTCTTGTCCAAGAAGGTAAGGTGGCGTCCGTGCTCGGTCATTAGTGAACCTGAAACGTCGGTCATGCGATACTCGTTTCCAAAACCTCGTGGCGGCGGAGGACTCGCTGGATGCCTTCTCGCGCGTCGGCGTCGAGCGGACAGAGGGGCAGTCGGAACTCCTCCGCGATCAGCCCCGCGACAGCCATCGCCGTCTTGATCGGCAATGGATTCGGCCCATATCGACCGATCCCCATAGCAAGATCGTACACCTTTCGATGATATTGCAGCGCCGCGGGCATGTTCCCCTCGAACGCGGCTGAGACGAGCGATTTCATCAAAGTCGGATGCAGATTGGCGATCACGCTGACCACCCCGACCGCGCCCAGAGCCATGAAGGGCCAAGTGAGCGGATCGTCGCCGCTCAACACGGCGATGTCGCAGCGAACGGCAAGATCGGTCATCGCCTCGACGTTGCCCGTCGCGTCCTTGAGCGCCACGATGTTCGCAAACCCCTCGCGCAACCGCACGATCGTGTCGTTGCTTATGGTCACCCCGGTGCGGGCGGGGACGTTGTAGAGTACGACCGGCAGTTCCACCGCCTCGGCGACGGCAGCGTAGTGTCGATACAACCCCTCCTGGGTCGGGCGGTTGTAATACGGCGCGACGACCAAGGCCGCCTCGACGCCCATCGACGCGGCTAGCCTGGTATGTTCGACGGTGGCGGAGGTGCTGTTGCTTCCCGTCCCCGCCATCACCGGACACCGCCCCGCGGCCCGGGCGATCACCGTTTCGAGAATCTTCGCCCGCTCCTCTTCGGTCAGAGTCGGCGTTTCACCCGTCGTGCCCAGCGGCACCAGCCAATCCGTACCGCCCTCGATCTGTCGATCAACGAGGGCCTCCAAGCGCGGCCAATCCACCTCGCCATTGCGAAACGGCGTAATGAGCGCGGTCATCGAACCGCGAAGATTCGTCCGTGAATCGAGCCGTGTCATGATCTACAACCCTCCCCGCGCATCCAACACCGCTGCCTCAGGCCGCAGCGAAGGAGCGGATTTCGACTTCCACACCCGCCTGTGCGGCCCGCTCCGCTTCCAGAAGCAGCCTCTGTGTGGTCGGCTCGTCGATGTACTGCTCCGCGCAGGTCGCACACACCGCGGCGGGGACCCCTTTGAATACGAGAGTCGTCCCATTGCGCTCAAGCGTGACCGTCACCTGCGCGGTGCGCGTCTGCCCGTGTTTACAAATCACGCACTGCATGTTCATTTCCTTCGGCGAAACGTCGGATCCCATTGGTCCGGATCGGGTTCGTAGACGGTGATGATGTATGTCTCATCGCCATTTGGGTTGTCCGCTGCCACCACATGCAGCGGACGATTGTCGACCAACGCGAGCACAAGGCGACTTGGAAAAGGAGCGTCCGTAGGATAATCCTCGATGACCTCGCCCTCGGCCAGAACCCGGCGCACGTCGCCGGCGCTAACACCCCGTTCGAACATCCGTTGCACCGCGTGGACGCGATAGATCAAGCGGCGAGTGACCATTCCTCTTCGACGATAACGCGCTTCATCGCAAACGCAACCTCAGCATGGGCCATCCACCGAGCCGAAGCTTACCGAGCGTACGCGAACTTCGTCACTCGGGCGATGCAAAACGCGTGAGCAATCCTTTCATTTCCCTCACCGCCTTGCGCATGCCGACGAACAGCGCCCGGGAGACGATGGAATGGCCGATGTTGAACTCGCCGAAGCCGGGCAGCGACGCGACCGGACCGACGTTGCGGTACGTCAACCCGTGCCCGCCGTGAACTTCCAGCCCCAGCCGTCGTCCGAGGGCGATCGCGTCTTTCAAGGCCTTCAACGCCGCGTCCCGCTGGGGCGTTGTCTTCGCGTGGGCGTAGGCGCCGGTCCATAGCTCCACCGCCTGGAACCCGATATCAGCGGAAGCCTGCACCTGATCCGCAACCGGTTCGATGAAGGCGCTGACGATGATTCCGGCCTCACGCAATCGACCTACGGCTGCGGCGACCCGCGCACGGTGACGGACTACGTCCAGCCCGCCCTCGGTAGTCAGTTCCTCCCGCCGCTCGGGCACAAGAGTAGACTGATCGGGCTTGAGTTCGACCGCGATGGCGACGACCTCGTCGGCGATGGCCATTTCCATATTGAGCTTGACGCCGACGGTCTCGCGGAGGAGTCGGGCGTCGCGATCGTTGATATGCCGGCGGTCTTCGCGGAGGTGGAAGGTAATGCCGTCGGCCCCGCCCAGTTCGGCCTCCATCGCCGCCCACACCGGGTCGGGTTCATCCGTGCGCCGGGCCTGACGGACCGTGGCTACGTGGTCGATGTTGACTCCAAGCAGCGCCATAGGGCTTCACCGAGAAACACGCAGGAGGTTGCTCCGCGTGCATTATAGTTCACGCCAACCATCGATCCAAGCAGCCCGGCGGGCGCGGGGGAACTGATGAACCCTCGCCGGAATCTCCGATACTGTCACGAGAGATTGAGCTTACCTTCGCACCCCGCGTTGACGGGTCATAGCGACCAACACGGAGTACCGCCGCGTGGCGGAGATACCATCGGACATCGCCGCCGCCGCCGCCGGCGCTCCCTTCCAAGCCCGCGAGACGGTCAAGGAACGGGAGGTCCGTCGGGCCGGTCAGGCCCACGCCGCCAATCGACAGGTCCGCACCGTTGACGAAGCGGGCAATACCGTCGAGACCACCGACGCCGACGCCCGAGTCTTCACCGACGCCGAGGGCCAGGGCGGCCAAGGGCGACAACTTGAGGAACGGGCCGAACCAACCCCCGACGAACCCGCTGCCAACGAGCGCAAGGGTGTCACCACCGATCGGGACGGGCAGATGCACCTCGATCTCGAAGCATAGGCGAAATAGACTACCCGTCGCCGATGACCCACCTCATTGCCAATTGTCAATTGCCAATTGCCGATTAGTACGACGACGCTAGATTCGCATCGGGCGGCTTGAAGGAAAGCCCGTTGAAACGGGCTGAGGGAGGGGTTCGGGGTGGGGCGCGTTACCAGCCGTAAACGGCTGGCCTGAGGCGCCGCCTTCGGCGGCGGGAAGGCCGCTAAAGCGGCCTGAATCGCACACGCCCTTTCCAACCCCACGGGACAAACTTAGCCTTGTAGTATTAGATCAATCGCCAATCGCCAATCGACATTCAACGTTCGACAATCGACATTCGACAATCCAATCCGGTCGCGGGACATGCTACAATAGTCGCGATATGCTCTGGGACCGGACGTACAAGCCGCGGTTGAGGCCGGTGGAGGCGTTCCCGTTGCCCGAGGGCGACGGGGTGGCCATCGGGGTGCGCGATCGTTCGGGTCTTTCCGGGGTGATGCTCAGTCTCTCGGCCCCGGCGCTGCACATCATGGCCATGATGGACGGCGAGCGCACCTGCGACGATATCTGCCGACAGTTTCGGGCTTCCTTTGGCCGACCCCTCGCGGCGGGCACCTTGCACTCCATGGTTACCCATCTGGCGGAGGCCCACTTCCTGGAAGGCCCAAAGTTCGAGGAGTTCTACCAGTCGTTGCTCGAGGAGTATCGCAACCGACGCACCCGTGAGATGCCCCACGCCGCGGCGATGGGGATCGTCGATGACTCCGGGGCGATCTTCGAGGACATGCTCGCCGACGCCAACGGCCACGTCCCCTCCCGAACCGTCATCGGAGTCATCGCCCCGCACCTGGATTACCCGCGAGGACGTCCCTGCTACGCCGCAGCGTATGCGACGCTCCGCGATCGACCTGCACCCGACCGCGTGGTCATCCTGGGAACCAATCACTTCGGACGATCGACCTCCGTGGTCGCCACCGGCAACGATTTTTCCACGCCGCTGGGCATCAGCCGGATCGACACGGCCTTTCTCGACAAATTGGAGGCACGATGCGGCGACCTGCGGACCTTTGAGCTCGACCACGCCCGCGAGCATTCGATCGAGCTTCAAGTCGCCTGGTTGCAGCATTTATTCGGCGCCGAGGCCTTCACCATCGTTCCGGTGCTTTGCCCCGACCCGTGCGGTCCGACGGGGACCGCGCCGATGGATGGTCGCGGCGTGGACCTCCGTGAATTCGCCGTGGCCCTCGCCGAGCTGGTACGGAACGATGCAGGCGACACCTTGATCGTCGCCGGGGCCGACCTCAGCCACGTCGGCGTCCAGTTCGGCGACGAGCGACCGTTGGACGACACTTTCTTGGAGGAAGTCCGGCAGCGGGACCGGCGGTCGCTGGATTACCTCGAAGTCCGGGATTGCGAGGGCTTCCTGCGGTCCGTGGCCGAACAGGACAATCCCACTCGCGTTTGCAGCGCCGGGTGTATCTTCGTTGTGGCGACGGCCATGCACGATGCGTCGGCGTCCATCCTGGACTATCATCAGGCCGTGGATACCTCATCGCAGACCTGCGTGACCTGCGCCGCCGTCGCGTTTACCTGACCCACCCATGCAACGCGACTCGCTGTACCGCAAGATCGTCGCGGGTGAGGCCGGTGCGTGGGCGTCGCCGGTTCGCGGTCTGCTATGGACCGCCGCGGCAATCTATGGCCGAATCATCGTCCTGCGAAACGCGTGGTACGAGCGCCGAGGTCCGACGGCTCGACTGCCCGTGCCGGTCATCAGCGTCGGCAATCTCACCGTCGGTGGAACGGGCAAGACTCCTTTCGTCATCGACTTGGTCCGCCGCCTGGACGCGATGGGTTTTAGCCCCGCGGTGATCGCCCGCGGGTACGGAGCCTCGCCGGGCGAACCCAACGACGAGCAGAGGCTGATCCAGAAGAGCTGTCCGAGCGCGGTCTGCGTCTCGGACCCCGACCGGCGACGAGCGAGCGAGGTCGCTGTCGGGAGATTCGGGGCCGACGTCATCGTGCTCGACGACGGGTTCCAACATCGCCGGCTCGCCCGCGACCTCGACATCGTCCTGGTCGACGCGACCTGTCCGTTCGGTTTCGGCCACATGCTGCCGCGAGGTCTGTTGCGCGAGCCGGTGCATGGACTGCGCCGCGCCCATGTCGTGGCGCTCACGCGATGTGACCAAGTCGCTCGTGCCGAGCTGGCGCGAACGGAGGGCCGGCTGCGGGAACTCGCGCCAGGCGCGACACATCTGAAGTGCTACCACCGTGTCACCGCGATCGAGCGCCTGGACGGCACGGCGCTCGAGCAAGGACTCAACGACAAACGCGTGGCGCTCTTCGCGGGGATCGCCCATCCGCAGTCCTTCGCAACGACCGTGGCGTCGCTCGGTGCGGACGTGGTAGGCTCGTGTTGGTTTCCCGACCACCACGGTTACACTTTGCGCAACGTGCAGTCCCTTCTTCGCGCCGATCGGTTCCCACCTCACGATTTTCTCGTCACTACCGAGAAGGACGCGGTGAAGCTGAGTGAACTGCCCGGGTTGGACGCCGCTACGATCGTCGTGGTCCGCGTGGCGATCGACTTTGTGGACGAGGGCGGTACAATGCTCCAAAAGCTCCTCGAACAATCCCTGCCGCGACGAGCCACGTAATACTACAACGCTAGATTCGCGTCGCGCGGGTTGAAAGAAAGCCCGTTGAAACGGGCTGAGGGAGGGGTTTGGGGTCGACCGCGTTACCAGCCGTAAACGGCTGGCCTGAGGCGCCGCCTTCCGCGGCGGAAAGGCCGCTAAAGCGGCCTGAATCGCAAACGCCCTTTCCAACCCCTCAGGACGAACTCGGCGTTGTAGTAGTAAAAAACAATGGGTAAGGCAACCTCGAAACTCGACGCCTTGATCTTCGGCGGCGGCGCGGCGGGTTTGTGGCTTCTCGATGAGTTGCACGGACGCTCGTTCCGCGCCGCGTTGATCGAGAAGAACGCCCTCGGTGCCGGACAAACCATCGCCTCCCAGGGAATCCTCCACGGGGGTCTCAAGTACGCCCTTGCCGGTCTGCTTTCCGGTTCCGCGAAGGCCGTCGGCGAGATGACCGATTTGTGGCGGCAATGCCTCGACGGTCTTACTCAGCCCGACCTGCGCGGGGTGCGAATCCTGTCGCCGTCCTGCTATTTATGGCGCACCGAATCGCTGGCCTCGGTCGTAGGACTGGTGGGAGCGAGGCTCGGCTTGCGGACGCCGGTGGCCAAGGTCGCGCCTGCCGAACGACCGAAACCGCTCGCCGCCTGCCCCGGCGAAGTTCTCCGCGTCGACGAGCAAGTCGTTGACGTTGGTTCATTGTTGGTGGAGCTGGCCGATCGACACGCGGCGCGCATTGTGAAAATCGGCGATGCGAACGACGTCACGCTCACCGTATCGAAACCAGGACACGTCGATGCCATCGAACTACGACGCACGGATACAAATGACGTCGTTCGTTTGGCGCCGGGAGCCGTCATCTTCACCGCGGGCGAGGGGAACGAAGAGCTCCGCCGCCGCGCCGGTCTTTCAACAGCGGCGATGCAGCTTCGCCCACTGCAGATGGTGATGGTGCGGGGTTCCCTGCCGCAGCTCTTCGGCCACTGCGTGGACGGCAACAAGACGCGCGTGACCATCACGACCGCGATCGACTCACGGGGCCGCACGGTCTGGCACATCGGGGGCGAACTCGCTGAAAAAGGGGTGGACCTGTCGCCCACGGAGTTAATCCGTTTCGCCCGACGCGAATTGCCGTCGGTGCTTCCCGCGGTAGACTTAAAGAACACCGAATGGGCCGTCTATCGGATCAACCGCGCGGAGGGCAGAGACCCTCGCGGACAGCGGCCCGAAGGCCCGGTTTGGCGGCGCGAAGGATCGGTCATCACCGCTTGGCCCACCAAGCTGGTGCTGGTTCCGCGGCTGGCGGAGTCGATCGCGGATGCACTAGGTCGTCCGTCCCCCGGCGGCGACAACGAGATACCGCTTCCGCCGGATTGGCCTAGGCCGCAGGTCGCACGACCGCCCTGGGAGGAGATCGACGAATGGCACGCCTGACGCGTTCCTTCTCACCCCTCGGCTACGGGGCCTTCAAGATCGGCCGGAACATCGGGACCAAGTACGACCAAGCGTACGAACTCCCCGATACGGCGAGCGTCGAGAGGCTGTTGAACGGCGTGCTCGATCTCGGCATAAACTACATCGACACCGCTCCCGCGTACGGTGACAGCGAAGAAAGGATCGGTCAGGCGATCTCCCATCGCCGCCGTGAATTCGTCCTTTCCACGAAAGTCGGAGAGTTTTTTGAAAGCGGCGTCTCCAGATACGACTTCTCGGCGGCTGCCGCTCGCAAGAGCGTGGAGGCGAGTCTGCGGCGGCTTCGCACCGAGGTGCTCGACCTCGTGTTCATCCACGCCGACCGCGAGGATGTGAGGATTGTCCAGCAGTCGGAGGTGGTCCCGACATTGGTGTCACTGCGTGACGCGGGCCTCATGCGTGGGATCGGATTGTCGGGATATACGGCCGAAGGGTTTCGGGCGGCGTTGTCCTGGGCCGACGCGATCATGGTCACCTACCATCGCCACGACGACACGCTCGCCCCAGTGATCGACGAAGCCCACCGGCGCGGCCTCGCCGTCATCGTTAAGAAGGGCCTCGCCTCGGGCCGGCTGCCGGCCGCGGAAGCGTTTTCCTTCGTACTGGGCAACCCCGCGGTCACCACTGTCGTGGTCGGCAGCTTGAGCCTGGACCACCTGCGCGAGGATCTTCGCATCGCTGAGCAAGTACGAACCGATTGGCGCCCCGGCACGAAATGCGATCTGAGCCGCGCCCGTAAGGAAGCGGTCTCGCGCGAACCACGAACATGAAACGAACCGCTGTTTTCCTCGATCGCGACGGGACGATCATCGAAGACGCCGGCTACATCGGCGATCCGCAACAGGTCCGCCTCATCCGCGACGCCGCCGACGCCATCCGCCGCTTCCGCCAAGCGGGTCATCTCGTGGTCATCGTCTCCAACCAATCGGGCGTGGCCCGGGGTTTTTTCGACGAAGCAACGATGAACGAAGTCCACGCCCGTGTCGTGTCGCTCCTCGCGGCGCGCGGCGCGGACGTCGATCGGGCCTATTACTGCCCGTATTTAGACGGCCCGGAGGCGACGGTGGAGGCCTATCGCCGCGACAGCGAGCTGCGAAAGCCCAAGCCGGGAATGTTGCTCCTCGCGGCCAAGGAACTGGACATCGACCTTTCGCGGTCGTGGATGATCGGCGACTCACCGACCGACGTGGAAGCGGGATACGGCGCCGGTTGTCGAACGATCCTGCTTCGCCACAATGGTGCGGCGCCGCGGGCGACCGACACGGCTCCGACGCATTGCGTCGATGGCCTCACAGCGGCCGTCGAGCTGGTGGAACTTGACATGAAGCAGGAACGCGCCCCGATCGCAGCGACGAAGCCGGACCCTCCCTCTCCCTCTCAGGGAGAGGGTCGGAGTGAGGGTGAAACGCCCGGGACCGCCGATCCCCCGGACGCCGTCGTAGTCGTCCTCGAGCGGATCCACGACCAACTCGAACGCGCCCACCGCAAAGAGCGGCAGCATGATTTCTCGTTCCTGCGGTTGCTCGGCGCATTGCTGCAGATGCTTGCGGTCGTGGCCGGCCTATGGGGCGTCGTCGCCCTGATGGACGACCAAAGCGCGCCTGCGACCGCGCGACTCACCCTGGCCTGCTTCTTCCAACTCGCCGCCGTCACCGCCTTCGCCATCGACCGATTTCGGTAGTCGGCACGGATTGCTGTAGGCTGAAGCTCGGGTGCATTCGTAAGCACTCGGCGATTGTCCAAGAATAATCGACAAACGATTACTATTCGCAAACCGGGCAATGCTTGTTATCCCCGAGGAACAATGCGGCAACCGGGTTGCAACTCACTTTTTTCTGATTTCGAGGGATTTGCGCTTGAAAAAGGCCCACAAACACTTTAGAATGGCGCTTCGCTTGACCCACGGTAATCGTAGGTGGGCTTGCGAAACCGGGAACTCGCGATTAGGTTGGTCTGCATGTACGGTTCAGCCGACTTTGCTGGCCCGGCACTCGGATTACCGGCGGGTCGCCCGCGTAGTCTTGGGTTCTTGCGCGATGACTATCGGAGGCGAAAGGAATGCGAAGCCGTCAACTTGTCCTTGTGTCCGTCTTGTTTGAGATAATCGCCGTCCCCCTCGCCGCCGGCGCGCCGTCGTCGGGCATTTACTGGTCGCAGCCTGCCATACCGAACGTCAGTCCCGCCGTGATCTGGCGTGCCGACTTCGATGGGTCCAACATCCAGGCGATTATCGCATTCGGGCTGGACGGCCCCTGGCCGGTCGTCGCCGACGTATCGACACACAAGATTTACTGGGGCGACGTCAATCTTCAGTGCATCCAGCGCGCCAACCTCGACGGCACCTCGGTTGACACTGTTGTCGCCGGACCGTTCAATTTCATTGAAGATCCCGCAGGACTCGCCATCGACCCCCAGAACCAACGCTTGTATTGGACCGACTTCAATGTGAACAAACTCGCCCGCACGAACCTGATCACTCACACGACCACCACGCTCGTGACGACTGGGACGGTCATTCCGCTTGGAATCGACTTAGACCTCGACGGCGGCTTCGTGTACTGGGTCGAAGCCGGCGCAGGCAAATTGCGACGCGCGCAACTTGATGGTACCAGCGTCCAAGATGTGCTCACCGGTTTGAACAATCCGCGATACCTTGCGCTCGACCTCGAACACGGGAGGGTTTACTGGAATCTGCTCAACGGAAACATGTGGCGCGCCAACTTGGACGGTACGAACAGCCAACGAATTGACTTTGGATTCACCAGCAATGGATTCCTAACGCTCGATCGCCTCGATCGTAAGCTTTACTATTTGGATTACAGGGGCATCGTTCGGGCCGACCTCGACGGAACCCACCGCGAGCTGGTCATTCTCAGTTCAGACCTGACCTTTGCTGCATTCGGCTTCGCCATCGTTCACGATTGCAATGAGAACATGATCGACGACTACGATGAGCTTTCCTACAACGACTGCAACGGCAATCGCAACCCCGACGATTGCGATCCCGACGCCGACGGCGACGGGGTCACGGACGATTGCGACAACTGTCCGCAAACCCCCAATGCCGACCAGCTCGACTGCAACTCAAACACCCTCGGAAACGCGTGCGAGCCCGACCCCGCGGATGCGGACGACGACTCCGACGGCGTCTGCAACGGTGCGGACGGCTGCCCCCTCGACCCCGAAAAGACCGAGCCGGGCATCTGCGGATGCGGAGTGTCCGACGCGGACTCCGATCGCGACGGCGTAGCCGACTGCGACGATCTCTGCCCCGGCTCGCCCGACGTTGATTCTGACGGCGACTCTGTGCTGGATTGCGACGACCTTTGTCCCGGCGCTCCGGATATTGATTCCGACGGCGATTCGGTGCTCGATTGCAACGATCGTTGTCCCGGTGCTCCGGACGTTGATTCCGACGGCGACACGGTTCTTGATTGCGCCGATGTGTGTCCCGGTGAGGATGATCGGATCGACGACAACGCCAACGGGATTCCCGATTGCCTCGTGCCGACTATCATCCCCGTGGTTTCGCACTGGGGGCTGATCATCCTGACCCTTCTCCTCCTTGTCGCCGCCAAGACACGCTTCAAACGACTCGCCTGATACCTCGTTGCCGCGCATCGTGGCAGTCGTTCGCCCGACGCCCCGCCAATCTTGAATTGAATCCGAATCCGGGGACACCATACGAATGGCACTGCCGTACGGCGATGGGCTTTTGTGGACATAGGATAACCGTCCGCGCGGGTCTCGCTGGCTGATAGAGCCTGGCGATGGTATTCTTTCCCGCGCGGCCAGGGTCAAATCATGTTGTTTGGCCTCCTTGGCCGATGATTTTCTTGGCCCTCCTTGGCTTGGCGTCCCACCAAAGCCAGGGAGGGCTGTATCATG